>Ga0207043_1013_pt1 | contig 31062 bp, 32 predicted proteins | sample Alteio_BWMinCont_71_FD_153304 | JGI IMG/M metagenome (GOLD analysis project Ga0207043, IMG submission 153304) | Enriched cells from forest soil in Barre Woods Harvard Forest LTER site, Petersham, Massachusetts, United States -... | ecosystem: Environmental > Terrestrial > Soil > Temperate forest >... | reverse complement strand
TATTCCATATGAAGCTCATTTTTAAGAGTGAATATTCTACCATGTTTGAATTTTAAAATGTTGGACAATCGGGAAACCAGGACCCAATTGAAAAATGATTTTCTTTGTTGAAACCCAAATAGAAGGGTTCACATAAATGGTATTGCCTCCGGAATTCGGATCAATGGCGCCTTTGATTCGATTTTTCCAGGTATATTGGCCGTCGAATTCAACCATCCAAGCGAAAATCCACCCACATGGGCTGGGGATATACCTCCCAAACCCAAATTGATAAAGAAGCTGGTATCCGAATTTTGTTCCATGATGAGAGGTCGTGAACTCAAAGCCAGGCGAGGTAAAGACAAACCAATTGATCTCCATATGATTGAAAGTGGCGCCAAGAAAATAGCTATACGACCCAAATCCGGTCGCAGGGATTTTGGTGCTCGATCCTGTAGGGAATGCAACATTTGCAACGATCGTCGCTTGGTCCGATGAATAGGAACTATTCCTGGTATAAAATGCATATTCAAGTTGAGCGAAAATATCCTCAATTCCAGAAGAGCGATTGGCTCTGTCTTTATTTCCCGGCGAAAAGGGGACATTGAAGAAAAAGGAAAGCTGATCCGTGATTCCGTACAAGATCGCAGGAATCACATCCGTCAAGTAATTATTCTTTCCAATGAACGCGTCAGCGTAGACAAAGAGTTGAAGCTCCCCTTTTTCGATGATGTTCTGTCCAAAACTGACAAGGGGTCCAGGCTGCTGGGAGATAGGGAGAGAAAAATTTCCTATTGGTAGAGGCTGATCAGAATCATCTGAGTAAATTAAGCAAGGGATAAGAATCAGTAGGGTAAGGAAGTTTCCAATTATTTTCATACTGGCTAAAGATAGGCAATCCCAACGTAAATATCCAAAATGATCTTCTGATGATCCCTGGATCGCTCATCGTAAATCTCAAAATCTGTCCGATAGCTCCGCTTTCCACCGAGCTCTTTCGTTGACATCTTCCAAATCTGCTGCCAGGGCTTTCGAATCACGTCCGGCATTGAACCAGGTCCATTCGTAAACTTCACATACGTTTGCTCAGGGATGATCAAAGTCTCCAGATGTTTGGGAACGTGAACGAAAGAACTCACTTCTTCCCCAATAAAATAAGTGTAATTCCCAGTATGGTCGCTCTCATACTCAGTATAGGCGCAATAGGTCGTCTCAGGGCGGAGCCGATTGGGAATCTGCGCAGCAAGGTTTTGATGGAAATATTTTTGCACGCAGGGCAATAGTTTTCCTGTTTTTGGGTCTAATTCTGCATTGTTATTGGTGCGAACTTTGATCCCAATGATCTTTATTTCTTCTCGCTTTAAGAGAACTCTTTCCATGATCTGAACCTTTAAAACATTGCATGAGCCTCTAGTGTACCCGAGCGGCTATTTGCGATCTCCAAAGAATTCAATCAACTGATTGTAAGTAGTTTACGAGCTTTATTAAACCAATCTTTATATCACTTTAAAATAAATAGTTTATAATAGACAAAGCAATACCAAATAAAGCGAGAGTTTTATGGTTAACGGTGTAAACAGTTCAGACAATTCAGGGTATGACGCCTATCAATATTATTTATGGCAAGTTGATTCTACAATGCTACAAGAGCAAGAAGGGAAGATCATGCCAGGTGAAGCACTTGATTATATTGATGAATTAGCAAGTTATGCTAGCAGCGACCCAACCTTGAAAACATCAGAACACCAAAATATCGCTTTCTTAGCACTCGTCGATGAAAGTCAATTGAAAACGGTCGGCTAAACGACTTCGATTCTATCAATAAGTTCTTTGATTCGTTTTTCAATCACCTTTTGGATCTCGATCGTCTCTTCAAGCGATTTTTCTTTAACGTCTTCTATGTCCCAATCTTCAATTTTTAATCCCGGTACCTGTGGACAACTCTCTTTGCATCCCATAGTCACCAGCAAATTTGACTCTGAGGCTAATTCTTTTGTCAAAAGTCTTGGAGCTGCATGGGTGATGTCGATTCCGCTTTGTTCTAAAGATATGATGACGTTTTTATGCACCTTTTTCGCCGGACGAGTCCCAGCAGAAATTGCTCTGGCTATCCTAGGGTTGGCTAGTTTGTTGAATAACGCTGCGGCTATTTGCGATCTGCCTGCGTTCTCTGTGCAGGCAAACAGAATCGTCTTCACGAATATCTCCTCATTTAAGCCGAGCGCAATAACTGTCTTTCGTTTTTTTCAAAATACTGACTATCGAAAGCATTACAGGCACTTCAACAAGAACCCCAACAACAGTGGCTAGCGTTGCTCCAGAATTGAATCCATATAGACTAACAGCCGTAGCAACGGCCAACTCAAAGAAATTGCTGGCTCCGATAAGAGCTGATGGGCAAGCAGCAGAAAACGATTCGCCGCTGATATAGTTCAGTCCATAGGCAAGCATGGAGTTGAAATACACTTGGATGATGATTGGAATCGCAATGAACAGCACGACTAGCGGAGAAGCAATGATCTGATCTCCTTGAAATGCGAATAGGATCACCAACATTGCGAGCAGTGCAACTAAGGAGACTGGGTGGAAATGTTTTAAAATCTTTTGGAGTGTATGTCCTGTCTGGTCGCGCTTTGCAATATAACGGATCCCCTGTCCGATGACAAAAGGAACTAAAATATAGATTAAAACGGACCACAATAAGGTTGCCCATGGAACGGTAAGATTCGTGATTCCAAGCAAGAGGCCTACAATCGGGGCAAAAAGTACGATCATTAACAGGTCGTTTAAAGCAACTTGAGTCAGGGTAAAGTGAGGAGCCCCTCCAGACAAATAGCTCCAAACAAACACCATGGCTGTGCACGGAGCCGCCGATAGGATAATAAGCCCGGCAATGTAGTGATCGATTTCTCCAGATGGAAGATAAGCTGCAAAAATATGCTTCAAGAAAATCCACCCAAGGAATGCCATAGAAAACGGCTTTACGATCCAGTTCACTCCGAGGGTAATCAAGATTCCACGCCAATGCGTTTTGACGTGATGGATTTCTGACAAATCTATTCTTATTAACATAGGGATTATCATGAGCCAGATTAGAATAGCGACCGGAAGATTGATCTCATTTACTGAAAGTTTTCCAAGGATTTGGATAGTCGCTGGCATTAATTTCCCGAAACCGATCCCAATAGCCATACATAAGAATACCCAGAGAGATAGGAACTTTTCGAAAGTCCCCAGTTCCATTGGAGGATCAACCAAAAGAAGGGGAGGCTTTTTATCAGTCATATTTATCTCAGCTTATTTGCAGTTCGTCTGATTTTGATTCATTGCATAAATGACTGTTAACATCAAGTATCAGTGAAACGATATAGTTGGACAAGATTTGCACCAGAAAACAGACGTTGTCATGACTCAGAGGGAGGACGAAACTGCTCGCTAAAGCGAGTTCCGCCTTCGGCGGCATGGCCGACCGAAACGGTCGGCAAGAAATTGAGGTTTGCAGGCAATCGGATGCAATTAAACGTTTGACTAGAAAAAACTCTTAGAAAACCTTAAACTTCTTTTGTTTTTAGGTTATTCTAGGTGACAAACTGATCCAAGCACTTCCTTCCTCTACCAATGATCAGGGCATTCTTTCCGGTTTTCTGCATCAATTAAATAGTTTCCGTATAAAGGCACTACATGAGCTGGCTACTCGGACTCATGGAGTAGGGATTAAACGGATCTTTGATATCGTCTTTAGTTCTTGCGTACTGTCTCTCGGATCTCCTCTTTATTTTCTGATTGCCGCCAGCATATTTTTCTCCTCGCCAAAATCCCCTATCATTTTTGCTCATGAACGGGTCGGGCTGCATGGGATACTCTTTAAATGTTACAAATTTCGGACGATGTATCAGGATGCTGATAAAAAATTAGCGCAGTTACTCAAATCCAATCCGGAACTTTTAAAGGAGTGGGAACAACACTACCAACTGAAAAATGATCCCCGTGTTACTTGGATCGGCTGGATATTGCGTAAACTATCGCTCGATGAACTTCCTCAATTTTGGAATGTGCTCAAAGGAGATCTCAGCGTTGTAGGGCCCCGTCCAATCACCGAAGAAGAAGTGGAAAAGTATTATCCAGAGACGTCCGCTCTGTTACTATCAGTTCGGCCTGGGATCACTGGCTTAGCGCAGGTATCGGGCCGCAATAATTTGGATCACTCAAAAAAGGCTGAACTGAATTTGAAGTATGTCAAGGAACACTCCTTTTTTTTAGATCTCAAAATCATTCTCAAAACCATACCCACAGTTCTAAGTACGCGGGGAGCTAACTGAAAATGGAACCATCCAAGTGTACATCACCTCATATGCCGCAGGTAGACAACGTCTACCTGAAAGAAAAACAAAAATACACTCTGCTATGGAGTTCTATTCCAGAATATAGAGAAGAAAGCGCAGCTGATTTTTTAATCCCGGTTTTTTTATCTTATTTTTCCCCACAGATCCAGTCTGGGCAACGAATCATCGATTTTGGTTGTGGAGTTGGAAGATCGGCCATTCCTCTTCTCTCTAAAGGCCTTCTTGTCGATCTAGTCGATTTTGCCGAACCCTGCCTGGACCCAGAAATCTTTTTGCTAACAGCTTCCAGGAAGGCTCTTTTTTGGGAAGCCTGTCTTTGGGATCTGCCACCAGAATTACTGAGTGCCGATTGGATTGTCTGTTTCGATGTATTGGAACATTTACCTGAAGAGAAAATCGGGACGGCGCTACAAGGGATGGCGCAAAAAATGAGGAAAGGGGGTTTGTTCAGTATCGATCTTCGCAAAGATCAGTTTGGTTCAGTAATTGGTGACAATCTCCACTTGACCTTGAAGCCAAAAGAATGGTGGCAAAAACAGGTCAGCGCCCATTTCCTCATCCTCGAGGAGTTAGCCAAAGAAGACGGGTGTCTTGTCTATGCTCTTGGGCCCAAGTCCAAGTCCTAACCGCAAAAAGTCAGTTTTGCAGACCATCGGACGTAATTTAAAACTTTTGATATGATTTCCTGAAAATTCAAAACGAGAGGGTGACATGAAAGGTCTCTTCGCAGTAGTTGCATTCATCTTTGGGATACAGTCGCTCTTTTCTGAAACAGTTACCCAGACTATGCAACTGCAATTGGCAGATGAGAATGGGGCTCCCGTTGAGAACACCCAATTTTCGATTACGGTCGAAATGATCATAAATAATCATGAGATCACCCTCAATTTACCAACAATCAATTTCCAAGTAGGCCAATGTGCGGCAGATGATCCAGACTGCAGTAGTGCTCATCCTCGGCCTGGATATATCATTACGACGGGTGGCTTCCTTCCGCCTGATTTAAGGCCCAATAGCTTAGTGCCGATCACTATATACGCTGCTTCCGGAGATGGACTCGCCCAAACAGGAACAGGGACTCTGCCCACTCCCCCTTCGGGTTTCATCGTTCTCATTGATAATGCAGGAGGGCTTACCATCCAACAAGCGGGAATTTCGCAAAATGCGCTTGCAGCCGGACCTCATATTGTGCTGCCAAGCTCTGTTACCTTCCAGGCCGGCAAAATGGAAGACAACATCTGCTTCAATTTTGCTTTAAGTCAAGGACAAATCGATGTCACGCAATTCACCGATCCGGTCCTCATAGGCAATTATTTCAGGGACAGCCATGTGAATGATGCGTTTGACAATACTTTCGCTTGGGCCTGGACAGACAATCATAACGCAGCAGCGAATATCATGAATGTTTTTGTTGCTGTTGGAAAGATCGATAAAAAAGGGCGTCTTAAATTGGGAAATCCAATTCAACTCACCAATCTTCCTTCCGGCACGATGGGATGGGATACCTCTGTGGCTATCAATCGACAGAATAAAAATAATATCGTTGTCTCTTATGGGGTCACCCACGCAGGTTCATCTCAAAGTGCGCGCGCTGTTTCCTTCGATGGAGGAAAGACATGGGGAGGAGTTTTCGATGGGACGAACAGTTTGCCCTATAATGGGTTGATTAATTATCAAACTCCGCCATCAAGTTTTGGAGATATCCCCGGCGTTAGCGCAGATCAGTATGGCAATTTTTGGTATGCCATCAGATCCGTCTCTCCCATGTCCCAACCATATCTATTGATTAGCACCGACAGTGGAGTAACCTGGAATCTAGCTTTTGAATTTCCAACAGTAGCAGAACACTATGATTATCCCCATCTCGTCTTTGGGGGAAATGGGAGCGGACAATATGGAATCTGGTATTATGCAGATTATTTCGATTCGAGTAACAATATTTATCCAGCAATCTCATTCATTCCAATTACTGGGTTTGGAAGTTATGGGGCGGGAACGAGTACCTTTTTGAATGTTTTCCCCAATGCCATCTTCATACCAACCATTGCTGCATCAAATAGCGGCTCTTTTTGGGCTTTGGGCTATCCACTAACTTCCAATCTTAATTACAATCTTCCTCTTGTAGCCTTGTTCAAATCCCCAGGAGCTGCTATTGATCAAAATTATTCGGGTCCCTGGCTCGTCGGTTCTCAAAATAGATTGAATAGTATTAGCACTAATATCTTTCAGTTTAATTCTGCGCCGGGAAACAAAGGTTATATTATCAGCGTTCAGGGTTTGATTTACGATGAAAGCCGACAAGCATTGTACGGACTATTTTCTGCATCCTACCCACCGCTCTCGCAAAATATGCCTCTCTATTTTGCGATTTCTAGAAATAATGGACAAACGTGGTCTGCTCCTTATCAAATTTCCACTTCGAGCTTTGCGAATAGAGGATTTAGCTCCATGTCTTTGGATTCTGCGAGTGGAAATCTCTACCTCGGTTGGTACGACGGAAGAAAGGACCCTGCAACGAAAAACCTTCAATATTATGGAGGGATCATTCCCGCTCAGAAGTTAAACAAAATGGTGAATCAAATACCCTATTCGAATCCCGTCTACACGATCACGGGCCAAGGTACCACCACTCCTCCATGATTCTCAAAGAGGAAAAATAGGGGCTAAAATTTTAATTACGCAGCGGATATTCAGAGAAAATAGTAAAATGTCTAAGTAATTTGGCCGCAAGTGACATTTGAATTAAATTTTACAAAATTAACTTTAAACAGCATTGCATAAAACATTTTTTAATATTACGACCGGCTGGTTTTTAATAGGCTCAACTATGCCCTCTTATGAAAATAACGATATTCAGGCGACTCAGCTCCTGCAGGAGAAATTGGGCGCAAACGGGCCATTTACAACAAAGTTGCTTGTAGGGGGGCTTTCGGGATCCAGGGTGATTCGAGTAAATACCCCAGAAAAGGCGTACGTTGTCCGATTCTGGAATCAGCAATGGATCGATTATTTTCCTCAAGATTTAGACTGCCAGCTGATCGCCTCAAAAGCAGGATACGGACCAAAAGTCCTTTTTTACGATCGGAATCAAGCGATCACAGTGATGGAATATCATTTCCCAGAAACCTTACCCGAGAAGAAGATCAAACTTCAGGCATTGGCTGATTTGCTCAATAAAATCCATTCAGGTCCTGTATTGCCAAATGGGATAGACAGGTCTGTCTATCTCGACTTACTGATCGAAGAAACCAAAGGGAGCGGTTTTTATGATTCAGAAGCTATTAGAAAAATAAAAAATGCAGTATTTTCCACCACGCGTCCAAACGCTTGTTGCGTTCCTTGCCACCGTGATTTACATCACGGCAATTTGATCTATTCTGAAAGCAGCTTCTACAGTATCGATTATACTTGGGGAGCCATGGATGATCCCTTCACCGATCTGGCAAATATCTCCATCTTTAACTGTGAAACTGAGCAAGATGAGCGACTTCTTCTTGAACTCTATTTTGGGCGCGCTCCAAGCTTGGTTGAAATGGCTCGATTGTCGTTAATGAAATTGCCCATCAAAATATTCTACGGATTAGAATTTTTGGGAGTTGGGACCACAAGCCTCAGGGAAGACAAAAACGGACTCCAAATAACGCCAAAGAGCTACATGAATTTAGGACGCCATGACGGAGCAATCGTCACCCCTGCAGATTTTCTCAATTACGCAGGAGCTATACTGCAAGAAGTCATCGATTATTCCTCAAGTCCGCAGTATGGAAAAGATTTGGAAGAGGTTTCCAACAGCAAACCGACACAAAACTTCCTCCCTACCAGATTCGAGTTCAATAATTGCGCCCTTAAATTCCCCAACCAAAATTAAATCCCGGACTTAACCCTTTTTCGTGCTTTCAACCTGGGAAAGCTTTGCCGATTTATTTATCGCTTTTTCTTCCTGATTTTTGATGCGTCGTCCTAATTTTTTGATGTCTTCTTCAGGAGGCAACTCTTCCGGATAGATATTGCTTTTTGCTAATACCTGCCGAACATCGCGATTGTTCTTCACGTGTTCTCCAGTTATTTCACCTTCTCCATGCAACCCTTCCTTTTTCACATTGAAGTGCGTAATTTCTCCTGCAAAATCTTTAGCCTTGATTGTAATTGTAGGTAAAAAGTCAGCGAGTGCACGCGATTCGGGAACACCCAATCTCTGTTTCATTTCTCCAGTAGTCTTTCCTCCAAATAACGCCTGATCACCCTTGCTGCGAATGCGAGCAAAACCCTGCCCATCAACTCCATGTTCATACAAAGTTGAAGATAATGCCCGCTCTGTTTGTGCTAATTTATTTCGGGCTGCAAGTCGTTCTTGTTCTTCGATTCTCTTTCCGAGAATTTCTTGTTTTCTTGTTTGTAGAGCAAAATAGGTTTGAGCAAAAGCAATCGGTTCTTTGCGAGGATCCCCATTTTGTGCGATCAAATAGCACGCGTAACGTGTAAGCATTAAATCTGGGATTTCTCTGCTACTTCCCGATCCAAGTAAAACCATTTTCCTGACCTCAGCAAAATGGTCCGCCGATGAGTACCCAGATTGCTGGCAAGCAATTTTTGCTTTCTCAATGACATTCTGAAAATTTTCCCATTTGTCGTATTCCAACAACTCCTGGACATCTCTCGCCATCCAATATTCAATACCTTCTTGTGTTTGCGCAGCTTCCTCGAAGCTTTTCGTTAACTTTACTATGATATCATGCCTCATAGACACCTACCTCACTCTTTTAAAAAATCCGAGCAGTTTAGGTAATTTTTCAATTTTTTGAAAGATCAAGACGAAGGTCAGTTACTACTGCTCGCTAAAGCGAGTTCCGCCTGCGGCGTCATGGGCCGCCCCGCGAAACGGGCGGAAAAAGACCGGACTCACCCTCCCACGGGCGGGTTACCTGCTCGTCCTAGAAGCCCCGCTACATGTTGCATAAGTGTCTGAGCTAATTCCGCAGTCTCATTGTACAAATCATTTTGCCGCCATGTACTATTAATTCTCTCCATATGACGTAGTATATCCGAAGATATATTGATCAATTTCCGAGCCTCTCCAGCACGTTTCGTGAGCTCAACTCCATCTTTTTCTAACCAGCATCTTGCTTCTGTTAGACGGCAGCTGGCTGTCGTAACCTGCGCATGCTCCCATCGCGATTGATAAGGTCCTCCGGGTCCATTTCCTATAGCACTAACACTCATCTTGACCTCCTTCAGGTTATTCCCAAAATGAAAACTGCTCGCTAACGCGAGTTCCGCCTTCGGCGGCATGGCCGCCCGATGCGTGCGGCAAAAGGGGAAAGTTTTGACCGGACTCCCCCTCAGCGGGCACGCGATGCGCGTGTCCCGTCACGCCATTCCCAAAACGAAACGTTTTGGGACCCTGGCTTTTCGGGGTCCGGTTCGATCGCCGGCGAGGCGCCAGGCGCTCTCACTTCTCGTCCTAAAAACGGTCCCCCGGACCGTTTTTTCACCGGCAAAAATGAAAAAGGGGAGCAAAGCTCCCCCATTTTTGCCGGTGACCGGACTCGAACCAGCATCTTATTGCTAAGAGTAGATTTTGAGTCTACCGCGTCTACCAATTTCGCCACACCGGCATAGGCAAATATAATAGTTCAGCAAGTCTTTAAAAAAAAGGGAAAAGGGGGACAATATTACGTGAGAGGAGGAGTTCTACGGACTCGATGGCGAAGTCCCGGTACAGGAACACGCGGGGGAGTAAATGGCTGCGGAGAGGGAGGCCGCGTCTCGCTTCCTAAATTCTGATAGACCTTATAAATCCCATAGGCAGCACCTGCTGCTGTAGCTGTTAAGGCAACAGTTGCTGTAAAACCAGGCCAACAGAGAGCCGCCGCAGTTACAGCCATTGCAGTCCTCGGATAGGTTGCGACCGGTTCCCAAGCCAATTCCCAAGCTCTGTCCACTTTTAACGAAATCGCTCTCTTTACCTGGTCTCGCACCTCGCGCTGAAAAATAACATCAAAGACCCCATCTCTTTCAAAATCCCAGTGAATAAAAAATCTGTGAGGATTGGGGGATGCTTTGTGATAGAATTTAGAGTAAGTATCTGAAAAATAGGTTTCCGTCAGATGTTTGATGCAACGGTAGACAAGAAGATTGGAAAATTTCTCTTTAGAATCCGTTAGGATTTGCATCAAACCTGAGCGATTGCAAGTAATCGCTGAGGCTGCGCAGTCTCTAAAATGTTGCCAAAACTCTCTTTTTTTATAGGTGGAAGAAATTTTTTGATCGATTTCTTGTAATAGAGCTTCCGCATCCTTGGTTTGGCCATTATAATAGAGATCGCTAACTCGATCTAAATCCTTAGCAAATGATTTAAAAGAATAAACAGTCATAATCATTAATTATAACATTATTAATATTATGCGTATTTAATTAAATTAATAATTAACTGCGAGGATATCCCTTATTGGCTTTTGCCCAATCGTAGAGAACCCGTTCCTTCCGGTCCCGGTCGTAGCGGACTTGAAGGGAGAGATAGGGATGGGGATGGCGGTTGTCCGCGTCGCGCCCTTCATTTTTTTGATAGAGCTTAATAAAAATTTCTTTATTCATCCAAGGCTGGATGGCGACTCTGGTGTCTGACTTATCGTAGCGCTTGAATTCAAGAAATTCCTTATCTCCTTTATAGGCGGGGTTTTCTTGGTAATATTGCATCAGGAGTCCGACGATTTCCTGAGGCCGCTCTTCCATTCCCTGGATATAGAAATCTACCTCCGCCCCGATCTGGTGTTTGGAAGTGCGGTTTTCTTTAGTGGGATCGGAATAGGCGTTATGGGCTGGACACCGGTGGCCGCAAGTGATGATCACCCGTTTTCCTGTCTTCTTTTGGATGTAGTTGAGTAAATCGAGCAGGATCGGATAGACGTTCTCCTTGCCAAACAAAATCGGCAAGCCATGGCGGCTGCTCCCTTCGCAATCAGCACACGGGTTCGGAGTATTTGGATCGCTCATGTCGATGATGGGAGGATTTGCAGGGCTCCCTTTACAGCGGAAGAATTCTTTCGTGATCCGCGGGAGATTCGCTTCCGATTCCCAGGGATAGGGGGCTCGGGGATTATAGGCCGGGGTGGAGATGGGATAAAAGTAATCGCCCTGGCTCCGGTAGATATACTCCCCTTTGCAGTTCCTGCGGCGGATTTTTTCCCGCTCCGACTGCTCCATTCCGGAACATCCTGCAAGAAGGACCATCGCGAATAATCCGAGAATCCTTATATTGCGAATAGGGTAGTAGGAAAAATGTCTGATCATATTCTCCAGCAGCTGCAGCAATCGGCCGATCTGGCGCTTAAGAGTCAAAGCGTCCAGGAGGGTGTCCACCATCTTTCAAGAGCTTTTACCCTTTTTTCCGAGGAAGCAAGCCGTCTAAAAAACGCTTATTCTAAGTTACAAGAGCGCTTTCAGACTGTCAACCAGGAACTTGGGACGAAAGTCGCCGAGCTGGGCCGCCTCACCCACTATCTGAACAACATTTTAAAGAATATCTCCGATGCGATCCTCTTCATCGATCTCGAAGGGACGCTGACGATGGTCAACGATGCGGCTTTGAAGCTCTTAAATCTCAAAGCGGAAGCTTTACTATTTAAACGGTATTGGGATGCTTTTCCTGACGATTACTTCGGCTTTTCGATGCGAGAGGCGCTCAAGTTTGGGATCTCCCACAAACTTCTCTATAAGACCTATCCCAAGAAGGAAGTGGAGATCTCGACGACGTTTGTCTACGAGGGGCCGAAACTCTATCACGGCCTCATCCTTGTGTTGAGGGACATCAGCGAGAAACAAAAACTGCAATTGATCGCCAACCGGAACGACCGGATGAAAGAACTTGGAGAGATGGCGGCGACAGTGGCCCATGAGATCCGCAATCCTTTAGGCGGCATCCGGGGCTATGCTTCCCTTCTCTATCGAGATCTCGAATCCAATAAGCACCTCCAGGAGATGGCAGGTTATGTCATTGAAGGGACGAAAACCCTCGAAAAACTCGTCAGCGCCGTCCTCCAGTACGCGAGGCCGATCCAGCTTCAGCCGCAATCTTTAGAACTCGGAGCCTACCTGAAACAGTTCGGCAAGTTCATCCGCGTCGATCCTGCATTTCCCGATCTTGTGAAGCTCCAGATGCATATCCCAAACGACCCTCTGATCGCGCCGATCGATCCCGAAGCGCTGAAATCGGCTCTGCTCAACTTGGTTTTCAATGCCTTCCAGGCCATGCCGAAAGGCGGGGTCCTTACCATCTCCCTATTGAAACTCGACTCATGCTGCCAGATCGCCATTTCCGATACGGGAATGGGGATGGAAGAAGAACAGCAAAAAAACCTGTTCCTCCCCTTCTTCACAACCAAGCAAAGAGGAAATGGGCTGGGCCTTGTTGAAACGCAAAAGATCGTCCAGGCCCATTCAGGAACGATCGACGTCCGTTCCCAATTGGGAAAAGGAAGTACATTCACTCTCACTCTGCCGTTAAAAAGGTAATTTATGATCGAGAAAGTTCTAGTTGCTGATGATGAGCCCCTGATGCTGAGCTTCATCGCTGAAACGCTCCGTCGCCTCGGCAAAGACGTAACATCTGCGGCCAATGGCGCCGATGCCATCCGCCTGCTTGAAGAAGATCCCTACGATCTCATCATCAGCGATATGAAAATGCCGATCAAAGGAGGGCTCGACCTCCTCAAAGCTGCAAAAGCGCTCCACCCATCGACCGTCGTCATTCTCTGCACGGCTTACGGGAGCATCGAATCTGCTGTAGAAGCGATGAAGCTCGGCGCGTTCAATTATCTAATCAAGCCCTTTTCCCTGGAGGCGCTTGAAGGCGTCTTGGAAAAAGCTGAAGAGCACTTGCGACTCGTGAAGGAAAACCGCTTTTATCGCGAAGAGAGAGTCCACGGCAAAAGCCCCCACCTCGTCTCTCACAGTCCGGCGATGAAAAAGATCTTCCAGGATTTGGAGAAAATCGCCAAGAGCCAGGCGAGCATTTTCATCACAGGGGAATCGGGCACGGGAAAAGAAGTGATCGCGGGAGCCATCCATCAGCTCTCCCTCCGCTCTCAATATCCATTCATCAAAGTCAATTGCGCGGCCATCCCCGAGACGCTCCTCGAATCGGAATTCTTCGGACATGAGCGGGGGGCATTTACCGGCGCCCATATACGCAAGACCGGCCGCTTTGAGCTCGCTGACAAAGGGACCTTGCTCCTCGACGAGGTCACTGAGATCCCTCTCGTGCTCCAACCCAAACTCCTCCGCGCCATCCAGGAACAGGAGTTTGAAAGAGTCGGAGGCACAAGGTCCATTAAAGTCAGCTTGCGCTTTCTGGCCACTTCCAATCGGAATATGCAGGAGGCGATCGAGACGAAAGTGTTTCGCGAAGATCTCTTTTACCGCCTCAATGTCGTGCCCATCCAGATCCCTCCTCTCAGACAGAGACGAGAAGACATCCTCCCTCTTGCGAATTATTTTCTGGAAAAGTTTTGCGCTGAAAACCATAAAGCGCCTAAAAAATTTACCGAAAAAGCGATCAAAAAGCTCTTGGACTACTCCTGGCCGGGCAATGTACGGGAGCTGGCCAATATCATCGAAAGGACGGTCGTCCTTGATTTCGATACTGTGATCGACAGCGACCAGCTCTATCTCGACTCGCCTACTCCCTCTATTGAAGTCACGGAAAAGCGAAAATTTACTCCGAACATGACCCTTCATGAAGTGGAAAAACAGCTGATCTTAGAAACTTTGGAAACGCAGCATCAAAACCGGACGAAAACGGCTGCGATCCTCGGCATCAGCGTCCGCACTTTGCGCAATAAACTTCACGAATACGGCCTCGCCGTTTCAGAAGAGTAAGTCAGAGAATCAACATCCCTAAAACAGCGGCGGAAATAACTGGGACTAATCTTTTCAAATCAATGGATAAGAGTTTTGTTTTGGAAATAATCTGGACATAGGAGCGTCCCGGTCGATGATCACCCATTCGATCGAGAGTCCTGATGATCACATTAGGGGGGGAAAAAGAGGCGAGAAAGCGTATCTCGAACCAACCCCGGCTCGGTACATTCTGAGTTGTTTTTTCTCCACATACTAAGCGATCGTAGAAACCGTCTTCTCTGGGAATTTGCTCGTTTCCATAACTGCTAGTTACAGTGGATTGAAGAATATCGATTCCGAAGGAACTCAATGAGTCTCTTATAATTGACATTTTAACCTTCGATCGTTCTTCGATTGTGAATCAATTGAATCCCTAAGGCTTGTAAAACGGTTAAAAATCTTTGCGTGTCGAGTGTGCAAACGCGCATCCGCTCAATGGACGTAAAATAAGAATGAGAACTGTTGGGAAATCTCTCCCAGCCCGGCAACATTTTATCATGGACTTCAAGGGGATCGATATGAACCGACAAAGTCAATTCCGATTGAGGGGTCTGAAAATCGAGAGAGATCCTTTCTCCATTCCGAGTGAATACGGTTCGTTCTTTGTCCGCGACGAAATGATCGAACTCTTCGCTGCGCTCTACTCCCACAGTTCTTGTTGTAACCATTTCGTAGTAACTGATTCCAAGAAACTCTGATATTGACGCCATAGGTTAATATAATAACAAAAAATTGTAATTAAATCTATGTTATAATTGTTAAGAAAAATTTTAATTGGATATTTAATATCCTAATAACAATGTTATTTAGTCAAAATTATTGTAAAATATTTAAGATACCCTAAACAAGGCAATATGGCATCTGCAGCCCCTTCATCAACCACTTCTCCATCAATAACTTATAGATCGGCGGCTCCAGCGACATCAGGGGGCTCTGTAGACCTTACAAACAGTCGGGCGGCTGCGATTTTTCAGGAATCGCTAAGCCAATCCATCAGGGATGCTGAAACCCCCTGGGGAAAGAAACGATTGGAATACTTGGATTTATCCCTAAAAGAGCACGGTCTGGCTTTACCCATGAGCGATGAAGATCGGATGCTTTTAAAAATAATATTTGCATCGATTAAGAATCCAGCCATCGAAGTGCTTCCCCTCTTTTTCGCCTTAAGCATTCAGCAAGACTTCCTCGCATGGGCCGCAGAACAACAAGAATTACCGGGAAAGCTTGAAAAAACATGTAATGTATTCAACCAATTTTGCAAGGAATTCATTTACGCGATCAAAGTGGAGTACATGTTCAGACAAGATGATCCAACAAGAACTGGGAAATCGGTCATCGAATCATTTTGCAAACGACTTTCCAAGTTTTCTCAATTTTTACCTGCAACTTCTAAAAGAAGAGGGGTCATTCAATCAAAAATGGCTCTATGGATGAAATTTGCTCAATCTCCTTCCTATCCGGAAATAGCTCCGCTTCAATTTGTCACCGAGGGTGTGGGAAGAGATAAAAAAGAACAAATGGAGAATCAGAAAGGCCTCCTCGATGAATCGGAAAGAATCGTTCGACAAACGGATCTAAGCGCAGCTTCTTATTTTGCCCAAAGCACACCTGTAAGAACCGCTCCAGATACTTGTCGGATTGATGTAGCGAAATCAACATATCTTAACGATGAACAAATGTTAGATTTTTTGATCCATTATGTCGATTTTTCTATCGGTCCTTGTCCTCAAAATGAGGTCCTCATCAAGAATATTCCTGAAGAAAAAAATAGGGTCGAACTTTCTTTTCGGGATCTTACTTTGACTATTAAGGATCATCAAGGACCTTTCGATGGGACTTTCAATGACCTTCTTCAAAATATCAAAAGAAAACTCATAGAAATTAGGAATCTCATCATAACTGATCCTTCCCTTGCAAAAGGAAAAATTGGCCCGCTTCTCAAGTTCATGAAATACTATCTAGACAGTTTCGCAATCCAATCTTTGCATTGGAGAGAGTACGGTGTACACCTCAATGAGATAGAGGCAATGATTGCTTTTGATGAATGCGATTTTATTTTGCGGAGACTCAGCGCTTCTTTGAATTTAATGCAAGATATGCGGTTATTTTTAATGTCTGAAAGGCTCCATACAAATCTGTTAGCCTGCAGAGAAATTGAAAAAGAGATCCTTAGAGAAGACACCCCTCTGAGATTTGAGTTCCTAGATCTCTACCGTCACATGGAAGGAACTCTAGGTATAAATGAATATTGGAAAGAGCAGCTTCTGACTTCTTCTTTTGATCCATTGCAAACCCCCTCTGAAATGCAATCCAAGTGTCGCAGGGCCAAACATAATTCCATGAAACAGTTTACTTTTGCTTTCGAAAAGCTCCATGCAAAGTATTCCAGGATCGCAAGCAAACTGTATTCTGAAGGAAACATCAAAGAAGCGAGAGCCTTAAAAACGGTCTATTTAAATCTCTGCCTAAAATTGCAACCTGCTTTCTTCGTCATGCAAGACATCGCCAATTTGAAAAAGAATCGTTTAGCGGATCGAAATACCACCATTGTCCCTCCCGAAATATTGGATTGCTGGGATTTGGATATCGAGAATGCGCAAGAAGAGATCGATTCCGATGATTCAAATGCCAAACTTCCTTCTTCATCTAGCTCAGCTGCCCCGTCTTCTTCGCATGTTTCTGTTTCAAGTCCAAGTCAGCCCCCTCAATCTGTCATTGCTTCTGCGCCTGTCGCTGCAGCTCCTCCTCTGTCAGAGGAAGATTCCGAATTCAGGGATGAATTCTCTCGGCTCTCACGAATCGGAACCCTTGATAGAGAATATGTACCAAGACCTCAACCCGAAGCGCAAATTGCTGCTCAAGAACCTTCAATCCCAAGAATCCGATTGCCTAAGAAAAGATGGAAACTAGAACAGATGATCCGACGGAATTTTGGTCTCCGGGAGGGAGGCGATCATACAAGAGTTTTCACAGACGATAATAAACAAGCAACAGTCATGCCTCGCCATGGCGGGGGTAGTGAGATTCGTCCAGGCACTCACCGAGCGATGGAAAGACAGCTGGCCAAGCCAGCAGCTCGCAAAGCTGCGCAAAAAAAGTAATAATTTTTAAGTCATTGAATACCAGCTTTTTAGTCTAAAGACTTCCTACCAATTGATTTATTGAATCTTAACACCGATTTGTTAGAATATAGGGATAAGCGTAGTATATAAACAATAATAACCTAAAAATAAAAAGGGGTAGAAATGTCCGGTACAGTTAACACATTTCAAATAAATTATGATATAAATCAAATTGACCAGTTCGAACAACAAAATGGAGACAATTCTGGATTAGATGATATCAAAACAGATCTTCAAAAATTAAATCCAGATGATCCCTCAACAGCGAGAGAGCTAGTTAGTCTAGGTCAGCTAATCAATTCAGAGGAACAGCAACAGACGACAACCGGTGGTCAACCATCTATAGATCCTGGTTCAGGTCAAGTCCCCCTGCAAGCACAGCAAATGGATCCCAATTCAATCAATCAAATGGTTTAGTTTAATTCCATTCAAGGCCAGATCTCTATCTGGCCTTATCTTTTAACAAAGAATCAATTGATATTTCAAACCAAGATCAAGGAAACGGCGCCATTTTTCCTGAGACTTATCCTCTGCTCTATAGCGGGAAAGGGACTGTTCAAGGACCAGGGAAGCATCGAAGAAAAGATAGGGGAAGGCCATCTCCTCTTTCAGTTCCAATTCAGCTAAGGCAGTAGAGCCTTTTGTTTTGCCAGCGAGGATCTTTAGATGATCGACAACTCGGTTTAAGCTCTCTTTCAGCTCGGTCATTTTTTCTGGAATGAGCTCTTTTGATTGGGGTGGCATCGGCGCTGCAGCGATCTTTTGATGGACCTGGTCTCTCAGATCGCGATCTTGTTTTAGATATTGGCCAGCGACCTCGTTAAGGGGCATGAAAGGGATGCTACGGAATCCAAGCCCCCCATCGGTGGTGTTGATAAACTGCACTTCAGGATGCTTCTTAGCAAAGTGGGAAATGCTCGCCGATTCCATCACCCAGCGAACCGCAGTGTAGATGGGATTGCCATCGCGATCTTTCCGTTTGATGATCCGGTCGGCAGCCGATTTTTCCGCATCGATCGCATTCATGGAAACTTCATCGTCTTCACCAACTCCTGCGGCGTACCGCTTTTTGCCGGTATAAGCGAGATCGACTCCATTCAGGAGGATCGGATTGCATCCTAAAAATTGAGCCCAGGCGATGCAGATCGCCGTGACGGAGATCGATTCCGGGGATAGAAAGTCCCCCAAAAGCGGATCGAGAAGCCCCAGTTCCTCTTCCATCCAAAGCTCTGGCACGCCGCCGATCCCGCTCCGCATATAGCCAAAAGGCCCATTGCACGTTTGAAAAATCCCCGGGAAAACGCGGGTGGAATAAAGAAGGGGCGTTTCAAAGGCAAAGCTATTTTTCATTCTCCGGTATTCTTCCAAATTGGGGTCGACCGCCATTCCAAAATGGGGCAGAACTCCCTGCGAGCTCAAAGCTGCGATGGTCGATCCGCCTGCAATGATCAGAGCCTTGTTTTCTAAAGTGCGGAGAGTCTCCATCGATTTCTGCAATGAGGGGCCTGCGCCGCAAACAATGGCTGGGATATTGGAAAAAGCCCCTTTCAGCGCATTGGCGTAAAAGGAGTGGGGAAGCTGATGGACATTTTTAACGAAATTCTGGAAGGGCTGGTATCCATGAAGCCGGTCGAGATAAAGGGCATGGGAAAGAGTGGTTTTTCGGAGGAGTTTTAGGCGAAGATTTTGAAAACGGCGCGTTTTGTAAGAGGGCAAGGCAGCAATTTCAAATCTCCGAATCGGAAGCCGTTCGGCCAAAGCCTCAATTTCCAAAGTCAACATGCGCCCCTTCGATAGAAGAGCGATGTGAACCTGCAAATCTGAAAGGATCTCTTTCGATGCAGAGCGATGAAGGAATGAAGCGATGACTCCAGGATCGTCTTCGAGAAAAATCAATTCCCTTTCAGAGTTCCCTTTCAGCCAATCGCGGATTTGAAAATAGATTTCGCCGGCTCCGAGGCCATAAAAATAGAGTGCTTCAGCTTTTTCCAGATGCAGGGGTGGAAGACTTTCGGGTGCCGTTTCTTTATAGGGCCAAGTGGGAGCCAGGAGCCCCATAGCCGGAAAGCGCTCCATGAAAATCGAAAAATTCTTCTCAAACGTAGACGAGCTTTTTGCCATCCCAGCGCCCCTCTTTTTCGATCCAGATATTCTGAAAGCGGTCCCAGACTTTTTCATGATAGGTCGTTCCATCTTCCCATTGGGCGTCGACTCGGAGATTTCCCTTTTCATCCCAAGAGCGGAGATTGAAACGGTTGGGCTCTAAATAGACGATCTCCTCGAGAAGAGTCCCCTCGCGCGTCCAGCGGCAATGGGTTCCTACCGGCTTGCCCTCAACGTAACGCCCTTCGTCGAGAAGCTTCCCCTCTTCGCTCCACATCTGATCGAGGCCGTGGCGGATCCCCATTTTAAAAGCGCATTTCCTCTTGAGCGCGCCATTCGGCCAGTAGAGGAGCACTTCCCCTTCAAGGCGCCCTTTTTTATAAAATTCCACTGTTTTCAGCTTCCCATCTTCATAGAAAAACTGCTGTTTCCCCTCTTTCATTCCATTTTCAAAATTCTGGATCGAATAAACAGCTCCGTTCGTGTAGGTTTGGCTATGCATTGGAGTGCTCCTGCAAAACTTGTTGGAAGAAAAGAAGTTGATTCAACTGCAACTTTTGGCTCATGGTGATTTGATGGGGATCCAAGTCCAGTTCCCTTTCGAAAACAGGTTTCCAGATTTGCCAAAGAGGATTCAGCAGCTTTTGAAAGGCGATTTCACTCTCCAGCGCATCGAGATCGCCCGGAGAGAAAGGGCGGTGCTCGCAGCAAAGGTCTTGGCACCGGTTCATGCTCTCGTCCCACTCTTTCCACCGCTGGTTCGACGCATCGAGGAGCGGCAGTTTTTGGATTTCAGAATGGACCATGTCTCTGATATTAAAATTCAGCTCTTTTAGGTCCTTCAATACGTCTCTGAGCGTCTCTGTCTGCACGGGCGCATGAAATCCAACCCCGCCTTCCGTGGCATTGATGAAATCGACTCCAGGGTTCTTTTGTGCCAATTCTTCCGTCCAGCGGGCAGCCATGAGCCAATCCCTCTGCGACCAAACCTTCTTTCCTTGGACATCCAACACTTCAACCAACCCCTCATTCTTAAACGAGTCGATATATGCATATTTCCGTCCCTGGCGGTAGCAAAGGTCCATCCCCACCAAGATGATCGGGCTGCAGCCTAAAAATAGAGCCAAGGCCGTAAGGAAATTGCCCACAGTCCATCCCGTTTCAAATCCTTGGGCCTGATTGTTGATCCAGTTGATCCACTCTGCGCTCCCATCGGGGAAAAGGAGGGCGTCGCCGTGAATCAGCGCCGCATTCTCTCGATTCGTCCGGCTCTGAAAACAAAAGGGCGTTTCGAAAAATCGGTGCATCTTGAATTGCCGGTAAGGAGCTTCTTTATCGACCGATGCTCCGAAATGGGGCTCTGCTTCGATCCCATTCAATGCGGCGCCTCCAGCCAAAATCAAGGCTCTCTTTTCAAATGCCTCAAGAAGATGGCCGTTTTTCTCTAACGAGGGCCCTGCCCCTACGATCACTGCAGGGACGTTCTTAAATTTCCCTTTTAAATCCAACCCAGATCGGGCAGCGATACTGCGGTTTGCTTTCGCATTTTCAAAGATGGAGCAGCCCCAATCCGCCGCTTCAGAGAGAAGAAGATGGGCCGCTAAATGGACCCTTTCCAATTCCTTTTGAAAGGCAAGGCTATAGTCCCCTTCCCGTAAAACGAAATAGGCCAGTTCCTTAAAAACCGCAGACCAAGCTCCTTTTTTAGCCACTGGCTCAATTTGCAGCGGCGTCTCAAGAAAATAGATCTTCACCCGCAAATCATTCAAAAGGAGGATTGCGTCCTCGTCTTCTAGAAGCTGAGCCAGCGCTTCCGCTTTCTCTTCGATGAAGACCAGCCTTCTCCGGTCATCTTCATCCAACCAGGATCTTGCAAGGGCATAAAATCGGGCGCTGATCCCGTAGATGCAAAGAAATTCGATTTTTTCCCAGCCGCCGAGAGCCCAAATGGCTTCTGCATTGTCTGGCTGCACCGTTCCTACTGGAGAACAGTCCTGCAAAAGTAGCTTTGCCGAGGGGATATGTTTTTCGAGATGTTTTAAAAGAAAAGACATCGTTTCTCTACAAGCTGGGCATAAGTGGGTAGAAAGGGAACGGAGGCGATTTTTCCCGGCTCGCGCCAAAGAGTCTTTACCTCTTTTGCATTGGCCAGGCAAATGAAGGGCGCTCCGATCGCCTCGTTGTATCCGAGAACCTGATTTTCAGCGTCCTTGCCGATTCCCTGCGCTTTACATTCCGCAATCAGGAGCGGAACGATCTTCTCTTTGACCGGAGTATAGCAGATCAGATCGATACGCCGGTTAGGGTCTACGTCCATCTTTTCGACAAGCGATGCAAGATCCTTTTCCACGCCGATCAGTCCTTTAGGGAAACCTAATTCTGAGATCATTCTTTGGATAAGTTTTTGACGCACTTCCTCTTCGGGAGTGGCTTTGACCCAGAGCAAGCGGATCGGATCCCACAGCATTATTGAATCTGTACAAGACCGTAATTCCGGTCTTCGCGGCGATAGATCACTTTGATTTTCTGGTCTTCTTCTGCACGGTAGATCAAGAAAGGTTCTTCCGTGATCTCCATCTTCATGATCGCTTCGTCTTGGGTCAAGGTTTTCAGCGGCATGGTCTCTTTTGCGACCACTTCGTGCAATTTATATTTTTCTTCTTCTTTTTTCGCATTTTCCGCTTCGATATCGTCATTGATGATTTTCAGATCGTCTTTTAAAGCCTGAATGACGTTCACGTGGATATCGACTGTGCTGACGTGCTTTGCGCGATGCGATTGCATTTTTGTTTTATAACGGCGGATCAGTTTAACAAGGCGGTCGGTCGCTTTGTCGATCGCAGAGTACATATTATCCGTGCTGGCGGAGACCTTGATATGGAAATGGATGAAATTCATGAATATGGAACAGGATTGCTCCAATTTCTGCGCATCCAAGGTGACGGTGATATCGATGATCTGGTCTGCGACTCGTTCGATTCGGGAGAGTTTTTCCCAAACATAATTGCGCATGGCATCGGTGATTTCAATGTGCTTTCCTACGATGTAAATCGTATAGCCTTCATTCGCAAACTTATTCGGTTTGACCATATGCATCCTGTATTTAGGTTTGCCATTTTATCAGGAACCTCTTCTGCTGCCAAGGGGATTTTAAGGGCTAGCAAATAATCCTTGAAAATAATATACTCTAAGGGTTTACCATGAAAATTGATTCAGCGAAAAACATAGTTCTAATTATTTCGATTCTTTTTTCGCCATCCGTAAAATAATAATTCTCATCGCTGAATTAAAAAACTAAATCATTCAACAAAAAAAAGGAGGCTGTTATGCAGATGAAATGCATGATAAATAAAAATACATTTTTTGCTGGCCTCGGCGGTTTTCAATATGGATACAATTCTTCTGTCATTGCGGGAGCTCTGGTCTTCTTAACTGGCACCTTTGCTCTCAGTCTATTTCAAGAGGGTATCGTTGCGAGTATGCTTCTCTTCGGAGCTATTTTTACCTCCTCTTTTGCGGGCGTTATCGGCAACCGTCTGGGAAGAAGGCCGACCATGATGCTCAGCGCAGGATTCTTTTTCTTAGGAATTTTGCTCTCTTCGTTAGCCACGAACTTTTGGGTTCTGATCGCTGGCCGCTTCATTGTAGGACTTGGTGGAGGTATCATCACTACGATCGCCCCCGTCTATCTTGCGGAGATCTCGCCGCCTGAAAAGAGGGGCTCTATTGTGAACTTGAACCAAATCGGGATTGCTGTGGGATCTTTGTCCGCGTATGTTTCCAATGCCTTCTTTGGAAACTGGAGATGGATGTTCGCAGCTGGGCTTATCCCTGCTCTCATTCAAGGGATTGGTTTATTGTTTATTTCAGAAACCCATTCCTCTTCGAATAATTCCGCTCTCAAAGATGCCTCTTGGAAATCTCTTTTCGCGCCTGGATACCGGCCCCGTTTATACTTAGGGATCGCCCTTTGCGCTTTTCAGCAAATCACCGGGATCAACACGATATTCTTTTACGCCCCCTTCATTCTGCAAAGCGCAGGATACTCCACCGCAGCAGGAGCTCTATTTTCGACAGTTGGAATCGGAGTGGTCTATGCAGTATCCATCGGCCTTGCATTTATTCTTGTAGACCGGGTCGGCCGCAGGCCCCTCGTTCTTTGGAGCCTGGCAGGCATGGCAGCGAATCTTCTCCTCCTCTCTTTTTTCTTCTTCACCGGCTCTCAATACCTCGGGAATACATCTCTCCTCATCCTTCTCCTTGTGGTCGCATTCTATTCGATCGGGATCGGACCAATACCTCAGCTCCTTATTGCTGAAATATCCCCTGTTCATATCCGGGGCCATGCCATGACTTTTACAGGTTTTATCGGGTGGATCTGCAATTATTTAGTCACCTTGACTTTTCCTGAACTTGCATTGATATTAAGTCCTGGTGGAATCTTCTTGATCTACGCTCTTTGCGGTGTTTTTGCCTGGCAGCTGATTCGATTAAAAATTCCTGAAACTAAACATAAGAGCTTCGAAGAAATTGAGAAAGGTTTCGAGAACCTATAAGAATAAAGATTTTTGAGGATATTTGAGATGATTTTGAGTGGATTTTTGAAGCGATCTGGCGAAGAAAATATCGAGACGGGCATCTTTTCGAGACAGGAGCTATCGAAAAGACACCAAAAGCGCTCAAAGATCCCAAAACTAGATTTATTCGAATAGGTTCAAAATGAGTGAAGAAAAGACTCAAGGAGTACTGCTCCAAACAATTCCTTACTTGGGAAGGCAGCGCATCCTCAAAGTATTCGCTCCAGAGGCAGGACTTCTGACTTTGATGGCCAAATCGGCAAAGCCCTCCTGGACGGCTATTTCGACTCCCTTCTGCATTGCAGAATGGGTCTATAGGAAAGGGCAAAAAGAGATCCACACCCTCCAGGATGGATCTCTTCTCGATGGGCTTATGGAATTGAAGCAGGATTACGCCGTCCTCAATGCAGCCGGCCGCATGGCGCAGGATCTGCTCAGCTCTCAGCTCCCCGCCAAAAGCGCAGGAGATCTCTACCTGCTATTCTGCGCTTATCTGAAAAAACTTCCCCAATTTGGAAAACCGGAAATCCTCGCCGCCAGCTTCCGCCTCAAACTTCTCTTACACGAAGGGCTCCTCTCTTTGCAAAAAGAGTGCTCCGTTTGCGCCTCGCCCGCCTCGCACATCGCTCAGGGAGAAAGCTTCTGCTTCTCCCACGCCACATTTCCAACGATTGCCTTTACATCCGAAGAATGGGAGCAGCTCCACCTGCTCGCTTATGCGCGGCAGTTTTCTCTTCTTCAAGAGATGAACAAAGCTCCATTTGAAAAAATCGACCTCCTCTTCAAAGAACGAATTCAATAGGAAGGGGGCGGGGGCTGAAACCGGTTCTTCAGGTTTTTTATAAGAGGAAAATGAGAGAGCTGAAAATCATTGAGGCGGGTCTCGGTCAAATAATTTATATTTAACAGCGAGAAATAAGCGTGCAACTGACCAGATTATAAAAGCATCGCCGATAAAAGAAGAGTTAGCGGGGATGTACGAGCTAAGTAACCCCCTTAATGAGCAAGCAAAAGCAAATTGCAGTACGTCAACCATCGCAAGCGTATTGTGCACTTTTTTAAAACACTCAATCCTATCACCATGAAACGCAATCGCGTCCCTATGAATTACAATCCGTTCATTAGCAAAATCAAGGGCTTCAAACTGATTCTGCACTTGCTGTTCTAGTTGTTGCACCCTCATTGCAAGATTATTTCCAAGTTCGACACCGCCCTCGCCCTCATTAAGTCCAGGTTCTACCTCGCCCGCAACGATTGGATGATTTACTTGAACTTCATCAAGTTCTCCCTCAATTTGAATTGCCTCATCTATTTCTTTATTTTCATCGTCTTCGATTGGAGATTTTTCATCGTCGTCGCTCTCATTGTCTATGACGGCGCGACGTCCCGCTTCGTTAATAGCAATTCGTTTTACAGCGTTGCATAATTGTTGGGTTTCACTGCAATCAACAAGTTTTTGATTACATTCTGAGCACCCATATTTTTCTGGAGGCCAAATTGCTAACGCCGCTCGTGAAACCGCATGGCCGCAGTTCAACACAGCTGCATCTGTAATGATCTCGCGTAGAATCGGACACCTTTCCGGTTCTCTACCAAAGGTTAAATCAGTTTGAGTTGAGCCGTCTCTTGAGGAGTTTTGGGGAAGCGACGTAAGCGAACACTCATTTTGACGTTGGGCCAAAATTATCTGATACGTTGTCAGCTGATCGAAATTCTTTTTACCCATTGCTTTGGTGGCTTGAGCATATAATTGTGGATAAAAATTATTTACATTATCTCCAGTGGATAAAGCGGAAACAGCCGAATCGGGAATTGCCATTAGAATCCTTTATTTTTAATAAGTTAAAAATATTATATCTATTTTTGGAATATTATTAAATAACTATTAACTTAAATCAAAGAACGCATAAAGACATTTTTGAAAAATTTCTATAACTCTTTTGGCTGGGGTTGATTATTCCGATTTTTCAAAAAAATAATATAGACGGAAAGGATGGAGATTAGAACGGCGATGGGGAGTTGAATCGAGTTCCTTCAGCTCAGAGAGCGCATTCAGCAGGATCGTTGATTCTTTATCGCCTTATCCCTTAAAGTTCCTGGCTTAATTTTGGGAAATACTATGGCCGTATGCTGCAGCAGAACATTGAAATCTTTTTGTATAAAAGTTGGCTTTTTGGATCGAGAAGAGCCTGACATAGGACAGGAGGAACTCCTGAAAAGGCTCCAGAATGCAGGAAAGGCTGTTGGACAGCCTTGGGCGCCAGTTGACCAAAGAGAGTATTGGGGAGGTTATGCCCATAGACCTTTTTATGAGCCTCCTGAAAATGTTGACTATCCTGAACATTTGACCCAAGCCCTGCGAAGTTTCAAAAAGGAAAATATTGAGCCCGGTGTCGCAGTCGAGTTAGGTTCCGGAAATACCTCAATTGTCACTTTGCTTTTGAAAAGGGGTTGGACTGTAGTGGCTGTGGACAACAGCCGAAAAGCATTGGAATGTCTAAAGCAACGGATTTCTGAAACAGCTCCCGAATATAGTAATAACGTTCGTCTTGTGTGCGGGAAGATGGAAAACTTTACATTCCCAGAAGGCGTGAAGCTGATTATTGCAAGAAATTCCCTTATCTTCTGCGATCCCAAAAAAATCGTAGATGTATGGGACAGGGCTTACAAGTCGTTAGCGCCAGGCGGGCGGATCGTGGGGAATTTTTTCCCCCACCCCCTCATTTCTCGTGTAGAAGCTGAGGCCACAAAAGCAATGGGACAATGGTTTACCGAAGAGACAGTCGTCAGGGGGCTTCTAAATAGAAACGGCTATGGAATAGAATATTGCAAAACGATTCCGCGTTATTATGAATTCTTTTGCCAACCCCGATCGATCGATTTCATAGGAAGAAAGAAAGGCGCATCCCTGTAATTAGCATCTATCACCAAAAGCGACACAAGAAGAATTCAAATGACAGAAAGAATACTCCGATTTTCAGAAAGAGAAGGATTGAAACCACTACCATCTGCTTACAAGCTTGGCGAACTGCCTTACGAAGCTCGCAATGAAATTAAATATATTTTTTCTGAAGAACTTAATAAATTCTCTGGAATTCATTATGGATGCGAGCCTCTACCAGATTGGCATAAGATTCTTAAAGACTTCCATGTTCAATTTCTTGAGCTTCCAGTTGAAGTCTTTTATCCCGAAAATATCAAAAGTCAATTATTCGGATTACTATCACAAGGAACATACAATGAAGTGCTTGATGCCTTAGAGTTTTTCATCAACCATCCAATCTTAATCCAGCATTCTTTAAGAGGCAGCCTCTCCAAGCTCTTTGAACGTAAACAAATTGCCTACATGCTAATTGAGCGCGATATAAATACCAGAATTTTTGTACCAAGAACCTCAAAAGAAGAAGGAGTTGCCTATCTACGAGCACTACAGGCCTTAGATACAGATCAATTTTTTGGATCTCGTAAAAGTTTAGTAGAAGCTGGTTATTATTTAGGCAAAAAAGAATTTAATAATAGTGTGCGAGAAAGTATTCATGCTATTGAATCTATGATTCGAGTTTTAACAGGTGATAAAAGTACCAAATTTTCTGATGGAATAAGAGAACTTGGCAAGAAATTCTCATTACACCCTGCTTTAAGAGAAGGCTTTGTAAAACTTTATGGATTTTCCAGCGATGAGGATGGAGTAAGACATAGCTCGACACAGGAGACTGAAAGCGTTGATGAAGAAACAGCATTTTATTTTTTGGGTTCATGCTCAAGCTTCATCACCCTTCTGATTCACAAAGCAAATAAAAGCGGGCTAAAAACAGAACAAAAATAAAGAAATAAAACAGGGAACGGCTCGCTCTGCGAGCCGGCAGGAAACGCTTCCTACGGAAGCTTCATGCTGCGGGGAGGCCCCTGCATCCCCCAGAAAATAATGAGAAACAACAAGGGCCACCGGGCCCGACCGAAGGTCGGTGCTGCGCATATTGCGCAGCTGCAAGCTTCGCTTGCGCCCGGTGGCCCCGCTTTCTTTTTTCTTTTCTTTCTATCCTGCCAACGCGCCGAAGACACGGCGTTCCTGCACGCTCGCAGGGCGAGCGATTCCCTGTTCATTTTTTTATTTTTAGTACTCATTAAAATGAAGTTGAGGCCACAAATGCAGGTGTGTCGCTTCGGTAGCGAAACGCCCTGAAAGGGAACAGACACGACATTGTTGAAAAACATCACCATTGTGTGTATGATACATGTATTTATAATTAATTTTTATGAAAAAATGAAAATAATAATTTAAAATTTTTATTTCCTGGAAAAACTAAACATGAAAAATTTGTTTTCATCTAAATGGAATACACCTTCAGAAAATGAAGGCAAAGAGCACCAAGGTGACTACCGCCGACCACGAGATTGGCAGGTGCCAGCTTTCAATCTTCTAAAAAGCCATCCCTACATGATTGTAAACGCTCCTACTGGAAGTGGAAAATCATGGCTAATGTGTTTGCTGTCGGCGCACAAAATGCAAAGTGATAAATATTTGAAATGTATAATCGCCATGCCACAAACAATCATAGCTCCTGGTTTTTCTAACGAGAAAATTCAAATCAACAATGATATCAACCTACATTGGAAACCTAATCATAACCTTTGCAAGGAACAGGCCGGTAAAGGACCTGTTCGCTACGCGATAAAATGGCTGGAAAGAAATACTTTTGATTCTTTCAATGATCGAATTTTACTTTGTACTCATGCCACTCTGGTCAGAATTTATAAAAAGTTGAAAATGGAAGATCGTCTTAATCTCCTAGAGCGTCTTCTACTATGGATAGATGAGGCCCATCATATTTCGATTGAAACAGATGGAGTAGCCAACGGTATAGGAAAGTTGGTTGCATTTCTGTTTAAAAATGAGGCTCTTTCTCCGCAAATTGGATTAACTACCGCCACTCTCTTTCGCGGAGATCGACAACAACTTATCAATGCATCTATGGCGGCTAGTTTTGAAAAATATGAGCTACCTTTGGACCAGTATCTTAAAACGATGAAGCACCTAAGATCTTTTAATTACGATTTTTTGTTATGCAGTCACGATTATACTAAGGCTGTGGGAGATATAATTAAAGACAAGAAACGTAGGGATATTGTATGGATTCCACATACAGTATCCCAGCACTCGTCTGGGGATAAACATCTTGAAGTGAAGAAGATCATCCAAGAATATCAGGATGTGCACAAGGGAGATCAGATAATTACCAATGAAGGGATCACGTTATTACAGAATGGAAATGAAGGATTTAAGATTTTAAACTTGGTAGATGAAAGCATTAGGGAAATACAGAAAAAATTTATCCACAGTGAAAAAATACGCTCTCAAGGTTCTCTCGATGCAATCATTGCCATGGGGATGTTTAAAGAGGGAGCGAATTGGATTCATGCCAACAGGGGCATAATTGTTGGTGCAAGGTCTTCGTTGGTAGATATTTTGCAAATGCTAGGCCGTTTATTAAGAGACGCTGAAGGAAAAGAACATGCTGAATTGATTCACGTACTGCCATTTTCACTTGATCAGAATAGTGATGGTTTTGGAGAAAATTTAAACAGTTTTGTGAAAGCCATTTTAATTTCCCTGTTACTAGAAGAACTCATTCAGCCAGTTACGATTAAATCCCCTCAATTAGAAAAGAAAGATAGCGCTCTTAAAGATCCAAAACTTCAGCCCTCGGATCGATTGACCCACCTAATCCCCGATCCTTCGGTTCTTCATTCACTGGCCGATGAGAGCGTCCAATGTATGCTAGCTGCTAAAGATGAAAAAGGCTCTATCAACTATGACAAGTATGCTGAAGGAATGAATTCGGTACTCGAAGAGTACAACAAACCTGAAAATCAAGAATTGATCGCAAAAAAACTGTGGAATCTGCACTCACGCAGGACGCTAAAAATGCAGGGGATTGATGTTGATGACGTTGAATTTGAGATAATTAAACCCGGCAATCCACTCGGATGGATGCTCAGATACACGAGTGATGTTTGCGATATAAATACACTCGATAGTTTTAGGAAGGCACTGCAGGATGCAAATGAAAAAAGATGGAACAAATCGTTCGAGCTTCTCAAATCGCATTTTGAAAAAACCAATAGATCTGCCATCTCGGAACACTTAGTAATAGATGGAATCAATTTGTTTCATTTTGCGACTGTCCAGCGCAAAGCATTCAAAAAAGGAAAAATGCTCAAAGACAGGCAGCTTAAACTAGAATCCTTATCTTTGTGGTATTGGGAACATTCAGATTCGCGAGATCTCGAAGGCAAGAAAGCTCTTAAATCTTTTGTAGAAAGAGAAGGGCATGCTCGCATACCTACAACCCATGTTGAAAATGGTTTTCGGTTAGGCATTTGGCTAAATCAGAAAAAAGAATTGAAAGACGATTTGCAAAAAGACGAAGTAGAGTTTTTTGAATCTTTCCCCGGATGGTCTTGGAATGTTGGGCATGATCAAGCATGGGAATATGGATTTTCTCTTTTACAGGAATATGTGAAGATTAATGGTCATGCTCAGCCGCCTTCTGGTTTAATTTTTAAAGATTTTGCCCTGTCGACTTGGGTAAGGAGCCAACGTGACAATAAAAAGAAGGGGCAGCTCTCAAATGAAAGACAACAAAAATTGGAAAGCTTACTAGGTTGGTCTTGGGAAGTATTTGATGATAGAAATAGGCAGGGCTTCGCCGCTTTAGATTCATTTGTAGCTCGAGAGGGTCATGCTCTTGTCTCTACATCACATGTTGAAAATGGATTTCGTTTAGGTAGATGGATAAGTCAAAAAAGACAGGCACATAAAAATCCCAAGTCCAAAAACAAGATTACGGAAGAAGAGCGTAAAAAGTTGGAATCTTATCCTTGGTGGTTTTGGGATGGGGATGAGGGTCGTTGGGAAAGAGGGAAATATTTCCTACTCAAGTTTATCGAGAGAGAGGGCCACAGCAGGGTGAAAAATTCTCATATCGAAGAAGGATTTGAGCTTGGCAAATGGATTGGAATCTGGAGGTACCAATACAA
>Ga0207043_1011_pt2 | contig 33157 bp, 28 predicted proteins | sample Alteio_BWMinCont_71_FD_153304 | JGI IMG/M metagenome (GOLD analysis project Ga0207043, IMG submission 153304) | Enriched cells from forest soil in Barre Woods Harvard Forest LTER site, Petersham, Massachusetts, United States -... | ecosystem: Environmental > Terrestrial > Soil > Temperate forest >... | reverse complement strand
ATGCAGTGTTGTCTTGTAGGTCCTGCCTGTCCTGTCAGTCCTGTGTGTCCTGCTTGTCCTGATGTCTAGATGCTAACAAGCATGAATTATTTTCACATTAAACGTAGTAAATAAATATTGTTTTAATAAACAACAGAATTTAAAATTAAATTATAGGTAATGCTGATTTTCTATCTCTTATAGAGGAGGTTTTATGAACTCTTCCTTGCCTATTGGACCCTATGACCCTCACATGCCACATCAACAATGGCACTTTCCTAATCGCCCCGCCCCTTCATCCATAGAGAGCAGGTCCCACGAGATCGCACTCCGCGCCATTCACACCTCAACACCCGAAGGTTCTCTCACTCGCGGCGATCGCATCGCTTACGACAAAGAATTATGCACCTGGCTGGAGGATGTCCATACCTTGTGTCTCAATATTCTGAACGGAAAAGAGAAAGAGACCGACTCTCTAAAAGTTGATCTTACTGTCATACAAAAAAAAATTGGTCAAATTCATCAAGAAATCGACGAGCGAAAATTTGCTGACGAGGATGGAGGTTCTTTCCTGCGAAGCGACGTCGCTCAACGCCTTCATACTGTAGAATCTGATTTAGAAAATGTTCAACAGATCCAACATTTTTCCACTCTTTATGAAAAGTTAGAGAACAGCATAGAGCACTGGAACTCTCTTGCTGAACACCCTTATCATCCAAATGGAGAATGCCTCCAGGAAAATGCCCATGATTCTCTCAATCAATACGTACAAATGCAAACAATGTTTACGGAATTGAAGGGGATAAGACCTAGATCCCCCGAACAAGATAAACTGTTACAAGAGGTAAATAAAGATCTGAAACGGATCCAGCAAACGTTTACACAAGCTGTTTTACCTGCGTTAAAGGAAAAACTCGAGGAAGCGAAGAAGAATTATCAACAGGCAGCAAAAGCCATGGATAAATCAGGCGTATTAAATCGATGGACACAAGATACCGCTACTGTTCTGATGACCAACTTTGCCAACTTCCAACATACCCTTGCTGATGTGCGCTATCAAGCGCAAGCCATTGAAGCTGCATGCTCAAAATTACCGGCATCGACAACATCCCAAGCTCTCAGCCAACTTCTTGCTGCCTCCACCATAACAGGAAAAAGCATTGAAACAGCCGAAGCATCCTTTATTAAACGCTTAGCAGCCTTGCCTCCGGAAGAAAAAGCACAAATTACAACATCATTAGCAAACGTTCCTCAGCCAGGTGATGTGGCTTTTATCACGAAGGCCTTTTTGCAGCGTATCTATGAAATAGTGAGCCAGCAAGTGCCTGTCAATCCGTATTTTCAGGAAATTGCGGCAACAGCAAAACAACTGGGAGAACACATTTCACCTGATCTCTCGTCAGCTAGGGAACTCTATCACATCACACTTTCAAGTCAATATTTTATAGATACGGTAAACTCTCAACAAAAGTGGCAACAACAAGAGGATGCGCTGATCGCTGAACTCGAAAAGGCCCCCTCTTTATGGAAGCAACGAGGACTTGGAGCATTTTTTTTGCTCCTCCATGCAGGCGCTGCGGTCCACAATATCCAACGGATGCAAAAGGAGGCAGCAGCCCTTCCCGGACGAGCCGACCGTCTCCAACAAGAGCTCATCTTGCTTGCCGGCAAGAGAGCCGCAAGAGGAGCAGCCTTTATTGGCACGATGCTTTCCGATAAATATGAAGATTTAAGAACGATGTCTGAAGTGGATTTACAGCGCATGACTAAGCGCTTTCCCGACGATGTACGCGAGACTCTTGAAGCTTTCCGCATGGGTGCCGCCAAACCTTCTCCGGAGCAGATCTTTGAGATCCATCAACGCTATGTGCTTCAACATGCTAATCCGACCCTCAAAGAACAAATCAGCAACTGGTATACTCAGCTCACAACAAGCCAAATAGAAGAAATGCCTCCAGAATCCATAGAAGCGCAAAGCGCTGCTATTCCAGCGCACGATTCGCTTGCTCTGTCCTCCAAAGTCAATCTAAATGCATATCTCCTAGATGCTGTAGGTAAAGGGAATCTTGAACATGCTCAACGATGGATTGAAGTCGGGGCCGATCCCAATGTGAAGGATTCAACAGGGAACACTCCTCTTTCACTTGCTTTTGCATCATGGCATGAGGAAATGATCTTAGAATTGCTAAAGGCCGGCGGAGATCCTAATGGCAAAACTCCAGATGGAATACCTTTTATTCAAACGGCTATAGAGCTCAATGGCTTGGAAGTATTCAAAGCATTAATAGCACATGGGGCTGATCCTAACGTTAAGGATGAAGAAGGGAATAGCCTTCTTTCTATTGCTTTTTCACGCTGGAATCCTAATGACGAAATAGTTCTAGAACTATTAAAAGCTGGGGGAGACCCTAATGGCAAAACTCTAGACGGGACACCTTTTCTCCAAAAGGCTATAGAGTACAATAGGTTAGAAGTATTCAAAGCATTAATAGAACATGGTGCTGATCCTAATTCTGAAAATGACCAAGGGCATACCCCTCTTTCGATTGCTCTTGCACAATGGGATCCTCATGAGGCAATGATCGTTGAATTGCTAAAGGCCGGCGGAGACCCTAATGGCAAAACTCCCAATGGAACACCTTTTATTCATAAAGCTATAGAGCGCGATATGTTCGAAGTATTAAAAGCATTAATAGAACACGCTGCCGATCCTAATTCTAAAGATGGCTATGGCCATACCCCTCTTTCTGTGGTTTTTGCAAACGATGATCCTGATGAGACAATGATCATCGAATTGATAAAAGCCGGCGGAGACCCTAATGGCAAAACTCCGGATGGGACACCTTTTATTCATATGGCTATAGAATGGGATAAGTTAGAAATATTGAAAGCATTAATAGCACATGGCGCTAGTGTGAACATCTTAGACGATTTGGGAAAACCTCCTCTCTTGTATGCAGAGAATGAAGCAACCGCTAAGGTATTACTGGAGGCTGGCGCCAGTCTGATAACCCCGGATGGAACACCTATTCTGAATATAGCAATCAAAGAAAAAAAATGGGACTTAGTCAGGGCTCTTTTAGTTAAAGGGGCTTTAAGTAAAAAGCCAACGCTCGATGTAGTTGAAAGCCTAGTCGCTGGCGCGCCAGAGGATTGTGTCCGAGTGCTTCTGCAGCGTATCAAATCGGCCGACTATCCGGAAGTCTTTAACCCCTCCGTCTTTTTTCGGTTTGGTCGATTCACATTTCTTCCAGCGCTGCTCGATCAAGGGTTGAATATCGATCTTCCCGATCGAAATGGGATGACGGCTTTACATTGGGCTTATCTTCTTAACTTGCCGGACGCTGCACAATTTCTCCTGGTAAAGGGAGCCAATGCTGAGGCGGTCAATCGATTTGGCATGCGGCCTGCAGCTTTTATTTCTGATGAGAACACATTGAAACATCAAGTAGAAGCAACCGCTCAGCAACTTGTCTCAAGAGAATTCCCTCCAGAAGTCTTAACCAAACTACAAGGAAAAGCTGTCAATAAAGGAATGAGCGAAACTCGTACACTGCATGCTCTTCCCCTTCTGCCTGCCCCATTGAATGCTTCCAGTTTGGACGCCAATATCGCCGATCTTGCGCTACCAACAGCCATTAGCAAAGTTGAGTCATTACGACAAGTTAGGGATAGTATTCCCTTAAAAACCGGTGCTTTGCGACAGCGTTTGGGAGCCCTGACAGGCCGGTATCTCGATAAGCTATTCATGCGACATCCCATATCGGGCATTCAAGGTTTTTTTGTTCCTGAAACAATTATTGAACCGGACGTGAGGAGTTCGACTCCTGTTCCAACCAGTGTGACCCGCTTTGTGTCATCGAGCGTCGATATGAAAGAAACAACTGATGAAGGCATTTCTAAGGAGGAGTGGACCAAACTCCTCGTTCTTGATATGATTCTCGGTAATACCGATCGGCATGTGGGGAACTACCGCGTGCAAACTACCCTGAATGAACGTGGTGAACCCTTAAAGAGAATCATCCCTATTGATCACGATCTCACCCTTCCCGATTTAACATCTCACGATGAGTATGTGTGGGGGTATTTGCGAAGCGTATCGGATGCCCCTTTTTCGGAGGAGTGGAAGAATTTCATCTTGGGAATCGATCCAGATGCCCTTTGGAAAGAATATGAAAGGGAAGCCGCAGCCTATGGTGCAGCTTATGCAGACTATACGCAAGGCGAGACCGGCATCAATGATGATGTGTATCTCAATTTCCAAGCTCGGATTAAAGCATTGCAAGAGGGGGTACAGCGAGGCTGGTCGCCAAACGCAATCGGCAAGATCTTTACACAAGCTAAATGTAAAGTTTTTTTTAACAACGATAATCCTAAAGAAACGCGTGAAGAGAGGAAGGCCCGCATATTCGATAATATTGCTAATTACTTTACAGCTAACAAAAGTGAGAGGTTGCCATGAAACTTATCAATACCCATACAGGTAAGCCCTTAGTGACAATAGAAGAGGGAGCAGTGCAATTTCATCACTCTATGCTTGCTGATGAGATAGAACTTTTCGGCGTGACTATCCCCGCCTACATGCGTCCCCAGTTCAGCGATAAAACAAATGTGTATCTGGATGATCCGGATTTTGAGCGTGCCTTTCGCGAAGTCTACTACACCCATCATATCGATAGAGACCTTTTTAAATGGGAACCTTAAACCGTGACCGTCGCATAAATTGCGCATAAACTTTGGAGTGCGCGTGACTTGTCACCGCTTTCCCAGGGGGTTCGACTTGTCGAACACACCATTCGTGCTTAACGGCCCGCCAGCCCTCTACAGGTTCCCCATCCAAACAGCCGCTGTACCATTTGGAGTGCGCGTGACTTATTCTTGAGTCTTGCTTAGATACACAGAAAAAACCAAACACCGGTCACAGGCTCGACCTTTCTTTATGTTATTTACTAACAAACATCCCTATGTTATTCTCTCACTTATGAGAGGGGACGTGTGACAAAGCTATTGAAAATCGACGAGAAATTGTTGCTCGACAACGTGAAAAAATCCATTGCAATAGGAGATTATATCATACTTCCTCATGCACGGATTCGATGCACAGAACGAGAAGTATCCGCAGCTGATATTGAATATGCTTTAGAGACAGGGAAGAGAATCAAGATACGAGATCGTTTTGATAAAGTATTACAACGATGGAGTTACGCATATGAAGGTAGCAGTATCGATGGAGAACCTCTTCGTGTAATCATTACGTTTATACAAAAATTAGCCATTGTAACAGTTGTTAAACTTTGAGGTGCGAAATGAAAAATAGCAAAGCCATCCCATATGATGAACTAGGGTTTAGAATTTTTCTTTTAAATGTGCCTATGCTCACACTTCCTGATGGGTCAAAATGCGCCGCCCCCAATATGAAAAAACTTCAGGAAGCAGTTTTCCGCGAATTAGCAAAGAAACCAAATCGTCTTTCAGGCTCTGAAATTCGTTTCATTCGCAAATATATGCGAATGACACAAGCTGAATTTGCAAACTGGCTTAATATGGCAAACCACTCAGTCGTCTCTCAATGGGAGAATAAAGGCGACCACCTGAGTGGCATAGATTACAACACAGAAATTCTCCTTCGCCTACTCATGGAAGCTCAAATTTCAAAAAAATCAACTTTGCTTGCGCACGAAATCGAAAAGTTAAGGGGATTGACATCTACTGAAGAAGCCATCACCTTAAATTTGAAAGCATCTTAATCATTTCGAAAAGTTTAATAGGATGTTTCATACGTCCTTAAATTGCGCACTCCAAAGTGAGTTTGATTCATTCTTGAGTCTTACGGGCATGGAGTTAATTGTTGTATCATCATCCCGGTCCTGAGTGTACTAACAGGCAGGGCGCGGACGCCCTGGCTACCTTTTTGCGATAACTTTTTAGGACGTACATCCCGTTAAATGTTTTTTTGTATTTCGAATTACTGGATAGCAATGGAATGAAGTGCAATTAAAGGACAGATTTGTTACCCTCTTTGTTAACATAGGGGTTCCTGCTGGAAAGGGTTAATATTATTGCAGCCCTTCGAGGCTGTCCATATAAACGTGCCCCTGCCCTGCCCAAAATATCAGATATGTGACTGCCTGAAAGGGTCTAGAAATCTAGCGCAGTTACGGAGTCTGATATTTCGGGCACGGGCAGGGGCACGGGCAGGGGCACGTTTTTCTACTCAGAATCCTTATTGGCAAGGACAACCAGCATGAAATTATATGACGACCAATTGATTGTGGTTACAGGTGGGTGTGGATTTATTGGTTCAGGAGTGATCCGCCATCTTAACAATCAGGGAAGAACGAACATTCTCGTTGTCGACGAGCTTGGGACAACTGAAAAGTGGAAGAATCTCGTAGGTAAAAGCTTCGTCGATATCCTCGACAAAAGCCAGCTTTTTGCCTGGCTGGAAGGACGGCAAGAGATCATTTCCTCCTTTATCCATTTAGGCGCCTGTTCCAGTACCGTAGAGACCGATGCCAGTTATCTTTTGGAAAATAATTACCGCTATAGCGTCAAACTCGCCGAATATGCCATCAAACATGAAAAACGGATGGTCTATGCCTCCTCAGCGGCTACCTATGGAGACGGCTCTTTGGGATTCCATGATGACGACACCAAATTGGAAACTTTAGTCCCCATGAATATGTATGGGTATTCCAAGCACCTCTTCGATTTGTGGCTCAGAAATGAAGGGATCTTAAACCAATGCGCAGGCCTCAAATATTTTAATGTGTTTGGTCCCAATGAAAAGCACAAAGGACGGATGGCCTCTGCCATTAACCATATTGTCCCGACAGCACGCAAAGAAGGGGTGGTTCGTCTGTTTAAATCTTCAGATCCTAAGCAGTTTGCTGACGGCGATCAAAAGCGCGATTTCATTTATGTCAAAGACGTCGCCCGCATGACCTGTGCCTTCTTAGATAACGATGCCGCCGGGATTTTTAACATAGGCGCCGGCAGGGCCGGAACATGGAATGAAGTTGCCAAAGGCGTCTTTAAAGCCCTGGATTTACCTGTCAATATCCAGTATATCGACATGCCAGCCGATCTGATTGGCAAGTATCAAAATTATACCTGTGCAGACATGGCCAAGACGCGGCATGTGTTAGGAAGTACAGCCGATTGCATGCCGCTGGAAGATGCCGTTGTGGACTATGTTCGTCACTATCTGTTGCCGGAGAAGACATGGTAAGACTGACCGGAACTATTAGCCATTTACGATCGCGCCGCATACTCGTTGTGGGCGACCTCATGCTCGACACCTATACTATCGGGAAAGCCCGCCGCATTTCTCCGGAAGCTCCTGTTGCCATCATTCAAGTGATGAGGGAAGACAGCCGTCCAGGAGGAGCCGGCAACGTGGCACTCAACTTGCTGGCGCTAGGCGCCAAAGTGTTGCTGCTTGGCAGGATTGGATGTGATTCCTCGAGTGTGTTGTTGCAAGAAGCCCTGAAGCAGGAAAACATCGACACTCACGGGCTATTTGTTCAGGAAGAATTTTCTACTCCATTAAAAAACCGCGTCATTGCCGACAACCAGCAAATTGTGCGTGTGGATTATGAGCAAGCCACTCCTCTGTCAGAGACATTGGAACAGCAGATCATCGCAGCTCTCCCCTCATTAATGAAAGGGATTGAAGCCGTGGCCATCTCAGACTATGGTAAAGGCTTTTTATCCCGCGCTCTGTTGCAGGCCATTATTTGCCAGGCAAAGCAGCAGCAAATCCCCGTCATCACTGACCCTAAAGGGATCGATTTCACCAAATATGAAGGGACAACTATTCTAAAACCCAACCTATCGGAAGCCTATGCCGCCGCCGGGTTATTGCCCGATGCCAACCTTGAAGAAGCAGCACAAAAAATCCTGCAATCTGTCCAGGCACAGATCCTGATGGTCACCCGCTCGGAAGCCGGCATTTCCATTTTTCAGAAAGATAAAAAGCGACAAGATTTTGCTGTCCGTTCGCGCGAAATCAAGGATGTCACTGGCGCCGGGGATACCGTATTGGCCATGCTCACCTATGCCATAGCCAATAAGCTGACCATTGGGGAAGCCGCGGAGCTCTCTAATGTGGCAGCAGGATTAGCAGTAGAACGTTTTGGATGTGCGCGTATCAGCCTATCTGAGCTTGCAAGACGATTGTTGGAATCCGATATGACTAATAAGGTCTTTGACGGAGAACATCTAGATGCTTTGCTGGAAGCTTTGAAAGGGACACAGTATAATCTTTTAGAGCTTTCGGGAGTGGAAGGGATGACATCGTCGATTTTCTCCGCGATTCACCGGTTGGCTAAAACTGGGAAAGACCTTGTGGTATTTTTGCGCGATGCTGTTCCTGAGAGTGATTTTGTCGACCTTTTATCCGCTTTCAATGACATTAAGTTTATCATTGTTCAAAGCAAGAGTCTGGAGAATCTGTGTCAGAAAGTCCCTCCGGCTGGAATCTATATTGCCGATGAAATGACTTGCAAAGCCATTTCGAGAGACGATGGATAGCTTAAGGGGTGTGAGGATGTGGGGTTATGTTGTGTGTAGTTTTTTTTCAACGCAGAGACGCTGAGGACGGAGAGGTACGCAGAGGGCGTATTGAAGCTTGAACAGTGTGAAGTGATGTTGCGTTTTATGTTATTTTTTTCTGAGGAAAAAAATAACCAGCTCATCTTTTTGAATCGATAAATGATGCAAATGGAATGGCATAGTCTGATGGATTCAAGTATTGAAATGCCATTCCATTTGCATCACTTATCGATTCAAAAAGATAAGGTCTTATTCCCAAATGCTCCTTTTTACCAACTCATCAAGCCACAATCCAAATGATCAAATCCACTCATTTAAACCGAAAAAATGTAGGGAATACGGCCCTCTTTTTGAATCAGGAAGCGATGTCAATGGAATGGCGTTTCAAAGCTTGAATAGGAAAGACTATGCCATTCCATTGACATCGCTTCCTGATTCAAAAAGATGAGCGGGTTATTTTTTTCCTCAGAAAAAAATAACACAAAAGACAATATCACCTCACAGCTCTCAAGCCTCAACATACTCTCTGCGCCTCTCTGCGGCCTCAGCGTCTCTGCGTTGAAAAAAAGCTACACGCAATGCCACCTCAGGCATTTCAAGCCTCACAGTACCCTCTGCGGCCTCAGCGTCTCTGCGTTGAAAAAAAGCTACACACAACATTACCTCAGGCCTCTTTTCCTGCTTTCACACGCGAACGCCAATGCATACGCAATTGGGATACCCTATCAAACATCAAGTAAATGATGGGCGTCACATATAAGGTCAATGCCTGCGAAAATAACAATCCTCCCACAATCACCAAACCCAAACCCCTTCTCATAGAAGCGCCGTCGCCAAATCCAACCGCAATCGGCACTGCTCCCATGATTGCTGCGACTGTTGTCATCATGATGGGGCGGAATCTGACCAAGCATGCTTCAAAGATTGCTTTTTCAGGCGTCATTCCCTGTTTTTGCATATCAATGGCATAATCGACCACCATGATTCCGTTCTTTTTGACAATTCCAATGAGAAGGAGAAAGCCTACGGCACTGAAGATGGAGACCGGTTCATTAAAAAGGAATAGGGTGAGAACCCCTCCTAACCCTGCAAACGGGATGGACGAGAGGATGGTCAGAGGGTGGATAAAACTCTCATAGAGAATTCCCAGGACAATATACATCACAATAGCCGCAGCCAGAAGAAGCAACAATGTGCTATTGATCGTTGAAGAGATGGCTTTTGCAGCCCCTGCCAACACCCCGCTAACATTTTCCGGGAGAGTATCCTTTGCCAGCTGTTCCGCATGGGCCAGTCCAACATTGGGAGGAATCCCTTCAGCCAGGGAGAAACGTATGGTTGCGGAAGGCAGTTGGTCTCGCCGTGACAAGCTGGGAGCCCCCAGTTTTTCTTCCCATGAGGCAAACGTTTTGAAAGGGACAAATTGCCCTTCCGGGGTTGTGAAATATAGTTTTTCTGGGGCATGTGCCGTATTTTGAAATTCGGGGAGCAGTTCCATATAAATGTCTTCTTCGTTGGCTCCCTTGCGGATTTTTCCAATGGATGCCTGCCCGTAGGCATTCTGTAGAAGTTCCTGGACATGCTTCTTGCCAAACCCTAACTGATGGGCCAGTGTCTCATCGATTTGCAAGGCCAGCATGGGGGAGTCGTGTGTCAGGGAACTTTGCACGAAGGCAAAGGTTTTGTCCCCTTGCATAGCCTTGACCAGTTCTTCGGTCCCTTTTTCCATCTCATCGAATTGCAAACTGCGCACCACCATCATGTATTGGCCCGCATTGCCGAAATCGAGATCGAGGTTGATCAGTTGATAAGGTTGGATGAACGTTTGGGTTCCCGGGATCGCATCTAGGGATTTTTGAACTTCACCAATCACAGCTTGTTGTGGAGGACGCTGTGTGATTGGATTAAGCCGCGTGAGGAAGAGAAGTTTTCCGCTGAAGTTCAGACTCAGGAAATTTTCGATATGAGGATTTTGTTTGATGATCCCCTCTAGCTTCTTTTGTTCCTGGTTGATCTGTGAAGCAGCTAATCCCGAAGGAAGGTTGACAAAAGCGAAAAAGAATCCGCGATCTTCCGGGGGAATCAGGTTTACAGGCAATTTGGAAAATAGAAAGACCGTTGCGCCAATACAAGCCAGGGCGATGAATAGAATGGACTTTGGATAACGGAAGCAACGTTTTAAGGTTCCCCCATACCCTTTAATCATCCAGTCATAAACTCTGCTGATTTTATGTTGCAGCCCTGTTTGTTTTTGATGATTGCCCAGAAAGCGGCTGCACAACATTGGGGTTAAGGTTAGAGAAATCACGCCTGAAACCAGGATGGCGGCAGATAAGGTCATACTGAATTCACGAAAGAGGCGTCCATTCATCCCGGGCATGAACAATAGCGGGATGAAGACAGCAACCAGCGATAAGGTCATGGACAAGATTGTAAAGCAAATTTGTTTCGATCCCAATAAGCTAGCTTCTTTGGGGTTTTCTCCTTGCTCCTGGTGGCGTACGATATTTTCCAGGACCACAATTGCATCGTCTACAACAAAGCCCACAGACAATGTCAACGCCAACAAGGAAAGCAAGTCTAAACTGAAATCTGCTAGATACATGACAGCAAAAGTCCCTAACATCGACAGCGGCAAAGCCGCACTTGTAATCAGCGATTCCGAAAGGCGCCCCAGGCTGAAATAAATGACGAGCACGACGAGGATGAAGGCGAAGAAAAGGGTCCATTGCATATCAAGGAGCGATTCTTCAATCCACAACGATTTATCGAACCATAGCGTCAGTGTTAGAGAGGAAGGGAGCTCCTTCTTGATCGCGTCCAGGACTTCCCTGACAGACTCTGCAATGGCTACTGTGTTGCCTCCCCCTACTTTTTGGATGCCCAGAATTAAAGCTAGGGACGATTGATCCGGGGTAACGAAATGGAATTCCATCTCCTGATCGGAATTTTCAGACACTTCACCGATATCTTTAATACGGATTGAGGTGTCGCCGATGTTTAGGTTTTCAATATCTTGGATCGTTAAGGCAGTGCCCGGAATCTCTAGTGAAAGTTTTTTGCTTGTTGTTTGAATGGTCCCCAAGGGCATTTCAGAGGTGTGCTGCCGCACTGTATCGGTTACCTCATTAAAGCCGATATGTCGGGACGCCATTAATGCTGGGTTGAGGCGGATCCACACTGATTTTGCCGCGCCATAAACCTTTACTTGCGCCACCCCTTCAAGACGATTCAGGCGTGGCAAAATATAGGCATCTGCATAGTCGCGCATTTCCCCAACACTCGACTCGTCGGAGCTCAACAAAAACCACATGATGGGCTCTTGACTATCCTCATGCAGCTCATAGGAAGGGCGAGGATCCAGTCCACTTGGCAAATGGGATTCTGCACGGTTTAATGCCGCCTGGACATCGCGGACCGCTTCATCCATATCTTTTGACAGGTCGAAGGTGAGGGAGATCGACGAGAAGCCGGAGGAGCTCGTCGATTTCATCTCCTGCACTCCTTTAACATGAGTCAGCTCTTTCTCTAAAGGGATGGTCACTTGGTTGAGCACCGCTTCAGAACTGGCTCCTAAATACCCGGCGCGCACCTGGATATGCGGACGCTCTATTTCCGGCAAATCATTGACGGGTAATTTGATAAAAGCGATCCATCCAGCCAACACAAGCGTGAGCATGAGAAATGTCGTCATCACAGGGCGGCGGATAAAAGGGGCGGACAAGTTCATGATTTAATCTCTACTTTGCTACCTGGAGATAGACGTAAATGGCCATCTAAAATGATCTGTTCATGAGGCTGCAATCCCTCTAAAACGATTTGATCGGTTCCCTGTTCTTTCCCCAGGGTCAATTGTCTCACCGCCACAGTTAGGTCTTCATTAATCACATACACATAAGGACCCTGCTGGTTATATCGAATAGCCTTTTGCGGGATGAAGATGGCATTTGGCGTTGTGGTGATCGGGATTCGGACGCGCACTGTTTGTCCGGGACGCAGCGCATATTCAGGATTTTCGACACTTCCCCGGATTAAAAGTTGCCCTGTTTGGGCATCAAAATGGTTGTCGAAAAAAGTCACCGTTCCTTTGGTGCACTGTTCTGAAGCACAAAGTGCATGGAGATCGACGACAAGATCATTTGTGGGCAGTGCTGAAAATTCTTTTTCTGTCACAGTAAATTCGACGAGTAGGGGGTCCATAGATGCGATCGTAGCGAGAGGAGTGGTCTGTCCGCTGGCTACAAGCAAGCCCGGATGGGCATCCAGCTTCCCTATCCTTCCGGAGACAGGCGCCCGTAAAGTGCATCGGTCAAGTTCCAATTGGGCGAAAGATAGGCGGGCGGTATCCAGATCGACAGCAGCCTGGGCTTTTTGTTGCTGAGCTTGAAGTTCGTCCCATTCTGTTTGCGCGACCAGATCTCGTTCTACCAGGCTTTTGAAGCGCGCCATTTTTTTTTGTACTGCTTGGAATCCAGCTTGATCCATGGCTAACTGGGCTTCCGCTTCCTGCACTTTGATTGCATAGGGCAGGGGATCGATTTGGAAGAGCAGGTCGCCTTGCTGCACATTCTGTCCTTCTTTGACCATAACAGCCGACAGCGTGCCATTGGTTTGCGGCTTGACTTCCATCAAAACAGCAGGATGTAAAGTGCCGATCGACTCCAAGTAGACAGTAAAATCCTGAACGACAGGGATGGCAGCGATGACAGGGATCGAAGGGATTTCCTGAGAGGGAGCGCTCTCCTCAGAGCGGCAGCCGACCAGCAACAGCGAAACGGATAAAAAACCAACTATTAACGATTGTCTTCGCATGATGTCTCCATATAAGGGGCTAGGGTTCCTGTCGCATAGGCAAGATTAGCGGTTGCAACCAATTGCTTGATTTTGACGTCGCTATACCGCACGCGGGCGGCAGCAAGCTGCCGCTGGGCAATCGACACTTCCGCAATTCTTTCTTTGCCTGCTTTGTATTTTTCTAAAGCACCTTCGTAGGCTTTTAGTGCATTGAGCCTGTTTTCTTCGGCATCAGGAAGCATTTCCCGGGCAGCTTTTAACGAACGGCTATGCGTCAAAACTTCTAACGAAATGTCGATTTGCAGTTCCATGAGCTCTTCTGTCGAAATCTGACTATCCGCATAAGCCTCTCGCTGCCGATAGAGGGTATCGAATCCATTAAACAGAGGGATATCCAGATTTAACGAAACCTGATACTGCGCACTGTTCGCTTTATCGTGAAGCGCATGGTTAAAACCGCCCCGTCCATTGAAACTCAGCGAAGGAAAATAATCGGCTCGGACGCGGGTTTTATTGAATAGCGTTGCCTGCAGCTGGGCCTGCTTGGCCATAAGATCAGCACGCTGGGCAAGCGCGATAGCAATCAGTTTGTCGGTTTCTTCAATATGATCGCAGGGAGCAAACTCAATAGAGGCCACTGAAACAGGGGTGCAGGCAGGAAGTCCGAGACTAGCCGCCAACTTGCCTCTTTGAATGTCCAAAGCGGCCGTCTGTTGCGTCAGATCCATTTTCATCTGAGAAAACGTGGATTGGGTCGTATAGACATCCGAAACAGGGGTCAATCCGGTGCGATTAAGCTCACGGGCTGCCATCAGCACTTTCTCGGCATCTCGTAAAGAGTCCTCTGCAGCCTGCAAGACGTCCTGTGCATACAAAACGGCATAGGCATTTTCTAACACTCGAATCATCACTTTCTGAATGGCTGCATCCACCTGCCAGTTGGCGGCCACAAGGGAGGCTTTCGCCATATTCAACGCTGACTCTCTCCCCCCAAAATCATAAAGGAGCAGCGAAAGAAATAGATCAGCACCCAAAATGGTGTAACTGGTATCTGGTCCGTTGATGAACTTAAAATCTCTTCCGTTTATTGCCAACCCTTCAAGAGACGCTTGAGGGTAATAAAGGCTTCTGGCAACGCCTACCGTTGCAGCGGCACGGTTCGCATTCCACCACGCTTGCTTCGTAAAGGGATGATTGCTTAAGGCAATATCTACAAGCTCACACAATGTCAAAGGGCGGTCATCCTCAAGAACCGCACAAAGTGGTGCCGAACTCAAAAACAGCAACAAGAAAATGTAATGCCGGATTGTTCTCATAAGGCTTCGCTCTAATGAAGTGAAAATAAAGACGGAGTATACTTTAATTTTACATTTAAAGCTATCATTATCAACAGGCAACAGGACGGGCAGGACAGGCAGGACACACAGGACATACAGGACATACAGGACATACAGGACATGCAGGACAAGCAGGACATACAGGACGCAGGATTAATAGTGAATGAATCGATCCAGAGAGTTTCATAATATTGTTTGTCCTGTGTGTCCTGTATGTCCTGCTTGTCCTGTGTGTCCTGTGTGTCCTGCTTGTCCTGTGTGTCCTGTGTGTCCTGCTTGTCCTGTGTGTCCTGTGTGTCCTGTATGTCCTGCTTGTCCTGTGTGTCCTGTATGTCCTGCCTAAAAACACTTGACTTGTAAAAATATTTCTCTTATTATTTCACTTTATTTTTTTACAATTAGTATTTATCAAGCAAACATAGAGTATTATTAATGCCTTCATTACATTCTATTTTTAATCGAGCAAACCAACTAAGCAAATTTTTCACACTCGAACAAAAAAACCTACAACCTCTTCACCAAGCTGTTTCATCAATGCAAAAGCGGATGAATCATGCGACTAGCCAGCTTAAAAACCACTTATCAACATCTCTCCCATTAAGTCCCAAGCTACGCAAAGTCTGGATTGTCCCCTTGGCCATCACCAGCATCGCAACTACGGCCCTTGCAGCCTATTTCGCCCATAAGCATTTCAGCTACCATGATGCAACAGAAATCCCTTCTCCAGACCTGCTGTCAGGTAACAGGTCAAACCTGAATAACAATGTCGTTCAACCTCCCAAAATCCTTACGGATTGGACCTCCACACCCTCACCGACGCAACAGATCGATAGACAACCCCAAACGATAGCAGACTTGCCAACTCCTATCCATCCCCGTGTTCTAATTTTAAATAATGAAACATCTAATCTCCTGACAGAACCTCCAGCCTCCGATTCTCCTGAAGTCAAAGAGTTCAAAAAAGCCGTCGTTACAGATCTACAAGCTCAATGCTTGGCCTTTCAGACAAATTCTACGATCACAACTGTCAATAAGATAAACAATTTCACTCCACCACTCATGCTGAAAGATCTCTTTCCAGAAACGGGAAACCTCACGACAATGACTGTCCAAACATTTGTCGATCCGACACTTGGTTGTAACGAAAAAGCAAGTCCTTCTCCCTCTGATCACATAATAACCAACCAATCGACATTCAACACTGGCTCTACCAAACCTCATTTCAATAACAATCTACAACAAGATTCCTCAACTTCTCTTTACCGATTCAGAGAACTTGTATCTACACAAAGCGTAATCGTGGGTGGGGCAATTCTCGTTGGTTTAGCAGCCTTGCGCTGCCTTTGCCAAACGCATCGCAAGTGCTCCCGCACAGATAAAAAGGAAATTCCAGATCCAATAAAAAGGACTCCATTGCTAATAAAAATGGAAGGAATTGACCAAGAAGAACAAAATCCTTTGCCAGATGTGAATGGATATCTTCTACCGAAATTGCTAAGCCAACATATTAAGGAGCTTTGGGAATTTCAACCGGAAAACATTAATCAATCCCGGCGTCATGCACGACTTAAGTCTAACCTCGCAACACAATTATTTGGCGAAGGACCTATATCGGTTCACATACCTACTCCACTGCTGCCGGCAATTGGGAGCACAGCTCTCGTAATGCCTGCGCCTCCTTCTCGATCCGCTACTCCTAGCAGCCCTCATTCTTCTCGATTTTCCACTCCGAGTGGCAGCCCTCATTCATCTGATGAGGAGGCCACGCAAAGCGAACCTGATCTTGAGAGCAATAATGAATGGAATTCAGAGTCGCCATAGGAGTGAACAAGGCTTCTAATAAGGTAGCCAGGCCGTCCCCGGCCTGATTCTAAAGAAAAGCCTAAATGTTTCGGTTTTCCATCGTTGCTACTAATTTTTGCAATAATCGAGCTTTTCATGCAAGTCAGGCCGAGGACGGCCTGACCACCTTCTTCAGGCCGGGGACGGCCTGACCACCTTCAGGCCGAGGACGGCCTGGCTACCTTCAGGACTCCCTAATCGACGAAGATGAGCCCTTGGACGTTGGGGTTGCCTAGTTCGCTTTGTCCTGTCAGGACTCGCAAGTTAGGCAGGATCTGGACATCCTGTCCGCAGTGGGAATGACCGCAAAGGACCAGAAGTTGTTTCTCCGGATGCTCTTTCATGACAGATTCCATCGCTTCGCCGGCAGCTTGACAGACGAAGTGGGGGGTCCAGCTGGGACCGGAAGGCACTCCTTCATATAGGCACGCCTCTTCAAACGGAGGCACGTGAGTCAACAGAACCACCCGTTTATAGGTTTTCAAGGCAATGAGAAGCTGTTTTTTGAGAAATTTCGCTGCCTCGCTGCCCAATTCCTGGAGCTTTTGGGACCGCTCGTCCTGATTGAGACGTTTGAGTTCATCGATGAGAAAGTAGTCATTGAGCAAGACATCGGAGTTAAAGAAATCGCCGCAGCGTGCATCGGACCATCCATCATGGCCGATCAACGCCGTTTGCTCGGAGAGCGCTACGATTCCGTTATCGGTTAGATAGTGGAGCTGGGGGATTTCTTTCATGAGCTGCTTGGCTTCATCGCGAATCTGTGGAATGGATCCATAGTAGAAATCGTGATTACCCAAAACGAAGTAAAACTGCTTATCGATGAATTTAGCCAGGTTTGTCAAATGCAACAACGACCCCACTCCGTTGCTGATATCCCCGCCGATCAGCACAACATCGGGCTCATAAGCCTTTACAAGCTCCCGAAACACATGGTACTGGGAGCGGTCGGCGGCATCAAGGTGGAGATCTGTCGACCAGACCAGCCGCTTAAATTGAACGCCATCACTATTTCTGAAATCAACTTCGTGTGTCATGGATTAGATCTTACTATATGGAAATCATTTAAGCAAGTCACTCTAAAACTCCGGCATAGTTCAAATAAAGCACCACTAAATTTCGCATAAATTTTGGAGTGCGCGTGACTTGTCACCGCTTTTCGCGCGTCCGACTTGTCGGACGCGCAGGAGCCGACAAGTCGGCTCCTGGGAAAGCGGTGACAAGTCACGCGCACTCCAAAGTGAATGTGACTTATTTTTGAGTCTTTTTGAACCATGCTAGATTTCGATTGAAAATATCGCCCCGATCATGAGATGCTTTTTGGCATGATTAACACAGAAAACAGATCTCTTCAACTTCCTCTGCAGCAACCCTTTTTATTCCGTTTGCTTGATTCGCTCCCTGCCGAGGGTTTAGCGATCACAACAGCTTCTTTTACCGTCGGTTTCTTCAGTTCTGCTCTAGCTACTCCTTTATTTCATATCGGCCTTTCGATGTTTGCAACACAACTTGTGTTAAAAGCTATTGATTGTTATGATGATGAGACCCCGATTAGCCTCGCAAAAGAGGCATATAGATGGAATAAAAACTATCCCAAGTTGCAAGTGGTTACTCTTATTTGTGCGTATGCTGTCAGCTTGATTTCAAAAACATTTAGCATCATGATTGCATCCTGCCTTGGCAGTTTCCGCACCATTCTTTTAGATATAGAAGACTCTAAAAGGTTGCAGCAAGCCAATAGACAGCGAATGGGATCCCTTCATTAAGGAATTTTGTGAATACGGAAACAACAGCATTAAGCATTGCCCTCATTTTCTTTTTAGTCGCCAATCCGATCGGCAACTCTCCGACAATCCTGGCCCTTGTCAGACATTATGACTTTGACAGACAGAAAAAAATCGTCTTTCGGGAAGCCATCATCTCTTTTATTATCGCCCTTTTCTTTCAGTTTTTCGGAGAACTGTTTTTAGGTGCTTTAAAGATCAGCGATTTTGCCCTCTCTTTGACAGGCGGTATTGTCTTGTTCATGATTTCCCTGCAAATGATTTTTCATAAGCCTGAAAATGCCAATGAATCCACCCTCAAGCAAGAGCCCTTTATTGTGCCAATTGCCACCCCCCTTATATCGGGACCCGGACTCATGACCATGATCATGGTGACTTCTCGCGAAGAACAAAACAATTTTAAAATCACCCTCGCCATCTTTATCGCCTGGATAGGCGTGACAGCAGTGCTCACAAGCGCTCCCTACCTCCAAAAGCTTATCGGCAAACGGGGCATGGAAGGATTAGAGCAAATCATGGGGATGATCCTGGGGTTGATTTCCATGGGGATGATCGTCAATGGCGCCAAATTATTCGTCAAAACTCTCTCATAAATATTCTAAGAGGAATCTGTTATGACTCTCTTTAATCTTACTGTCATTTTGTTCCTGATCATGGATCCCATTGGCAACATCTCCTCCTTCCTCAACCTCCTTAAGGATTTCCCTAAGGAAGCCAGAAGAAAGATCATTATTCGGGAGATGCTGATTGCCCTGGCAGCCATGTTGGCTTTCAATATTTTGGGGGAATACATCTTTAGCGTCTTGCAGATCTCCGAAACAGCGCTCAAACTGGCATCCGGCGCGGTTTTATTCCTCGTTGCCATCAAGATCCTCTTTCCAAGCATCGACAGCCTTCGCGCCAATCTGCCTGCCGGCGAGCCTTTTATCACGCCTCTTGCTATTCCCCTCATTGCAGGACCCTCACTTCTTGCCACCATCATGCTGTTTGCCCATTTGGAGCCCAGCCAGCCTGTCATGCTTTCCGCGATTTTTATGGCTTGGCTGCTTGCTGTGATCGTCCTGCTTGCCGGAAAGACCTTGCAACGGATTATCGGAACCAACGGATTAATGGCCTGCGAGCGTCTCATGGGGATGGTTTTAGTGATGCTCGCCATCCAACGCTTTGCTGAAGGTTTGCAGCAATTCGTCAAACTATGCGATAACGTGTAATATTCTTTATAAAATGCGCAACATCCGTCTTGAACTTGCCTATGATGGCACCCATTACTTGGGCTGGCAAAAGACCCGGATGGGACCCAGCATCGAAGAAGCTCTTGAGCGGATCCTCAAGCAGGTTTTGCAGCATCCCATTTCCTTGCAGGCTGCAAGCCGGACCGATGCCGGAGTACATGCTGAGGGGCAGGTAGTCAACTTCTTTACCCCGAAAGAAATTGCTTTAGACAAGCTACAATACAGCTTGAACTGTTTGCTTCCTCCGGATATCGCCATCACGTCTGCTATGCAGGCGGAAGACCATTTTCATCCCACTTTGGATGCCCAAGGCAAGGAATACCACTACCATCTCTGCTATGGGAGAGTCCAACTCCCCCATCGGAGGCTTACCTCCTGGCACTATCCCGCTTCTCTTGACGTCCAAGCCATGCAGAAGGCGATCCCCTTATTGCTCGGCCACCGGGATTTTTCGGCTTTTTGCAATGTCAAAAAGAATAACAATTACGCCCACTATACGCGCTATATAGAATCGATCAGCTTACACCTGTGTGACAACGACTATATGCAGTTCAGGATCGAAGGGAACCACTTCCTCTACAAAATGGTGCGTAACCTTGTAGGGACATTGGTGTATGTAGGGTGCGGTAAAATTGCACTGGAAAGGTTGTCAGACATCATCAGTGGCGGAGACCGCACTCAGGCGGGCATGACAGCCCCTGCCTTGGGCCTATTTCTCTATCGAGTCAAATACTAAATCTCGAAATGAGAAAGTTTGTCTGAGAATGGGTTAAAGCTTGAGAGGCCTGAGGTAGCGTTGTGTGTAGTTTTTTTTCAACGCAGAGACGCTGAGGACGGAGAGGAACGCAGAGGGTGTATTGATGCTTGAGAGGCTTGAAGTGATATTGCCTTTCATGTTGTTTTTTTCTGAGAAAAAAAACAACCAGCTCATCTTTTTGAACGTGCAAGAGATGCAAATGATCATGGCGATGTCCGTTAACACACATGTCCGCAGTACGCCATGCTCATTTGCACCTCTTGCACGTTCAAAAAGAGAGGTCGTATTCCCTCTGCTCCTTTTCTTTAAATGAGTGGATCATTTTGAGTGTGGCTTAATAAGTTGGTAAAAAGAGGCATTTGGGAATAAGACCTTCTCTTTTTGAATCAGCAAGCGATGCAAATGGAATGGCGTTTCAAAACTTGAATATAACAGACTATGCCATTCCATTTGCATCGCTTGCTGATTCAAAAAGATGAGCTGGTTATTTTTTTCCTCAGAAAAAAATAACACGGAAGACTATGTCACCTCGCAACTTTCTACTCTTAACGTACTCTCTGCGTTTCTCTGCGACCTCAGCGTCTCTGCGTTGAAAAAAACTACACACAGCATTACCTCAAGCCTGTCAAGCATGAATATACCCTCTGCGTTTCTCTGCGGCCTCAGCGTCTCTGCGTTGAAAAAAACTACACACAACATTACCTCAAGCCTCTCAAGCCTCAATACACCCTCTTCACAGCTTATGAGATTAAATCAGATAAGATCAGATGAGATCGAAGAATTTTGCCAGGTACCAGGCGGAGACAAGGACCCCAACAGAGGCCAATACCCACATAACATTAGGAAACCACTTGACGCTAGCCCCTGGATTGCCTCTCACTTCTAGAGTGCCGATTCCATAAGAGAACTCTTGTGGTTCGAGACGACTAAAAATCATGGGATAGTCTTTGGCAATTTTATCGCCATCCAATCCCAGAAAGTTAGCATATTGCTTGACAAAGCCTTGGACATAGACTGGAGAGATCAGTTTGGAGACATCACCCTCTTCGATGGAATGTAGATAGGAAGCGCGCACGGACGTGGCGTTTTCTGCTTCACGCAAAGAAATATTCATTTCCTTGCGCCGCGCTTTAAACATTTCCCCTAGAGTTTTGATTTCTGTCTGGCTGATCATTTATGTACTCATTGATTCTTCTATTGCTTATACACGAAAAACCATTTAATATAAAAGCGAATAAAAACCAAACGATACCAGATTTCATGAACCAAACATTGCCTTCAACATTTGTCACTACAATTAATCCTTCTCTTGCACCCAAGCTCATGAAGGATTTGCAAGAGCAAGGATTCACCCTTTCGACCCCCCTGCATACCTTTTTTTCTGCCAAGAAAAAGGGGGTCAGCTGTACTCTTTACACTTCAGGGAAGCTGATGGTGCAAGGCAAGGAGATGCGCCCTTTTATTGAATTTTATTTGGAACCCTCCATTCTTCAGACATTTTCTTACACCTATCAGGAAGTGGCGACAGCTGACACGACCGGGTTGGATCTTACGGCAAGGATTGGAATTGATGAATCCGGCAAAGGGGATTTCTTCGGACCTTTATGTGTTGCCGGAGTGTATGCCGAAGGGGATACCATTGCCAAGTTGAAGCAGATCGGGGTACGCGATTCTAAAACGTTGACACCACCCATGATCGCAAAACTCGCACAAAAGATCCGAGAGATCTGCTCTTATCAAATCGTTAAAATCAACCCATTGAAATATAATGAGTTAATTGTGCAATTCGCCAATCTGAACAAGCTACTCGCATGGGGACATGCCACGGCTATTGAACAACTGACAGGAAAAACCGGCTGCACGCGCGTCATTATCGACCAGTTTGCCAACGAACATGTCGTATTGACTGCTTTAAAAAGAAAAAAGCTTAGCCTTGATATCACTCAACGTCACCGGGGAGAAGAAGATCTCGTCGTTGCCGCCGCCTCTATTCTTGCCCGTTCCACCTTCGTCGAATCCCTCGAACAACTTGAAAAAGAATATGGAATGAAGCTGCCAAAAGGAGCCTCGCAGCAAACGATTGCTGCAGGAAAGCGGTTTGTTGCCTCTTATGGACAAGAAAATTTGAAGCATGTCGCTAAATTGCATTTCAAAACTCTTGACGCAATTACAGGCAAGGCACAACAATAAGACATGCATAAACGTGTAATCCAACATATCATGTAACCAGATAGCTCATGGCAAAAAAGAACACCGGAACCAAATTCACCCTTTATATGACTGTCGCCGTTCTTGCAGGGTTTGCCATCATCCTTGCTATGAATGCCATCTCGATGTTAGGGATTGCTCCGTCCAAATACCTCTCTCCTAATGATGTACGTGGAGTCGCTGTCGAGCATAGCGGCAAGCTGTACACACTAAACTTTACCCAGCAAAATGAACTTGTGGAAATTTTGAACCGCTTGATCCCTGTCGGAAAGGATATCGTGGAGAAAAGAAAAGTCGATGCCCCGCAGGAGTCTCAAGTATCCAAGATCATCATTTACCGCTTTAATGCTCCCGATCTCGAAATTATTCCTGTCGCCTATGTCTCGAAAACAACCTCTATCATGGCTAAGCAAGATTCCAATAGCATTCGTATGGTTTTGTCTGTTCCTGAATGGAACCAAAATGGACTTCTGGAAGAATCCTCATCAGACGAACTGCAAAAACTCCTTTCTTCAACATACGGTCCTTAAGAGATGCTCAAAGAACTACGCCTTACCAACATCATTCTAGTCGAATCCGCCTCCATTCCATTTTCCCCCTCTTTCAATGTCTTGTCAGGAGAAAGCGGATCGGGAAAATCAGCGATTATGAATGCCTTAAACCTGATTGCTGGCGAACGATGCGACGCCTCTTGTGTGCGCCATGGAACCGATAAAGGGATCGTCGAAGCGGTGTTTGAAATTGCCCATTTGCCGCAGCTTCTTGAACTCTTGGAACAGATAGGGATCGACCATGAGCATGACCATGAGCTTTTTATCCGGCGGGAGATTACTGCTGCCGGGAAAAGCCGTGCCTTCATCAATAATCAACTTGCACAATTGGCCGTTTTGAAGCAAGTGACCGCTTATTTGTTTGAGGTGGTGGGACAACACGCGAACCAAAAATTGCTTTCCTTGGACTACCACAGGCTGGCGTTGGATATTTTTGGAGACCTGGAAAGCGACTTGGGGGCTTTTGCACGTAGTTGGCAAGAGGAGAACACTACAAGAGCAACACTCGAACAGCTTATCCGTTCAGAATCGCAAAGAGTGAGGGATATCGAAGTCTGCCAGGCAGAACTCGAAGAGCTCGAACTAGCCAACCTCAAAGAGGGTGAAGAAGAAGAAGTATTTGCTGCATACACCCAGCTATCCAATGCCGATGAGCTCGCATCAAAAGCCGGTGATCTCCTGAATATGCTGTCGGGCGAAAAAGGAGGCGTTCTCACACACCTTAACCGGCAAAAATCGTCGCTTGAGCAATTAGTCAAGCTTGCCCCCTCCCTTGCAGAACTGGCCACCTCTTATGAGAACGCCCGCTTAGAGCTTCAGGAAGTGGCTTATTCCTTGAGAGCTTTCGAAAGCTCCATTGAACATAATCCCGAACGAATCGGTTTGCTGAGCGCTCGGCTCGACCTTATCAATCGCCTCAAACGGAAATATGGACCTACCGTCACAGATGTGCAAGAGTATTATCGCGCTACAAGCAAAAAGCTGGAACAGCTGGAAAATGCAGACGCGGATATCGATTGCCTCCAGCTTCAGCTCGCAACTCTTGTTCAGGAGACAAATATGTTGAGCCAACAGCTGACAGAAAAGCGGCAAGCAGCTGCCATCAAATTACAGGCAGCCATCGAAGATCACCTACGCCACCTCAATATGCCCAAAGTGGAATTTTCGATTGATATCGCGCCGCAAAAGCGCACACGCCATGGGGATAATAAAATTGAATTCTTCCTCACCCCTAACGTGGGAGAACACAAAATCTCCCTTAGAGAATGCGCTAGCGGCGGCGAGCTTTCACGGATCATGCTTTCCCTCCAGGCGGTATTGGCCGGAAAAGAGCAAATCCCCACCCTTATCTTCGATGAAATCGATGCCAACATCGGAGGAGAAACAGCGGTTGCCGTTGGCGAAACTCTCCGAAATATCGCTTCCGAACACCAAGTGCTCTGCATCACCCACTTCCCCCAAGTGGCAAAACTTGCCACTCACCACCTCAGAATTGCCAAAAAAGAGATCAGCGGCCGCACCGTCACCCTTGTGGACGCCCTGGATCACCCTGCCCGCCAACAAGAGCTTGCCAGAATGCTCGGAGGAAAAGTCTAAGGCTCGATATAAAAGCCTTCTTTATCGCGGAAGCGCATTGAGACGATCAGGATAAAATCGATCAGCATCCAGAGTCCAAAGCCCCCGAGCGTGATGAGCATCAGGATTCCTGTTCCTATTTTTCCTACGTAGAAGCGATGAACGCCGAGCGTTCCCAGCAGCAAACAGAATAACAAGGTAGCGACGAAGCTTTTATCGCTTTTTTGTTTGTTTTGTGAATCCATATTTCCTCCTCGTTTGTGTAACAGCTCTTTGAACGCCGATGGCAAATCCGGGTACTTAAAGAGATATCCTTCCGACAAGACCTTGGCAGGACTCGCCCGAGTACTTCCTAATAGCATTTCCTGTGCCATTTCACTTCCAAAAATCAGTTTTAACATCGCAGCAGGAACGGTAAATGGGGTCGACCGCTGCAGGGCATCCCCTAAGGTCTTAGTGAAGACAGCATTGGTCACGGGCACAGGAGCAACAGCATTGACAGGCCCCTTTAAACTTGCATCATTCAACGCGAAAAGGATAATGCCGATTAAGTCGTCGATGGCAATCCAGCTCATATATTGCTCACCGGAACCCAAGGCCCCTCCAGCTCCTAGTTGGAAAACGGGAAGCATCTTCGCCAATGCTCCCCCATCACGACTCAGGACGATGCCTGTACGAAGGTACACAGTGCGGATCCCTTTCTGTTCCGCTGGATAGGCTGCTTCTTCCCATTGGCGGCAGACATCGGCCAGAAATCCGGAGCCTGACTGGGAAGTTTCAATGCACATTTCGCTGCCCTGATCGCCATAATATCCGATAGCAGAAGCATTGATGAGAACCTTTGGAGGATTTTTCAGTTGAGTTAGGGCATCGACAAGAGTCCTGGTGCTTTTTACTCGACTATCCAGAATAAGCCTCTTTTTCTCTGAAGTCCAGCGTCCCGCGATATTTTCTCCGGCAAGATTCACAACAGCGTCAAATCCCTCCAAAGCATTTTTATCGACGATTCCTTGCTCGGGGTCCCAGAAAATAGTCCGATCTGACACTTGTTTGCGATCCCTGACGAGATGGTACACGGTATCGCCGGACTGATCCAAAGCCTCACATAATGATTTCCCGATTAACCCTGATGCGCCACTGACTAATATTTTCATAAATCCTCCCCATCGGGTATTATACCTCATTTAAACATTAGGTATCATCGATGTCATCATTGGAAAATTTTGGTTCTTTAATTCAAGAGTTTGCAGTTCTGGCTGCCGATGTCATCCATAAGAACGAAATTTCGCAAGAAAGAAAAAGTCCGCCGGCCCTACAAAAACTCCTGGCTCTCCTCTTTCAATTAGATCACCACATGATGCAGAAAAACGCAAGACGTTTTGCAACCCTCCTTTCCGAACGAATTGCCACCCACATTCGAAAGATGCCTTTCACGCAGACAATCGACGATATCATTCACCGGCTGTTTCGGCAACATATCCGTCAGATTATCGATCCGAAATGCGAGATCCAACCTGTTAAGCCTGTCATATATACCGAAATTGCCGAAAGGATCCTGGAGATAGGGAACAAGGCAAATGCCTCCCAACAGTCGATAAACGAAAAAATAGCCTTGAAAGAAGCGTTGACAGAAGCGGTCCAGCACACTTTCGAAACGTTGGCTCTTCCAGAGGAAATCGATAAAAAATGTGCGACCTATCTCCCTCTTGTGAATTTATTCCTGCTGCAGTCATTCATGTTACAGGAACTCGGACGCAACACCCAAACTTTTGCTCCTCTTCTCTATCACCTGATAAAGGCTTCCCCCGAAGAAAGAAATTCGGCAATCAAACAGCTGCAACACCAACTCAAAACGGCTGCTCAGAACCAATTTCAACAATTTCAACCGGAAACATTCTATTTCAACGAACCGACAACCGAAACGGAATCCTCCACCCTCAGCGGACTCACCGCGACAGACTGGCACATCCTAACACTCGCTGTCATCACTGATATCGAACAACAGATTCTCAAATCCTCTACCAGAAGGGTACCTTTTAGTTCCCAAACTACCTCTCCCGCTGAAATACGCAAGATTCTTCAACAACTCTTCATTATCGATCTTTCATGCAACAATCCGGCTTTTGGCGAAATCAGCATGGACCTAATGTTTAAGGTAGGCAAGTTTCACAGCGAATGGCTGGTCAACCTCCTCGTCAAAAACACCTTAAGCGCAGCTATTACCGTCGGAGTCGCTCCCTACAGAGAATTCTACCCACCTCTCATCGACATGATCACAAGCTGTCTCAAACAGAGCTTTCTTGATCCCGAAGCCATCAAAACCCTTCTATTTATTCCGGAAACAGACATCCCCGATCAGACCCAAGCCAAACTAGCCCACCAACTCAAAGTAACCTCCTGCCTCTCATACGATATCATGATGGGATTGGCGCGAGAACACGGAAGCATCGCCGTCTTTGGAGCAAAACAAATCCTCTCCCCCACAGCCGATGATGTGAACCGCGTGATTACCAGAATTTATCAGAAACTCCTGGGCAATCACCAAGCCAACCTCCAATTCCTCACCGAAGCCTGGCAAAAGGGTAAAGGCTAAAAAGCGAACGTGCTTTTTGCCCGGGTGTATGAAGGTGACGGGTCGGGAAACGCAAAGGCACAAAGACGCAAAGAGCGCGAAGAAACTGCTTTTAAATAAAAACTTGCAAGAGCTGGTTGTTAATAACTTGAATTTAAATGAATTTTACTTAATTTATTTCCCGGTAGAGGGGGCCAGGGGGCTGGATTACTCTGTGTTTAAAAAGACCAGATTCCTCTCCTTCACAGCTCCCAAATCAACAAGGTAGTTCTTTGCGCCCTTTGCATCTCTGCGCCTTTGCGTTTCCCGACCCGCCACCTCCATACACTTAGGCAAAAGACACGTTCGCTATTTTAGGCGAAATAGGGTTCTTTTTTCTGGAGCACTTGGTGCTCTCCTTCGGTCCGCGCTACGAGAATTGCACAACAGCTATCGCTAAACACATTGACAGTCGTGCGGCACATATCGAGAAGCCTGTCAACAGCAAGCAGCAAGCCAACCCCTTCTGTTGGCAAACCTAAGGCGGTTAAAATGACCATCATCGCAATGATGCTTGCCGATGGGATCCCGGCAATGCCTATTGAAATCACCAGGGAGAGGAGAACAACACTAAACTGCACAGCCAATGATAATTCCAACCCATAGGCCTGCGCGATAAACAGAGCGGCCACACACTCATATAAGGCCGATCCGGACATATTCAACGAGGCGCCAAGTGGGATCACGAGTCCGCAGATACGATTCGAAACGCCTGCACGTTTTTCCACACATTCAATGGTAACAGGCAGAGACGCTGACGAGGAGCTTGTCGAAAACGCTGTTACAAGAGCCGGAGCCATCGCCCTAAAGTGGTAGACAGGCTTAACTCCTCCAATAAATTTAAGGAGCATGGGCAAAGCAACAAACATAAAGAGGCCCAAACCTGTGAGAACAGCGGCAACGAAAACAGCTAATGCTTTTAAGGACTCTAAACCGGAGGTTGCAAAAGACTTGGCAACCAAGCAAAAAACGCCTAATGGGAGCACTTTCATAATGACTTCGGTAATGACAAGCATGGTCTGGAAAATCCCTTGCCAAAAGCCCAACAAAACTGCCTGGGGATGCTGGTCAATTTTGGAAAGGGCATAGCCAAATAACAAGCTAAAAAAGATGAGACCCATCATTTGCCCATGAAAGGCATCAACAATGTTAGAAGGAATGATCTGCAAAATGACAGAGGAAATGGTCAACCCTTTGCCTCCAATAAGCTCTTCTTTCGAGGGAACGGCTGTTCCGGAGGACATAAGAGCTTTTCCATGTTCACTAAAAGAGGCCCCCGGATCAAATACATTAACGACGAACAACCCTATGAGGACAGCAAGCAGACTGGTTCCGATGTAAAAGCTAAACATCTTTAACCCAAGGCGTCCCATAGCGTCCTCGTTACCAATACGAGCCATTCCTGTAATGATAGATGCAGAAACGAGAGGCACAACAATCAGCATCAGGGAGTTGATGAAGAGCTTTCCGATAAGATCATATATGGAGTAGAATGTGACGCCAAATATTCCCGTAGAAGTGCCTGTCCATGAGCCACATACGATTCCCAACACAATTGCCAGAACGACTGCCCAAGGGGATTTTCCTTTCTTTTTCATTACTCTACCATCAGTTTAAATGCACAAATGATACGATCATCGCTCTCCCTTGCAAAAAATGCAAGACATTTGAGAGGCCACAACTGCCAAACCTACATAAGGTAACAAGGCCGTCTCGGCCTTGCTCGAATGTAACAACAAACCAGGTCGAGGCGACCTGGGTTTCTTTTAAGGAAGTACCTGCAAATAGGTTTGTAGGCGCCTACCGAGTATTTTGGCACTACGGGCCAGGAAAAAACAAAATTACCATTCTGGAAGTTTGTCCTCATCCTTGATCTACGCTACTAAGGCATTTTCTTTTAAAAAAATTTACATTCAGGTCGAGACATTCTTCCAACTTTTTGTTGGCACGCTTCCTGCATTACTCATATTAGAGATGAAAACCAAGCCCTAATTAAAAGGAGTTCATAAAAAGTCGTTAAAAACTATTGATTTTCAAATAGTTTATTGATAAGATGAAAGTAGGTAATTGCTAAACTACATGATTACAAAAAAAACAATTACCTTAAGGGCTTAGGTCAAAAGACCCATGGCAAACCTTAACAAGGAGTTATGTATGCCTAAAGGACATGAAGACCATAAGAGTCAAAAGAAAAAAGCGAAGTTTACTTTAAAAGAGCGGCGTCAGCAAAAAAGAGAAAGAAGGGAAAGAGAAAGAGAGTTGAATAACCCTCATACTGACGTCATTATCTAGTAAAAAGTAATAGCAGTTGTGTTGCCAAACATGGCAACCAGCTGCGCACACCGGCAGTCCCTGTCGGTGTGTTATTTTTCTCCCCTTTATTTGGCTTGTAGATAACGCTATAGATGGGGTCAGGCTTGCCATTCTGCCATTCGATGGGGCTAGGATTGGGGTCAAGCATGTCATTCTGTCATTCAGGGGTGACTCGATGGTTTTCTCTAAAATCAACCCCTGAATGGCAGAATGGCAGGCTTGACCCCAATCCTAGCCCCATCGAATGACAGAATGACATGCCTGACCCCAATCATAGTGTTACCTTTTTCGAACCTTTTCGTCGCATATGGCTAGGCCATGCGCTCTTCATTCGGAACGCTTCGCTTCGATCTGGATTTGCCTCGCTCGGCCAAACCTTGGACGAAATTAAATCAATAGCCTTTCTTTCAGCTATCTGATATCCTTATTGCACTATGTCATTTAACCCAGTCCCCTATTAACTTATGACACTTTATCTCAATTGCCATCTCTTATCCAAGTCATTTGGCTCCAAACAACTATTTACCGATCTCACGTTTGGAATCTTCCAAGGCAATAAGATCGGCCTCATTGGTCCTAATGGCTCGGGAAAATCCACTCTCCTTAAAATTTTGGCCAATCTTGACTCTCCGAATTCCGGGACCGTATCAGCAAAAAAAAATCTCCGCATCGGATATGTTCCCCAAACTTCAACATTTCCGGACATTTCGGTTGAAGACGTGATGCTTGAGGTCTTATTAAAAGACACCCAAACTCCTCTCTACGAAAAACACATCAATATCTCCATTCTCCTTTCCAAGCTAGGATTTACAGATCCCTCTCAAATTGCAAGCACTCTCTCCGGAGGATGGAAAAAACGACTCGATATCGCCAAAGAGCTCATTCTCTCGCCGGATTTGCTTCTGCTTGATGAACCGACGAACCATTTGGATTTAGAAGGGATTCTCTGGCTGGAATCTTTCTTAAAAAAGGAAGCCCTTACCTTTGTTGTCACTAGTCACGACCGCTATTTTCTCGACCAGATAGCAACCCGTATGATCGAGCTCAATTCCATTTATCCGCAGGGATTGTTTAGTCACGAAGGCAACTACACCCAGTTCATTGAGAAGCGGGAAGCTTTTCTCGACTACCAGCAACAATGTGAAAGAACTTTAGCCTCAAAAGTACGCAGCGAAGTGGATTGGCTCAGACAATCCCCTAAAGCACGTACAACAAAATCCTTCGCCCGCATCCAAAGTGCCGAAAAACTCATTGATGAGCTATCCGAAGTGCGCACGCGCAATAAACAGCATAAAGCTAAAATCGACTTCGAAGCTTCAGACAGGCAAACAAGAAAACTCCTCACCACAAAAAATATCTCAAAATCCCTTGGAAACCGCCTTTTGTTCTCCGGCGTAGACCTCACCTTTACCCAAGGAATGCGCCTTGGAATCGTCGGCCCCAATGGCTGCGGAAAAACCACGCTGCTTAGACTGCTGGCCGGTGAGCTGTCTCCTGATAAAGGAACCATTAAGTTTGCCGACAACCTTCGCATCGTGTACTTCGACCAGCATCGACAGCTTCTGAATCCGAACGACACTCTACGGCAAGCCCTATCCCCCAATAGCGATACCGTCGTCTACCGCGACCAGCATATCCACGTTAACTCTTGGGGAAAACGATTCCTTTTCTATCCGGATCGAATGGACCTTCCTGTTAGACAGCTGTCCGGAGGGGAGAAAGCCCGGATCGGAATCGCACGTCTCATGCTGCAGCCTGCCGACCTCCTCCTGCTTGATGAACCGACCAACGACCTGGATATCCCTACACTGGAAACTCTGGAGGAAAGCCTTAAGGAGTTCCCCGGCGCCATTGCCTTCATCACGCACGATCGGGCGCTCCTGGATAGTCTTGCCACCTGCGTGATCGGTCTTGGCCTACCTGAAAAGGCGCCGGTGCTGGCCGACTACCGGCAATGGGAAGAATATGTCCGACAGCATGGAGCAGCGGCACCCCCATCCCCTCAGCAGCCTCAAAAAGCTGTCGCTGTAAAAAGTCCCGCAATGCCTTCTCAACCGAAGCAAAAACTGTCCTATCAAGAAAAAAAAGAATTGGAATCGATGGAAGCGTCCATCACCGCTGTGGAAGCCCAAATCGAGACCCTGAGCGATCTGGTTAACACCTACACCGAAACTAACAAGTTGACCGAGCTGCAAGAAGCCTGCTCTCAGTTGGATGCTGCCCACAAAGAGTTGGACAAGCTGTTTCACCGCTGGCAGGAGTTGGAGCACAAAGGTGGTCAGGGCGTCTCGCCCTGACTGGAAATACACTCAAGGATAGGGCGATCTTGTCGCCTTATAACCACCACGATTTATTGAGAAAAGGATATTTATGCTCTTAGATAGAATAGAAAACTATGTCGATTCGCTTAAAAAATGGGATCATTACCCCATCGCTTCCACACTCTATTCAGGCCCGGCACGAATATTATCCGGTGGAGTCCAGGTAGTTGCCGGAGCTGCCTTTGCAGGATTTTCAGCAATTTATGGATGGCAAAATGACCTGAGTGATTGGTGGGGAGATACAAAAGAAAATATTCGAGAAATGGGAAATGGCGGAAGTAATATCGTGAGAGGGGTCATCGCTTCTTGTCCCTTTGCCGGAAATTTAACCTGCTATCTATACGATCAATCTTCTTTAGGTATTTTCGGATTTAAAAAAGAGATCCATGTGCCCACGCCTCTATTTAAGACAGATGATGTGGATGTTTCAGGGGATGAAAAGAGAAGTGAGTTTCAAAACAAAGTAGTGGTGATCACCGGAGGCAACAGCGGCATAGGGGCAGCCATCGCCGATAAATTCAATCTGTTAGGGGCAAAAATTGTCATTTTTGATCGAGCCGAGCAAAAAAAACTCGAAGATCAGTGTCACAGACTTAAAGATGCGATCTATGTCCAAGGAGACGTACGAAATTTATCCGACCTCGATAAATTATACAAAGCAACAGAAACAGCATTTGGAAAAATTGATGTATTAGTTGCCAGTGCCGGAATTATAGGCCCTCAAGTGGTTGATAAGGTCGATGAAAAGTTTTTCGATACGCTCGTCGACACAAACTTTAAGGGCGTTTATTTCACGGTTCAGCGCGCTGCGCCTCACTTAAATAAAGGGGCCTCTGTTGTTCTTCTGTCTTCGGCCGCCTGCCATGCCGGTTTTCGTAATGACAGCGTCTATTCCGCCACAAAAGCCGCTGTAAGCATGCTGGCTCGAAGCTTTTCGGCTGATTTCATTGGAAGGGGGATTCGAGTCAATGCCATATCCCCAGGATACACAGATACGGCAATATTTGATCAAATGAAGACGTTTCTGCCTCAAAGATTTAAAGCCTTAGGTAAGAATGTGCCTGTGGGGCGTTTTGCTGCGGCTTCAGAAATCGCCGAAGCAGCTCTATTTTTATCTTCGGCAAAGTCTTCCTATGTGGTCGGAATAGATCTAGTGATCGATGGAGGAGGAACAGCTATTTACCCACACTAAATCTGGACAAATTTTGGCATGGTTCAAAAAGGTTCGAAAAAGGTAACACTATGATTGGGGTCAGGCATGTCATTCTGTCATTCGATGGGGCTAAGATTGGGGTCA
>Ga0207043_1012_pt1 | contig 33358 bp, 31 predicted proteins | sample Alteio_BWMinCont_71_FD_153304 | JGI IMG/M metagenome (GOLD analysis project Ga0207043, IMG submission 153304) | Enriched cells from forest soil in Barre Woods Harvard Forest LTER site, Petersham, Massachusetts, United States -... | ecosystem: Environmental > Terrestrial > Soil > Temperate forest >... | reverse complement strand
TCCTTTATACTGCACCGGCATCTTCCATCCGCAAAAATCAATCATTTTTGCTCCGAGGGCCTTGTGGGTCTCATATAGTGGAGTTTTCATTTTTTAAGCCTATTGTCGAATGTTTTTAAGGCCGGCACGGCCTTGTGTCCCTCAAGGCCGGGGACGGCCTTGTTACTTCCTCCGTTTGAGTTTAAGGCTGCCCCAAAGGGATGGTTGTTGTTCGATGGAGAAATCCTCTGAAGAGACGCTGAAATGCTGAGGAAATCCACCTGCCCGGTTAATACGATAGGAAAATCCTAATCGATCGAATTGCTCGGGATCATACCCATAAAGGCAATGGCTGGGAATAAAAATGTTTAAAATACGACTTGTTGATTGCGTTAAGCTTTTAACTTTTAATTCATTAGGATCGCAAAGAGCATGAACGTCTTCCGTTCTGAACTTGGTGATTTCTCCTGCGGAATGCCCCTCTATAGCTTCCGTTAGAAAAAAGAAATGATGGCAAAAGCGGGTGTTAAATCCCGAAGTTTTTACGTCACGGGTATCAATAAACAACTCGACGCTATCGCCTTGCGAAACATCCGGATAAGCGGCTCGTTTAATGCGAATGAAAGCTTCTAAGCCCTCTTCGTTCCAGCCCAAGGATACTTGAGCAAAAGATTCTTCAGCGCAAATTTGAGAGGTATCGGGAAGAAGCATCTGGAGCGCTTCCTGGGAGGTGATGTTGGGGAAGGGCTTTCCCTTCCCCGGTGCTAAATAAGGACAGTCGGCGCTGATCTGAAAGAAGTTAACAGGGGTGAGGGGAAACCACTCATTGTCTTCCCCCAGTAGATCTTTAGCCGCCATTCTTAATTGCCATCCAACTCTTCAAGGTTTTCCTGATTAATTTCTGCCACTTGCTGCAAATAGGCCAAGGAGAGCGCCCCCTTTTCCTGCATGGCAACCAATAGGCGCCGCATCAATTGTTGCTGAGCATCAGCAGAAACGAGTGATCTTGTTTGATTGACGCTAGTGAGTACTGACTTTTCAGTGACACTACTTCCTTTCGTTGTGAGATGGAAGAAGTTGAGGTCGCCATTAGCCGGAGCATTGACTTTCGTCCATCCTCCATGGGCAAGTGCAAAAACGTCAGTATGATTTAACGCAGTATCCCCATTGCTGCGCGATGTGTGGTAAGGGACTTTTTCCAGCTTCCACTGTTCGGATAGAATTGGCTGTGCGGCCAGCTCGTCCGCTTTTTTGTCAGAGGGGTCACGCGTGAGAGATGCTGCGAGAGAAGGATCTTTTTGTATTTTCCCCTGGATCTGTTTCACATAAGGATACAAACGCAAGGTAGCAGCGTAATCAGGAATCATTTGGTCTGGCACAGATTCCGGAGCAATCGCTTTTGCGTAGTTGGTGCGAATCGCTGCCAAGGTGTTAGCAAAGTAACGCTCAGCAAGGATATCCTTCACATCGGCAAATGGCTTCCATGAGAGATCACTATTTTGGAATGCTTTAGGATCTTCTTCCCGGGTACGGAGATAGTAAGCTTCTAGTTCGGCATCGACAAGATCATCTAAAATCCCTTCTTCGTTTGCAGCGGCGAAGGTCAGCACTTCAGGCTTCTCTCCGCGGGCAATCACTTGAATCCGATAGTAAACGGATTGATTAGCAGAGTAACGAGATAATTGATCTGCAGCTTCTTTAGCGGCCGCAGTAGCATCTGCCAGATTTTGCGATGCAAGAGGTGCGGCATCTAAAAGCTGCATGAGAGCTTTCCCATCTTTTAATCCTACAAAAATCGGATCCCCCCCTTTTTCATTCAGACCGACAGTCACGCTCATCACAGGGGCATGCTCCAACGCTTGTGTCAGCCATTCGGGATGTTCATCGACGATGGCCGCTCTTGCAAACGCATCCACGCGCTCCCTTGTTTTGCTATCAAGTGCATCGAGGGTGGTAAACCGTTCGTCACGTGTGGCGCTTTTTTTAACAGCTAGTTCCGGGAATTGCTTTTTAAGCTGATCCCACCCGTTGTCGGAGACTTCCCAGTTCCATGAGTCTTTGACTACGACATTGCCTTCCAAATTCTTTTTATTGGCTTGTGCCATCTCCAACTGATAGTGTTTTTGCACAAGAGCCGGAGCTTTCTTGGCAATATGGGAAACAGGCAGGAAGCTAGTAGGGAGCGCAAGTGTTGCTTTCTCATTATCCGACCGTTTGGAGATTGCATCTAAATACATTTCGAACTTCTGTAGAGCACGGAAATCGGCCAGACGCAGTTCTTTGGGCAGACGATACAGCTCGCCTTCCACTGATTCCATTGCATAGCCATTGATTTGTTCAAAGGTATACGGGTCGACAAAGACAGAGCTTCCCATATCCTGGAAGAGGAGGCGGAAAAGCATCACTTGCCGCCATAAGTTGGCAGCGCCATTTTTATCCATGCCAAGGTGACGCAGCTGCTCATTAAAATATTCGTGGCTTGTGGCAACTCCCACATGAGGGTTTCCGGCAAGTTGCTGAAAACTGGTATCGGCGTTGCGCATTAAATCGGCCAAGGCTTCTTCCTTCGTTACCTCATAGCCTTTTGCCTCCGCTATAGCAGCGGCATTCATGATGAACTCAGCGGTCAGACGCACAAAGCGGGGTCCAAACCAATCTTCCATAGTGTGATAGCCGAATAGCGATAGGTCTGTGTTATCAAGGTTGCGATCCGGAGTGATCCAACTGTGTTGCTTTTCCTGATAACGCAATACTTGGCGGAGAATATGTTGAGGAAATTGCTTCTCCATCAGGAATAGGGAGGTGCGTGCTTGCAGGGCTTGTGGACTTGTAGGATCTTGTGTCGCCTTAAGCGCATTGTAAGAGTTTGTCATCGCTGGAGCAAAATAGTTCCATGCAGCAGCTGTTCCGACAAAGCCTGCTTGCGGATGGACATAAAGAGAATATCGCTTTTCTTTTTCCAACCGAGCTAAAAGATCAGGCTGGAGATCTTGCGGATACGCCGAAGCAAGGATGACAGCAAGTCCTGTTTCCAGAAAGTTCTTGCGGATCACTCCGTCATTAAGGAAGTTGGGCCCCCACAATCCGCCGAACGAACGCTTGTCTAAAGCGTCTGTCCCGATAAAGGTTGCCATTTCATCCAACTCATGACGGGTAACGGTTTGCCCATCCACTGTTTTGAACGCAATCTGCTCCCGAAATGGACTATACGATAGAGTGTCGTAAGTGCCAAAAAACGAGAAGGAAATCACGATAACGATCGTAATGAAAATGAAAAAATAGCGCTGGTGTCTGCGAAAGAAATCTAACATGGCGTAATGCTGCTCCTTGTAATACAAATCCATAAACTCGACAATGCACAAAGCCGAGATTGAGACAAGTTGAGAGGGTAACAAAACAACTTCTTTCCGACAAGGCAAATAAAGGCAAAAGGCAGAAGGCAAAAATAGTTCAACACGATAAGCAGGATCGCAAGCGGCAGGATATGCATCCTATTTGCAATTAGAATTTGAATAAATACAAAAGATTTGACATTCTGTAAGTTCTTTAGCGGCCCCATCCTTAAAAGTGGAAACGAGCCTTTTTTACATATTTTTTAAGAACGTAAAAAACGTATCCATTCAGGGGGTAAGGAAAGTGGCTATCGCCGGTCGCTTTGGGGTCTGGCTTGTGATTGGTAATTTGAGCTCCTAAAAAGCCTGTGTCATAAAGACTTCCTCAAATTGCAAATCGCAAGTCTGAATCCAAAGCGACCGGCGACCACCACTTTCCTTACCCCCTGAACGGATACAAAAAAACAGGAAAGAGCTTATGTTATCGATAAATTCCATTGCAAGCCCTCTTGTAGGGCAATCTAATCCCTTAACAACATCTGGAAGTTCCGGGTCTATTGTCTGGCTAAAAGGCGCTTCTTTAGTAGGCGGGCTATCCGCTGTAGTCATGATCGTGAGTGGTCTGGCGACTAATCTTTTTGGGCTGGTTGCCTTAGGTGTTGTGTTTACCACCACTTCATTGATAGGAACTTACGCTGCACACCAATTCCGTTTTCTTAAAGATGTAGATGCCTATACAGCAGAAATTACGCGCCTAAACGAAAGCGTGCGACAGAAGGATGCAGAGTTGGTTACGCTGAACCAGCAAATGAATCATACAGCTCAGGAGCTTGCCTCAGCACAGCAGAAATATCAAAAAATGCTTCAGGATGATCAGGCTGCGCAAGAGAAACTTAATCAGCAATTATCAACAACGGAGCAGCGTTTGCAACAAACGACGAAAAGTTTTGATCAGGCGCAGGAAGATGCCTCTGCAGCTATGTCCAAGACGATTCAGGATTTTGGACAAAAAGAAAGCGATTTGAAAAAAGAAGTGGATAAGGAAACTGCCCAGATCGTCCTGCTTCAGCAGACGATAGGGAATGCCAAAGAAGAGATTGATCGATTGCATGGAGAGGCTGCGGCTTTAAAGCAAACTCTTGCGCAATACACCGCCCAAAATCAAGAGTATGCACGGCAAAATGAGGTTCTTCAGCAACAAATAAAAGGGATAGGCGTTCAGACTTCAGGACAAACATTACACCAGGATATCGCTAAAATTAACTCAAATTCACAAAAATTAGAGGATTTAATTAGTCAACAAAACACTCAAGCTAATAACGTGATAGCTGTGGCAGACCAATTAAAAGGGATCCTGGATAGGATACAGGCCGTGAACCAATCCGTTACTAGTTCTGTCGCTAAACCACAAAAGGAGATCGTATGAAAACTCAACCTGCTGGCCAACCTGATTCTAGAAATATTCCACAAACAAGCGTGCGCAACCAACGTCCCTCTAGGGGGGGGGCTGGTCGGAAGATGTTGTTCAGATTGGTCCTCGCCCCTCACTTCTATCCTCATTCTCGGGGGAATCCCAATAGCTATTTATGAATATACGAAGGGTAATAACTTTTTTGCCTCAGTAGCTCTTACAGCAGGGGTAGTAGGCATCGTATTATGCGGACGAGTGAATTGCCTCAAACCACTTAGTCGGCTTGCCCAAAGTGAAATCCTCTTATCAAAGAGCATAGGGAATCTCACCCAGGATGGTAAGCAGTGGGAAGAGCGTCTAAAAACAGCGCAAGCGGCTCAACAGGCAGCAGAGAAAAAGATTGCGGAGGAAGAGAAAAAACACGAGGAGGGGGGGAAGCAAGGGGTTCAAGAGATCGCAAGACTAAAAACAATCGGTGAAGAGTTAACAAAAAAATGTGAGGAATGGAAGACGCTCTATGCAAAGATAAAAGCGCAGTACGATGAAGCTCAAGCTTCAGTCAAAGAACATGTGGTGACGTTCACTCAAACGACGAATGCCTTAATGGTAGTCAATCAATCCCTCACGCAAGTTCGGTCGGGAGTGGCAGCGGCGATCCCTCATGATGATGGCGCCCTCCACATTGCTGTAGATAATTTTAAAGGAGAAAATGCGACAATGGAGCAATTGCTGCAACAATTCCAGAATAAGTTAATACAATTGGAAGCGGTAAAAAATGAAATGACAAAGCTGCAAGAATCATTAGTTGCACTGATTCAACGGGAGAGCCAAGCGGAAGCAGTACAACAAAAAATTGTTAAGGGCAAGGAAGAATTAGCTGAGCTTCAGCGCCGTATGGAAGAGTTAGTGCCGGTTTTACAAGCGCAAGCGAGTGCGTTAGAGAAAGCAAAAAAGGGGCAAGAAAGCGAGGCAGGACATGCTCAAGGACATGAGCAACAGCTTATTCATGTATAGTGATACTGCGCGCAGCATCACTCTAGCCGTGCGTCAAAAAAGTTACCGAAAAAAGATAACCAGGGCATGGTTCAAATGAAGGTAACACTGGATTACGGATAAACTTCGGAGTGCGCGTGACTTGTCACCGCTTTTCGCGCGTCCGACTTGTCGGACGCGCGGGAGCCGACAAGTCGGCTCTTGGGAAAGCGGTGACAAGTCACGCGCACTCCGAAGTGAGTAGTCGGGGAGGGCCTCTTGTTATTCACTTGATGGAGCACTACCCTGGATTTTTTTTGCAAAGATCTCACCATCTTGTTACGATGCATATATATCACTATGAGGTGCTCTTTGAAATTTGCAGCTTATTATCTGTGCTTTACCTTTCTGATACTCTACTTGGCTGCATTCCCTGCTTCTTCCTCAGCTTTAGAAAATTCTTCTCCTATCCGGCCTCACCGCTCTCATCTTCAAGGTACTATCAAGGATGATCGCTATTATGGCCTTAAAAATCTCTTCAGTATCGCTTTGCCAGCAAAAGCTGATAGCATCGTCATTGACGATTTCTATGTATCTCCTAATATTGGCGGGGTTGCTTTTCTTAATGACTCCGGTTTCTTTTTAAAAGTAGAAGTAGATGGATTGCTTCCAGAAGTGGCCCACCTCATTGCCACGTATCCGGAAATCAAATCGGAAATGCTCGATATCTTGTTTAATGAAGTTCTACTTGTGCAACTGAGAGCAATGGTCCCGAGTTTACGTTTGCTACACGAACGAAAAGCGACTCTGACTAATGGGGATCATGCTTTGTTTGCTGTGATTGATCTGCCGGAGACAGCGACTTTGGTTGATATGCAAACAGGACGCAATTTGGATGCCAAACGGGGATATCTCCTGTTTTTTTCTTTGGATCAGCAGCATTTGGTAAGTATGAGTTTACAGGACACGCTGACATTAATTCCTGGGGTCGCTGAAGTGGCAAAGACGCGTCTCAATGAACGATTGCTGAATCATTTGACGAGATATCAATCTTCTTTCCGTATGCCTTCATAAATATGGAAGGGAATCCTCGCCTTGCTTATTAGTGGACGGCCTTATTACTCCGAGAAGGCCGGGGACGGCCTTATTACCTTATGCCTTCATAAAACCTTTCCAGGTCATGAAAAACAAAATGAAATTGTGATGGTCCCGGTTGCTTCGGCGGATCATACACAACCTCTACGTTGAGCATATATCGCGTTGTTCTCACCAGGAAGCCGTTTTCCGTTCTTTCGATATCACGGATGCTTTCAGCAGATCCTAGCTTTTGAGCAAGTTCCTGACTAGTAAGTAACGCTTTATATTCGTTCAAGCTTTGGTAGAAAGGAGGCAAAGCCGCCTCTACAAAAAGTGGGGAAGTTGCCAAGACAGCCAAGATGGTACTAAGGAAAGCTCTTTTCATAATCGCCTCTTTTAGATAAACTTAAACATATACGATCCTGAAATGCAAGTAAAAAAAGGCATGGTTCAAGAAGGCTCAAAAATAAGTCACAATCACTTTGGAGTGCGCGTGACTTGTCACCGCTTTCGCGGGAGCCGACTTGTCGGCCCTCGTGCGTCCGACAAGTCGAACACGCGGAAAGCGGTGACAAATCACGCGCACTCCAAAGTTTATGCGTGCAATTGACTGTTACCTTCATTTGAACCATGCCTAAAAAATCATCTAAAACAAGTTCACTTTGGAGTATGGTGACAAGTCACGTGCACTCCAAAAATGGAGAGTGCCATGTCCTTTGGAATGGAACGAGTGGGTTCGTACGCAGTGTTGCCTTACACTGTCAATCATCATTCAGAAAATAACGGTTTAACAGCTCCCAACAGTCCGGAAAGTGGCTCTTCAGACCATCCTGCTGAAGATGAAGATACTTATTACCGCCTAGCGTGTGAGCGGGAAGCGGACCAGGATTTTCAAGAAGCAGCAAGATTGTATCGGCTTGCGGCACAACTTAATCATGTGGAAGCCCAACTCAGTTTAGGAGACTTCTATCGAATAGGAAGAGGAGTCGAGCAATGTGACCAAGAAGCCGTGCGCTGGTATGAGCTTGCGGCCTATCAGGGAAATGCTCAGGCTTGCCTTCAACTGGGATGGATGTGTGAATTAAAAGATGATGCCAAAACAGCTGTACGATTCTATCTATTACCCTCTCGAACAGATGATCCGGAATCCCTTGGTCCGGAATCCCTTGATCCGGAAGTGACATATCGTCTGGGATGCCTGTATGAGGCCGGCCGCGGAACTGATCGGAAGATTGACATGGCAAGGAAATTATTTCAATTTGCCGTAGAAAAAGGCCATCCCCAGGCTCAACGTCAATTGGGATGGATGTATGACACTGGGACCGGGGTTGAGAAAAATGAGAAAGAGGCGATACGGCTCTATTCTCTTGCCGCTTCACAAGGCGATGCACGCGCACAATTTAATTTGGGGCTAAAATTTCAGTTAGGTCAAGGTGTGCCACAGGATGACCGTGAAGCAGCCCGATGGTATAGCTCAGCGGCCATTCAAAACGACAAGCTTGCTCAATGCAATTTGGGATTTTTATATAAACAGGGACGAGCAGTAAGGCAAAGTGATAGCAAAGCGGCCAGGTTTTATCGTTTAGCGGCGAATGGAGGAGCAATCAAGGGAAGATATAACTTGGGCAAAGCTTATCAGGAAGGCAGAGGGGTGAGGCAAAGCGATGCAAAAGCAATCAAACATTTTAAGTTGGCAGCCGAAGGAGGAAGCGCAAAAGCACAGCGCAATTTAGAGCGCCTTCAACAAAAGAGGGAGAGAATGCATCACGAGCTTCAGGATGAGCGACTGTCTTTGAGCAAGAGGCGGGTGAGGATTTATCAGGAAGACAGCAAAGAACCGGAGGTTGCCGATCTCACAAGCGTGAATGGGGTATCCAACGTCGCACTCATCCACGAGAAGACTCAAGCGGCAGGCCAACTCAATCAACGCATCCCCTATCAATGGCATGAAAATCATCAAGCCAATCTGGAATGGATCAATCAAACGAAGAAACGGATTTATCAACTGGACTTATTGCAACTTCGCTCTAAACAGAATGATAAAGAGACCTTTCAATGGTATCAACGTAGAGCTGATCAAGGAGATGCTTCCGCCTTATACAATTTAAGCTTATGCTATGAGGAAGGACGTGGAGTCAAGCAAAGTGACCAGCAGTTTCTCGTGATGCTAATAAAAGCTGCAAATAAGCAAAATCCACGGGCTCAATATAAGCTGGGAAGGGAGCTTGAAAAAGAGGAAAGGAATTGTGAACAAGCGATTAGATGGTACCGGCGAGCGGCTGTACAACAACATATGGAGGCACAGGTTCGTTTTGTGGAGATTTTTTTAGAAGCAAACAGCGGTTCCATTGCTCCTGAGGAAGCATTTATATTCTGCCATTCAGCAGCTCTTCAGGGAGATACTAAGGCTCAAGAGATGCTAGGCAATATGTATCTAGAGGGGAAGGGGGTAGAAAAAAAATATAAGGCAGCTGCTCACTGGATCAATTTCGCTAGAAAAAAGCGATTGGCTTTAGAAGCAAAACGGGTTTTTTCTGAAGAAACCACAGTTTGAATCAGGAAAAATAAATGCGGTTAAAACATGCTTCTAAATAGGGTTTGAGCAAGTTAGAAGTAGGGATTATTTGAACAAATATCATCATTTTTAACAGGATAGGCATAAAGCCGCATGCGGCTTTATGCTTATCCTGTTAAACTATTCTGCATTTCGAATTGCTGAGTTTGAATTTTGCATCTGTACACAATGCCGTGGGATGTGCTACAATGACAACATGCTCGGTATATTTTTAGACACAGAAACCACAGGTCTGCACTCCGGCAGACACTGTCCCATTGATATCGCAATGAAAGTCATGGATCTCCCCTCAGGGAAAATCCTGGGGACCAGCCAGCATGTGATCAAGCCTCCTCTGGAGAAATGGGAGCAGAGGGACCCTGCCAGTATGGGGATCAATGGGTATACGTGGGAAGAAGTGGCAAAAGGAAAAGATATTGAAACTGTAGGAAATGAAGTGATTAAATTCTTTTCCGATTTGCACATTCAACGTACAAATGCCATATTCATTTGTCAAAATCCCTCCTTCGATCGCGCTTTCTTTAATCACCTCGTGGATGTTTATGTCCAAGAGTTGCTGAATTGGCCCTACCATTGGTTGGATCTGGCATCGATGTACTGGATGGCTCGCCTACACCAAACTAAAATGTCAGGGATTCCACTACCCGATAAGCTGTCTTTCTCCAAAGATGAGATTGCCAGATACTTTCAACTGCCCACAGAAGCTTCTCCACATCGGGCAGCTGCAGGAGTAGACCATTTAATTTTATGTTATCAAGCGGTCCTAAAAGCCATCAATGCTTCTCATGAAACGCCACCAGTTTAATCTCTTCCAAACGCCGATTGATTTGGCTCATGCTTATTGGAGGCAATTCCTCAAACCGGGTCATTGTGTGGTTGATGCCACATGCGGCAATGGGAATGATACATTGGTCCTGGCTCAGATTGTGATGGAAGGTGGCGAAGCAGGATGTGTCATTGCAATGGATAGGCAGCAACAGGCATTGTATGCTACCAGACAATTGCTGGAACAACACCTTTCGGGGAAATGGGTGTCCCGTATTTTGTTCTATGAACAGTGCCACTCTTCCTTTCCTACGCAGATCGGCAAAGAATCAGTTGCCCTCATTGTCTATAATCTTGGGTATCTTCCAGGAGGAAATAAACATCTGACAACATTGCCTACGACGACAATGCAGAGTCTGGAAGCAGCACTACCTTTGGTGATGCCAGGGGGAGCGATTAGTATCACGTGTTACCCCGGACACGAGGCAGGAAAAGTGGAAGAAGAACAACTTGTAAAGTTTACAGCTGCTTTAGATCCACAGAAATGGAGCTGCTGCCATCACCGTTGGGTCAACCGGCGGGATGGTCCCTCCCTTCTTCTTATTCAGCGCTGTGTTTAGATTTTAGGTTGAACCTAGAAGGGCGTTGGAGGACGCTGGGGTCAGGCTTGCGATTTGCAATTTGAGGAAGTCTTTAGAGCAAAGATCTTTTAGGAGCTCAAATTACAAATCACAAGCCAGACCCCAACGCCATTCCCGGCTGTTAGGGACGTTGGGGTCAGAAGCTGGGGTCAGGCTTGCGATTTGCAATTTGAGGAAGTCTTTAGGGCAAAGATCTTGTAGGAGCTCAAATTACAAATCACAAGCCAGACCCCAACGCCATTCCCGGCTGTTAGTGGTGTCGTCTTCAACTGCCGTTTTTAGGTTGAAAGCTGGCGGAAAGAAAAAACTCGTCCTGGTATCCTAATACTTTCGCGAAGATATGACATAGGTCCTTGCGGATCCTCTCCAACAAAGGTCTCTGCTCTTGAATGGGCAAATAAGGGAAATCCACTATGATGTGGATTTTATTATTTTTTAGGGACAGCTGATAGGGGATTTCATGTTCCGGAAACACTTTTTGCCAATAGGAAGTTACATACTCTTCAATCACCCCTTCCTCTACTGTTGTAGAGGAGTCTTTGGAACTTATGCGATAATAGCGTTTCCTCAAACCTAGCAAGATATTAATGGCAATGGCAACACCCACAATAAAAAAAGCGAATCCGAACAGGGAAATAGCAAGAGAATCCTCGAAAATAAATTGTGCCAGAACATGTCGTACATCTACAGACCAGGGAATCAAAATGCCGACGACTCCAATTAAAAGGAAGAACAGGGCAATGATTAAAGAGATAAGGGAATGAATCAAATGGCTCATAAGCTAAAATTCATCGTTATATTCGTCTTCAATGCTTGCGTCGCGCTGCTGTGTCGGCGATATAGCAGTCGTCGTATCAGATAAAAAACTGTGCTTTAACTGTTCGGAAAGCACAACGCTTTTAAATACAACATGGATCGAGGAAACATGCAACCCCGTAAGCCGAGTGATCTCTTCCGCACAAATCGTCTGTATCTCCTCCGCCTTCTCAGGAATGGAATATCCATAGCAGATGTTGACTTCGATTTTCACGCTCACCGCAGGATTCTTGCTGTCTTGTTCAATCGAAATGCCCTTGATCCCCTCTAAGGCCGTCCTACCGAGAATATTATCAATAAAATTCCCTTCCACTAATGCAATGCCTTCAATTCGAGATAAACATTGCAAGACAATCCCTTGAAAGACTTTATTTTCAATATCGCGGATAAAAAATGTCTCCGGCAACTCAAGCTCTTTAGTGTCTACTTTTGTTGTCTGTATCTTCTTTTTCACAGCATTCATTGTTTGCTCCACACATGTTTTCATGTATCATAATCTCCCGCCCAGGCGCTGTCAAATGGATTTTTCGACATGGTTCAAAAAGACTCAAAAATCGGCATGGTCAAAATGAAGGTAACACTAAGGAGCGTGCGTGATTTGTGCTTTCCGCGCGTTCGACTTGTCGGACGCGCGAGCCGACAAGTCGGCTCTTGGGAAAGCGGTGACAAGTCACGCGCACTCCAAAGTGAGTGTGACTTGTTTTAAACCATTTCCAAGAAAGGATTAGTGGTGGGCTAGGGTGGCTTTTCGGCTCAACTTCAGTTGCCCTCTTTCATTGATGTCTAGCACTTTGACATTAATCGCATCGCCCACTTTAGCGTAGTCGCTGAGATTTTCAATGCGCATTCTATCGAATTCGGAGATATGGCAGAGCCCCTCTTTGCCTGGGAGAATTTCCACAAAAGCGCCAAAAGGCATGATCGAGGTGATTTTCCCCGGATATACCCTGCCGATTTCCACTTCGGCGGTCAGTCCGAAAATGATCACTTTAGCTTTTTCGATCCCTTCCAAATTAGAGGACGCAATACTGATGAGCCCAGCATCATCGATATCGATTTGGACCCCTGTTGCTTCGATGATGGCGCGGATTTGCTTGCCGCCCGGTCCGATCACTGTTGCGATTTTGCTCGGTTTAATTTGCAATGTTTCGATACGAGGGGCGTAGGCCGACATCTCTTTGCGGAATTGCGGGCACACTTCTAACATCTTTTTCAAGATATGGATGCGCCCAGTTTTGGCTTGTGCCAGCGCGGCCTTCATAATCTCGAGAGTGATCCCTTCCACTTTGATATCCATTTGGAAGGCGGTGATCCCTTCGGCATCTCCCGTCACTTTAAAGTCCATATCGCCAAGCGCATCTTCAATCCCCAGGATGTCTGAGAGAATGGTGTAGCTATCTTGCTCGAGAATCAATCCCATTGCGATGCCGGCAACTGGACGTTTAATAGGAACGCCTGCATCCATCATTGCCAGGCAGCCGCCGCAGGTGGTAGCCATGGAAGAAGAACCGTTAGATTCGGTAATATTGGATTCCACTCGAATGACATAGGGGAATTCCTCTTTGGAAGGAAGAATCGCTCTGAGGGCGCGTTCCGCCAATTTGCCATGCCCCACTTCTCGTCGTCCGGGGGCCCCGATGCGCCCTACCTCTCCTACGGAAAAGGGGGGGAAGAAGTATTGCAGGTAGAAGCGGCTGCTGCTTTCTCCATGTAGATCTTCAAAGCGCTGCGCCATATTTTCGCCGCCGAGCGTGCATACCGCTACTGCCTGGGTTTCACCGCGGGTGAAGAGGGAGCTTCCATGGGTACGGGGAAGGATGCTTTGAACCACTTCGATAGGGCGGATCGTTGTCGAATCTCTTCCGTCGGTGCGGCGATTCTCTTTTACGATCATGCGACGCATTCTTGTAGAGGAAATCTGTTTGAAGGCTGCCGAGATATCGGATTCCTTATAGACAGGCTCTTGCCCTTCCGGAAGCAAGGATTTTTTCAATGATTCTTTGACTGCATCGATGGCGGTCCCTTGCTTTTGCTTTTCTGGGATCCGTAGTGCTTCATCCAGCGGAGCCGAGGCAAATGATTCGACGATATCCAGGAGTTCAGGCGCCACCTTATGCAGTGTGCCGCGATTTTTGGGTTTCCCACATTTTTTTTGCAGATCGGTGATGGCAGCGCAGATGGTTTTGATCCCTTCATGACCAACGGCGATCGCTTCAAGCACCTGCTCTTCAGTCAGGAAATCGCAATATCCTTCAATCATGAGCACAGCATCGTCCGTTCCGGCGATAAGGAGATCGAGTTTGGAAGCTGTTTGTTCTTCTGCTGTGGGGTTGATCACGAACTTGCCGCCGATTAGGCCAACGCGCACGCCGCCGACCGGTTTGAGTAGAGGAATATCGGAGATGGCAAGAGCGGCGGAAACGCCGCAGATGGCGAGTGGCTCGGGAGAATGGATCCCATCATAAGACCACACATATGCCAAGGTCTGAACTTCATTATAGTAGCCGTCTTCAAACATTGGGCGAATGGGACGATCGATCAGGCGTGAGACGAGGGTTTCTTTTTCTGAGGGGCGCCCCTGTCTTTTGATAAATCCGCTTAGAGTTTTGCCGACAGCAGAAAAGTTTTCCTGGTAGTCGACGCGAAGGGGAAAGAAATCGGCGCCCGGTGCCGCATCTGCGGAGCAGGCGGTGCAAAGGAGCATGGTGTCGCCGCATCTGACGACAACAGCGCCGCTTGCTTGTCTGGCGATTTGCCCTGTTTCGAAGGTGATTTCTTGCTGGCCAATTTTAAAAGAGGTAGTATGCTTCATAAAAATCCTTATTTGAGTATCGGTTGCGCATGGAGGGAGGCGTACCTACAGTTTTGTGATAGGTAGCCGGATGATTGCGCTAAGGGAATAGAATTCAGAGAAGATTCTTCAAAAGATTTAAAGAGAGTTCTCTGATTTCTATGAGATTAGCACAGTCGGCTCTCCGTACGTCCTTAAAAAGTGATGGCGGCAGATGTAAGGTAGCAAGGCCGTCCCGCCCTTGAATGCACTAACAGGCAGGGTGAGGACGCCCTGGTTACCTTTTGCCATAACTTTTTAAGGACGTACGGCTCTCCATACTTTTTTCATGTTAAAAAATGACAAAGGCAGCTTTGGTAGCTGCCTTTGTCTTCATTTGTTGTACGCTGTTTAGCGTTAGCGTCTTAATTTCAATTTTGTGATGAGCGACTGGTAGCGGCTCGTGTCTGTTGAGTTAAGATAGTCGAGCAAACGTCGTCGCTGTCCCACCAATTTAAGGAGGGCTAGGCGAGACCCATGATCCTTAGGAGCGCGCTTCAAATGTTCTGTGAGTTCTGTAATGCGCTCTGTTAGGATAGCGATTTGAACGTCTGCAGATCCAGTGTCTTTTTCATGCAGCTGGAACTTTTTGGTAATTTCTTCTTTTGTACCTTTGTCTAGAGACATTCCACGATCCCCCGTAGTTTTTTTACGCCTGGATGAGGCTGGGTGTTTATCTTTAAAGCTTTGTTAAAGAGCTATTCTATCATTTCAGGAATTATTCAGCAACAGAAAAGTGGAAAAAATCAGATTTCAGCACGGTTTCTTTTCAGACCTTGGTATCCAAAACAATCTCGATGATATCGGGAAATTTGCCGTAGGGATCCATACGTGTTGCCAGCTTGAATGGGATGGTGACCTTTCCTTCATGCTTGGCCATTTGCAGTTCATCCCACACCTTTTTTTTCAGCTCTTCGGTGACAGGTTCTTTTTGATATTTTTGCATGAGGGCTTTGATATATGTTTCCTGTTCGCGTCGAATGATGACATGGCCATAGAAAGGGTGATCGTGGGTGTCGTGGGGGAGAGATTCATTTTTCATGAGTTGATTTCCTTTGGGCTGCAGCAGCAGGACAAGCAGGACACACAGGACACACAGGACACACAGGACACACAGGACACACAGGACACACAGGACACACAGGACACACAGGACACACAGGACACACAGGACACACAGGACACACATGGGATTCAAGGTAAACTTTGAGTATATTTAATGCGTGATATTCATTGCTAGTCTTTTGTTGGTATGGTCTGTCCTGTATGTCCTGTCTGTCCTGCTTGTTCTGCTTGTTCTGCTTGACTTTTAATTAAATATTATATATAATAGTTTTGAAATAAATAAAACTATAACAATAAAGGAACTATGCAAGACTCATTTTATTCTAATGTTGTTCCCTTTTCTTCGGCAGAAGGGGTAGTGCAAGTTGCCAGGCAGAAGTTTGTTGTTTATCCGACACTTAAGCAGCAAAGGTACGCCGATCTTGATCTTTTTAGGCAGCAGGTGGAAGAAAGTAAAGCTGGGTTGCATCATCAGCCTTATACAAGTAGAAAAAAGCATACTGCCCGTTATAAAGGAGCATTCTTTGGACTCGCTTTCCTTTTCTTTTTGTTTACTGTTGTCACGATGGCGATTCCTTCTGCGGTAGGGTGCGGCTTTTTGTTTAGTTCCTGTACGGTTTTAAAAAGTATTATTGTGACAATTTCCACGACCCTTTCCCTAGCCTCCTTTTTGATGGCCCTTAGCTTAAAGGCTGAAAAGGAAGCGATCGTGAGTTTAGTAAGAAAAGCACGAACCCATTTGGCAGCTATTCGGGCACGGAAGCAAATCCGGATGGGGATTAGGGGAAGTTTTCCTTTATTTGGGAAGCATCGGCACGCAGCGATGGGTTTGCGGCAAGCGTATCAGGAGATGTTGGATGGGATCAATGACAGGGCGGAGGAAACTCTGCATTTGGTGCATCGCATAGCCACTGCCGAGACCTTGCCTGCTCAGGAAAAAGAAGATCTGCTGAATCAGGCAATCGAAGAGCTGCATGACAAGCTGCAGCATATGATCCATGGTTTCCGGCATCACAGTGTTAGTTAAGTTAACTCTTTTCCCTCTTTTTAGCTCTTAAGGCCATTTGGACCGTTTGGACTCCCGCGAGGAGTCCTTCTTCGTATCTAAATTCGGGATGATGTTCCAGCTCCGGATAGTCATTGGGCTGTAGGATATCTTCCGGAGTCGCTGTCGGCACGATGCGACGTGCCAGGGACAGCAGGTTTTTTCGTTGCATGGATGCCATTTCTTCTAAAATTTCTTCGATGGATTGCCAGTCAATTGTCGGATGTTTCATGTTTTTTTCCCTTATTTTCCTCGCGTCGTTTTTGAAAGAAGTCGCGCATGAGAGCAGCAGAGAATTCGCCCAGGATACCTTTAATAATAGTGATGGTATGCATGGGATGCGGGGTGGCAAACAAATCGACCCAGCTTCCGTTTGCGCCATGACGAAGATCCGGAGCTCCCCATACCAGCTTGGGAACACGTGCAAGCAACATGGCTCCGGCGCACATGCTGCACGGCTCCATCGTGCAATAGAGCGTGGTTTCTGCGAGGCGCCAATTCTCGCATGCCCCTTCGCCGGCAGTGATGCACAGCATTTCGGCGTGAGCTGTCGCATCCTGGAGCATTTCAATTTGGTTATGGCCTCGGGCGATGATCCGTCCCTCGCGAACCAAGACAGCGCCTACAGGCACCTCATCTTTCTGAAAAGCTTTCCATGCTTCTTTGAGCGCTTCCAACATGAAACGCTCATCATCATTTTTGGGTGTGATTGTGAAAGGGAACATTTTTATTTAAGGGGGGTAGGGTTTGCGGCTGCTTCTTTCCAATAATCCAGGGTATTAATGAAATCTTCCAAGGTATTTTTGAAATCTTTATATTCAGCGGGAACATCAAAAATATGTGTTAGAGTAACGTGTGTGCCTTCAAGATTCAAGCCTAAAATTGCGCCGCGGGTTCCTTTGCCAAAGAGATTAGCAAGCATCGCTTGTGTGACAAATAATTCCTCCTTTTCTTTGGGATAGGGAGCGATGTTGCATTTGAGCATAAATCCGTTGTCGGGGAGATCTGTCATGTAGATTGAAAGATCATCCAAAGGAAGGATGTAGGTGCCGGGAATATCGGAAGCTAGCGACATGTTGCCTAGTTCGAGGTCTTTGATCAGTTTGGGGATGAATTGTTGAAGCATGATGGCGTCTCCTGTTAGGTATAATCTCTTTTCCGATGTTCGACAAGTCGAACGTCGGGAAAGCGGTGACAAGTCACCGCACTCCAAAGAGCGGTTCGACAAGTCGAACGTCGGGAAAGCGGTGACAAGTCACCGCGCTCCAAAGAATGGTTAAGCTATTTACGCAACATTGCTGCAACGCTTTGGTGCAAGCCTTCACGTATTTTATCCAGTGTCTGCATGAGCTGTGCGATTTTGTCGGTATCTGCCTTGAAGCCTTCTCCCTGTTTTTCCATGAGACGCTGTATAACTGTACGTCCGGCTTGAATGATCTCTTTTCTTCCTTCTAAATCGGCAATGGGAGCATCTTGGGCTGCCTGCATAGATGAAGAGACCATTTTGTCTATATGACCGATTGTGGTGCTCGCAACGGTCATGTCTGCGCCTGCAAGGCCTGATCCTGCAGTTAATCCAAGTGAAACTCCTGCCATCACAGCTTGTGTTAAGTGTATTTGACGATTTTTGTCGGCGATATCCCTGATCGTTTGGGCTGTATCCTTCGCCATTTCATAACTCAGTTTCATGCTTGCCAGTTCTAGTTTCCCTTGTACTTCCTTATTATGCATAAGGATCCTTTGCATCTCGGAAAAGGCCATAAGAAAGGCCAGATAGGGATTGCTGCTGAACCATGAATTGGTCACTTTTACTTGTGATACCTGGACATCGCTCAATTGCCTGAGATTGTCTCTCATCACTTCAATGCCGTCGTCTATATAGTTGCTAAGTGCGTCCCCATTTGCCAAGCGGTCGTTGCCAGTAGTTGGTATATTGCCTAATGACGTCCTTTTTAGGGGGGGGCCGCCTGTATTGACTTGTGTTTCAGTGGTATCTGTGCTGTCTGTCTTGGTGGTATCTTTGGTGTCTGTCTTGGTGGTATTTTCTTCTACCGTTGTGTGAGTGACTTGCGTGCCTCCAATTTTTCCTTCTTTAAGCATCTCTTTTAACAAATGGAAGAGCTCTTGAATCGGAGGGAGAGTGGGATGTTGTGGATCGACCTCTCTGAGATAGATGATGAAGGAATCACCCGATGCGTATTTGGGATTTGTCAAGGCGGCATTTAATTGTCCGGCTAGATCATTGACTTCATCCAAAGAAGATCCGATGGTATCTTTGTCCGAATAGCCAAGTTGTTGGGCAAGAAGGGTTTTCGCGTTCACTTCTCCAATTGGCACTCCGTGGACATCGGTTGCCATCTTGTTATATTGGTCTCCTTCTGTGCCCGGAGGGAGCAAGTGAAGAAAGAGAAATGGGGTGTGGTCATTAACATTCATAACGATCTCCTTACATCACGTGAATGATGGTTGTCATATTAGGGTCTAAGTTTTTATCATCTGATCCCCCTACGATCGCCTTGCCTATCTCGTGAATGGCTGTCAGATCTGCGGGCAAGGATTCCGGAGCTATTCCTATTCCTTCTAAAACAGTATTTAAAGAACCCTGAAAGCCTTCGTAGTCGCGGGATTCCAAGGCGATTGTAAGCAATTGAATGGCATGTGCAATAGAGGTGTGGTCGGTTGCGGCTTTAGCTTCTATTTCTCCTGCTGAGAAAAGACCTTGTTGCAGGGATTGGCTTTGATCTTCCATTAATTGTATGGGGGATTTTTTCGCTTCCTGGGCCCCTTCTAAAGCGATGAGCAGATAAGCGGCATTTGCCAATGTGGTGCTGCCTAAGCGCTGCGCTTCGGTGTTGCCTCCTGAGGCTGCAATGATCTCCTGGTAGAAGGTTTCGAGGGTGCCGGAGTTGACGAGCAGCTGGACGGCAGATTCAAAAGCAAAAAATCGCGCAGCCTGGACATCCTGCTCAGACCTCGAAGGATAGAGTCCCAGACCGGAATCCACTGTCAAACCTGCTAATCCGATAAAAGTCGTCAAGCTGAGTGTCGTCATGAGAGAAAGGAACTCATTACCTGCTTTATTACTAGGGGGCATAATGCCGGCAATGAGTCCTGCGGATAAAGTGTTCGCTAAAGTTTGAAGCTGGGATCCGACTACTCGTAAAGAGTTATCCGTTGAAGTGATTCCGAGAGAACCCCAGGCGGCGGCCAGGAATAGGGGGGCTGTGAGCGTGCTTTTTAAGGATAAGGCAGAAGCAATCGTTTCCATTGCCCGAATCGAAGGCAGCAACATTTGAAGATCGTTGCCCAAACTGATGTGTTCTATTTGTGCTCCCACGGTTCCCAGCAGGAAGGCTGCCTTTGCGGCGTTGCGAACTGCTTGAGGAGTAAGCTGACCATTGACCGTATCGGCGAGGCTGCTATTGACTTGTTGCAGGAGAGTTAATGAGGCTTCCCATTGAGAAATCAAGGAGTTGAAGCCGTCAAAATAGCGATAGTTAGCTCCCTGAGTCATTAAAAAGTCTTTGGCTTGTGAAAGCGTTTCATTGCCGTTTGAAATCGCGCCCTTAAGTGCGGCAAAGGGGAGAAGGATGTTGAGCGTTGTTCTTGTCTCTGCCAAAGGATCCAGATAGTCGGTTTGGCCCAGTTGATTAGCTCGCGTCAAAACCTTAGCACCCATTGTTAATACGTTGTCGAGAGCAACGAATGAAAGGTTGCGTTGTTCAAAAGGCAATTCTCTTTCCTTCAGAAAGCGAGCCTGTAGATCAGGAGGCAGCTGGTTGACGAGGCTATCATAGCTGGTGCGCCAAGCGGTGCTGTCTTGAGTGAGCGAAGGTAGGGTGTATCTAACCGATTCCAGCGGGTGATCAAGCAAGGGGCGCCCTGCAGCAGAACGGTATCCGAAGCCGCCCAGATAGCCTAGGGTGTAACGGGGATTGAACTCGACGAATGACTTTTCTATAGAATCGGGCACAATTCCAAGCGAGGCCTTGTTGACTTCGGTCCAGGCTGTAGCCTCGATATCTCGTTGAAGTGGAATTAATGGTCCTCCGACGTTACCTCCAACGCCGGTTCCTACAGAACTCATAGTGTTCTCCTTTTTGGTAACTGTTCACGTGGTCTAGCGGGCTATACCCCGTGTACGGTTACCCTTTTTGAAGCATGATGCTTCAAATGGGTGGCTTGACTCCTGCTTGTTCGTTGATGAGTCTTTGTTCCGTTCTTTCCAGCAGGACCTCTGCATTCTTTTTTATCGTTTCATAAATCTTGTTGTCCCCTGCTCGGACAATGACGTTGCAGAGCATCGATCCGGCATTGGCTTCGTCATTGAGATTGTGGAAGCAGTCATAGGCGTAGAAGAGGGGAAGAGGATCTTTGGGAGCGAGGAAAGCAGCAAGCATATAAGCATGAAGAGCAAATTCATAGTCTTTCAAGCGGTGGTGGCAAACCCCAAGGCAAGTGGCATAAGAGTGGTTAGCCGGATCCAGTGTGAGCAGGAGTTTAAAAAGCTCCCGCGCATTTTCGTATTTTTCTGAAATGAACTGGTGGTAAGCAAAACTAAAGAGTTGCGCGAGTTCTTCATCGGGGATTCCCATGGCTTTCTTGGGGGCTTCTCCCTGCTCAAAGATTTTGACAAACAGCTTTGCAACGTCTTTTTTTTGTTCTTTGGGAACCTGAGGCCCCAGTTTGCCAACAGCTTCTTTAATGTATTCCCTGGTTTGTTCTTTGGAAACCCCATGAGAAGAATTTGGTTCTTCGGCCATAATATTCGCTCCTTATTGTTTATCCGAAAATCATGCTTGTTGTTTCGGAAGAATCATTCCATTTTTTTCCTTGTAAGTTGCTAATGTTCACCAGCGTATCTCCCGCTCCTTCCAGTAACTCCAACAGTTTTTGGACCAGCTTTTTCAAACAGGCGATCATGGCTTGAACTTCTTCCGTATACGCTTCTGTGTTCCCTTTCAACCGATCCAATTGCATCTGGATAAGAGCGTTATTCAATTTGACGCCCGATGCAGTGATTTGCATGGAAGTAATTGTGATTTGTGTGGCTATATAGCACGCTTTGACTATGGTAGTGGCTGTTTCAATAGAAACCTGTGCTACTTGAGCGATCTGTGCAGCTGTAGTTGCTACCAACTGCCCAACCATTCCCGGCCCTGCGAAGAAAAGACAGGCCGAAAGAGCTACCTGTACAACGACGGAAAAAACCATGGCTCCAATTGTCTGTTGCTCCTCATTTCCTCCACACCCTTTTATCATTGTTTGCATAAACTTGGCATCTTGAGTAAATAAGTTAACAGCAATTAGGGGATTGCATGTGGCGAGGCTAAGCACTGTAGAAATCGCCCCATTGACGATTGTTGCTAGCCAAGCCCCTCCTTTAATCGTTTCGGCTAGTGCTTTGATGTCATCGGGAATAGTAGGATCATTTGGATCGGCAGCGTACTTGTCCAGTAACTTCTGTTGTTCAGGTGTTACTTTCGGAGATGTAGCTTTAACCACCTCAGCAAACATATCTTGGAGCTTGGAGTTTTGTCCTTTAGACTCGGCGATACTGGAATCGACGACATAGAGAAGCGCCAAGGGAAATAAGAGAGAACCAACGGCAATGATGGCGATTTTCATGATCCAGTTCATCACGTTAAGGAAAGGTCCCCATTTGGCTTTTTTCTTCTCTTGTCTTCTTGTTTCCTGTATTGCATCTCTTTGTTTGGCAATATCGTTCATGTGAGCTTCTAGTTGAGCATTGTTGTAGGCTGTGGAAGCTTTCGACTGGGCTGCCTGCATTTGATAAATGGTTTCTTGAATGTGAGTTAAAGCGGCACTAATGACTCTTAAATACTGCAAGTATTGGGTTCTTTCCGGACCGTCGGGCATGGCGCTGACCTTTGCTTCGACTAGACTTAATATCTCTTGGGCTGTATCCATGGCATTAGTGGCGCTTTTCAGGGCGGCAGGGTCGACATAAGGGGAAACCAGGCTATTGATGGTGGGCTTCCAGGAAGGATCCAAACCGTATTTGCCCACGATTGCATCCACGCCTTCAGCAATGAGCGCTTTTGCTGTCCCTTTCAAGGAATCAGGCATGGAAGCTTTATCGGGATCAGGAAATGCCTGCAAGAGCAATTGTTGTTCGTCCGCAATCTGTTGGGCGAGTTGCTTGATGCTATCGGGAATAGAAGGATCTCTTGGGTTGGCAGCATACTGTGCCAGCAACACCTTTTGTTCTGCTGTTGCTGTCCCGGTATATTTCGCAACAAGTTTTTGGTAGGTTTGGGCAAAGTCCCCGTTGACGATGTTGTTGTAGGCTGTAACATCTCCCTTAGGCTGGTAGCTGACATCAAAGCCATACTTGGCTTGAAGCTGTGCAGTGACTTGGGATTGGATCTGTTGCAAGATGTTTTTCATAGTGGGGGTGCCTGTTGCCATCCCATTATTCATAGCGCGTATCATAGCGGCATCGGAAGCGCTTAAGCTTCCGTCATCGACTTTAGCATTAAGAGCTTTGGAGAAATGAAAATCCACGTCTGCGTCCAATATAGCGCGAAATTCCGTAGAGTTGGTAGGCACACCAGGCCAATCGGAACTAAATTTAAAGTTCGCGGCCACTTCTTGATTGACCTTGGCATTGATTTGTTGAAGCATAGCTTGGTCCGCAGGACTGAGATTCTTCGCTCCTTCAGGGACGTATTGAGCAAAAGTTAAAGCCTTGGCTTGATCAGGAGGAAGTTTATTGACGAGCTCCTGAAAAGCATGATTCTTTTCCGTTTGTACGTTCTTGAAGAGCACTTGGGGGGAAACGCCGCTTTGTTCAGCGAGTTTGAGAATTTGGGGATCGGTCACAACGGCTTGCGCTTCTTCCGGAGTTAAATCAGTATCTGCATTACTAGCTATCAGGTTCACCACATTGCCAACAGTGTTGTTAAAGGCATCTTTTGAGGGGATAATAGTCGCATTTAACGCGTCAGCTGCTACCTGAGGGTCGTTAACCGTAGATGGCGGCAAGCTGGGATTATTTGAAGGGGCAGTGTAAGAGGTGCCGTTTGTGCTGGTTCCCAATGTATAGCGGGTAGCATCCGTCTGGGGTGTTGTCGTCACAGTATCCTGGATCACCTCTTCCGTTGCCGCTGTCTGGACACGAGCTTCAACATCTGTGGCGTCTTCTTCCCCTGTTCCTTTTTGGGTTCCGATTTGGCCTGGAAGAAAGGGCTTTCCGGTAGCAGGATCCAGTTTTGGTTGAGGTTCGAGTGTTGGCTGAGTACCCGCAGGAAGATTCCAGTTAGTTGTCCCTTGACCACTTGTATTGACATTAGTTTCTGCCATAAGATTCTCCCTTTACTCTAAAGCCTTGGCTGTTTCCTTTTTCAAACTCTCTATGGTCATCATTGCTCTGTCCTTAAGAGTTTTAAACTCAGGTTTATCGCCGGCGCGTTTCATGGCCATTTCTAAAGAAATTAATGCCGATACGGGATCCCCCATTTGAATGTAACAATCAGAGGCGTGATAAAAAGAAATGGGATTTTCGGGATCAATCACTCCGACGACAGCATAGGTGTTGGCCGCTGTTTTGTAATCTTTTGACATATGGAAACAAGCCGCCAATCCCATGGCATATTTGGGTTCAGTGGCATTGATCATCACTAGCAATCGGAAAATCTGAATGGCTTCCTTGTATTTCCCGGTATTATATAACCGATAGGCTTGTCCGTAAACGCCTTCCACCATCGCGTCGGTGAGTCCCAAAGCATCTTTAGGGCTCGCTCCTTTCCGTGTTGCTTTGGCGATAGTACCGCGGATAGCTTCTTGCTGCTTATGTGCTTGCACTCCTGCTTGTCCCACGGCTTTTTTAATTTGCTCTTGTTCGCCTTTCATCTGTTCCCCCTAGCAAGTAGTTGATTCTCTGTGCTCTCTAAAAATTATGGCTGATGGCATTTTCTATTGCCAAATGAAAGAAACGTGCCATCCTTTTATTTAAATATAGCGGATGTCAATGTGCTGATCTCTTGCAAAATGGCAGTTCCCAAATTGGATTGCTGGTTAACAGCATCGTTGCTTTGGCTGATATTGGATTGCAAAGCTTTTGCAGCATCACCTATGACTGACTGCCTGTTCTGTAGGGTTTGAGTGAACCCACTATTCAAAAGGTTGGCATCCTGATTATCAGCTGCACTGCCAAATGTTTTATCTCCTCCTACGAACGTCGGTACTTGACTCATCGCATCTGTATAAGTTGCCTGCCAGCTGCTCATAAAGGTTAAGCGGTTAGCCTGGGAGGCCGCGACATTCTGCAAAGAAGTTGTCGTCGCGAGAATAAGCGCAAACAGGCGGTTCAATATAATCGTCGCATTAAAATCCGAACTCGCAAGACTGGTTGGATCAGGGGGCCCGGAGACTGGTGGTACTGGTGAAGGCATAAAAATTCTCCTTGTTTATTATCTTGCTATATTACTAGCCATGTGTTGAATAATTTGGCTGATTGCCTGCAAAACGGATGAGGCAGATTTGTAATATTGTTCAAAAACATTCAAAAAGTTCCGCACGGATTCCGTTTGTGTCGTATTAAGTGATTGACCGGCTGTAATCGCATTCGTGATATTTTGTTGGATATTTCCCGCTTTTGTGGAATTGGTACCGACGGCGTTGTAATTGTCAATCACCCATGAGCCAATAGCACTTGTTTCCAATTGAATAATATTGGCGGGATTTGTACCGGCAGAAATCACCGGAGGGGTGAAGTCTTTTAGGACAAGTTTCAGTTGAGCATACAAACTGTTGGAGTCCACACGGCCGCTAATCAACGGGGTCACTGCAGATAAAGTGGCGATTTCCGATTGCAGCTGGGTTAGCAGAGCGCTTCTTTGCGCAATAAAACCGTCCAATCCATCAGGGACTGCAGAGAAACTGAAGGACACCTGAACCGGACTGCCGAAGTAGGCACTTGCTGCAGACCGGTATTTTTCTACACTAGTTCCAGGGTTAAGAATTGAAGGATACACAGAAAGAAAAGAGGGTCTCGTATTCACCGCAATCAAGTTATGCAAGTTTTGTATTTGGGTGAGAGTATCCAAAGCACTTTGCGTTGTGCTCAATGCTTGTTCCATGCTAGCCATTTGACTGACCATCACATCGTTTCCTGTTTGAACATAAACAAGTTCAACATAAGCCTGCAAGGTATGGGCGGACGCGGCTTGAGAGATCATCGTTGAACTGACTGGACCTACCATTCCCATAATCATTCTCCTTTACTTTGACGAAAGTAAATTTCATTATTCATGATTATTAGTGCAGACTTTTCTGCACTGCTAAGAGTGCGGAATTGAGGATCAATTCTGCGCCTTTAGCAAGGCGGAAGTTCTGAAGGAAGGCTTTATTCACCTCTCTAATTATTATTTTACTCGATTTTTGTTTAATTTTCAACTTTTTATTTTAACTTTAAACAATAATATCCACGCTTTTTTGGTAATTGCTTGGTTGAGGATGGGCGTACATCAATCCTGTTTGCGCACAGAGAAGGAAGGTGTTTGCTGGGTCTCTCAGAGCATCCGCAAAGGCGTAAAGTTCGAGATTAGGTTCCAAAAATTGGGTCAGACTTGCCTGCACGGCCTCAGCAAATTTGGCATCGTTAGATTTTAACAACACTTGCAGCCGCTGATCAATTAAATTGCGAATGGAGGTTTGAGAACCGGGAACATTGGGTCCTAATATAGTGGAGACAAGTTTATGGGCAATGCTGTTTGTTTCAGAAGAGGAGTTGCCGAGGGCGGCTAATTTCTGCGTTGCAGTCTGTAGTAAGCTGCTTTTTAATGTCTCTAGGTTTGTAGGGGAGATGCCTCCGTTGCCGACGACTGCCAATGTTGCGCTCACTAAGGCCTTTTCCTGGGTATTGCCGCTGTTAACAAATTCTTGAGCAAGCTGGTCGCGCAATTGTCGGTTGGTGATATCGGATTGCCCTGCAGTTAACTGGCTGACGAGTTGATTGGAAAGGATAGATTGTTGCAGACGTTCTTGGGAAAGAGAATTATCCAAAGTGCCGCGGCCTAAAGTTTCTGCCTTTACATAAGATTGGGCATAAGCGGCTGTGTTGATAGCTGCTTGAGTGGAAACGCCATTTTGCGTCAGCTCATTGACAATGGCTTGATTGTTAGATTGTTGCTGAATAGCGGCAGAGATGACAGAATCGGTGATGAGTTGATTGGCGCTGTCATAAGAGCTATTTAACTGATTCGCCAGGTTGCTGGCCAAGGCGCTTTTTAAAGCTTCTGTATTGACATCTACAGTTGTTGAGGAAGTTGCTAAAGCTTGTGCACTTGGGATTGTTCCTAAAACTTGACCAGATAATTGAGGGGCTTGTAGTGTCTGCGATAGCTGCAAGACTGCAGATTGCAAAAGGATAAGTTCTATGGCTGCTGTCAGCTGGGAAGCAAGAGCTGCCTGTGCAGTAGAATCAAGGTTTGGATAAGCCTGGGCTACAACCGTGTTAACTCCGTTTGCGACACAACCACTACTGATGCATAAAGCTATCTCGCTCGCTAAGGTAGTCCCAACAACAACTAAAGCAGATGGAGAACCGGGATCCAAATAGGTCAACCGATCTGCCAACAGGCCAATAGCAGATGAACCGGCTTGTAAGCCCACCTGAGCTAGCAAGGATGAGGTTAAAAATTGTAAATGGTTAACGACTGTTGGAGTACCGGGCAAAGATTCCAAATCCATACTGGCAGAAAAAATACTCCGATCAATAATAGCACTCATCAGCGGATTGCTCAGCGAGGTGATCAGGGTTGATAGAGAGACTCCAGAACCCAGCCCCCCGCCAGGTCCCGCACTGCTTGGGCCTCCCGAGTTTAAATTGGGCTGAGCATTAGGAGTATAAAAGGATGGCGGCAGTGTAGGATTATTATCTTGTAAGAAAAATTGCACAAAATTTTGTTGTGTCGATTGATCATTAAGAAAAGAGGTAAGGACCTGGTTGTTGTTTAAATAAGCTTGATAATTATCGTTCAGAGTCTGAATCAATGTGTCAACATTACCTGATGAGGCGGGAACCATGGTATTTGAGACTGCGTCCAATGTAGTGGGAGTGAAGGAGACATTGGGAATAGGGATAGACTGACTAGCACTGATATTCGAGAGGATTGGCATCTGGGCAGCGGTCTCAGAATCCAGGGTTTGTCCTACATAAGGAGTTGTGTCGGGAGAATCGGCATTGAAAATAGCAACCCGTTGATTTGTGCTTGTCGCATTACTGTTGAAAGCAGAAATACTCGAGTTTACATCAACTACTTGTGAATTGTAAGAAGCAGCGTTACTATTGTAAGTGTCAATCGCTGTATTCAACTGAGCTAAACTAATCTGGTTATTGTTGTATTGATTGATGGCTTGATTGACGGCATCAAGGTTGGGTTGAGCAAGTGGAGTGACGTTACCATTGTAGGTCTGAATGTCCGTATTAAGTGTGTTTATATCTTGTAGATTAAGAGTGAGGAGATTCTCATAATTATTTGCATCTTGTATCTGCTGCTTTAAAACCTGCAGTGCAGCTAACCCATCTAAAACTAAGGAAAGATAAAAATCTGACCGACGCGATGCGTTGAATTGTTGCGTATTCCATAAAGTTTCATTGCTCTCATTCGTTGCAGAAAGAATGATCTGGGAAAAACCCTGAACGGTCAGCTCCTTGCCCGCGGCAATATCGGCAGAATATGCAGACATTCCATCAGTCGTTCTAAAGTTTTTGGGGGGTCCCGGCGACCGGACTGGGATCCAACCCCGGATCACCTCCGACTGGAGGACTAGGATATATTGGCATTGTCATGCTAACTTCTCCTTTTTTTTGATCTTTTGGGAAGTTCCCTGACAACGGAAAATGGATGAGGGCAACATTCCCTTATCTCTTATTATACCAAATTTATTATTTAATTTCCTTAGTTTTGATAAACGAGTGGGAACAGGGAAAACCTATATAGAATCGTAAACGGATAGTAAGCTTGAGAGATTCTCTGTGTGTGTTTCTCTGTGGCTCTGTGAAAAAGCTAAGTTGGAGTCTTAAAACAAACGAGTGGGAACAGGAAAACCTATATAGAATCGTAAACGGATATTAGGCTTGGGACATTCTCTGTGTGTGTTTCTCTGTGGCTCTGTGCCTCTGTGTTTCTAAAAAGCTAAGTTAGAGTCTTGAAACAAACAAGTGGGAACAGGGGAAACACAGAGGCACAGAGCCACAGAGAAACACACACAGAGAGGGGTTTCCAGGAGAGGGGTGAGGCAAATCGAGTCAGACTTTAATTTTTTTCTGGAAATTTCAATTCGTTGCCTCTATCCTGGATATCTTAAAAAAAATTAGAATTGTCAAGCAAAGAAGCTAGAGGACGTAGAGGATTACCATGGGAGACAATGAATTAACACAAGGAATAATTGGAGCCGCCATCAAAGTTCATAAACATTTAGGCCCTGGGGTGCTTGAGTCTGTATACCGAGCATGTATGGCATATGAGTTGAGAAAACAAGGATTTGATGTCGTAGAAGAGAAGTCGGTCCCTTTATTTTATGACGGAATCAAACTGGAGTGCGGTTTTCGAGCCGATTTGTTGGTTAATAATCAAATTGTAGTGGAATTAAAAGCCAAGCTGGCAATTCACCCTGTAGATAAGGCACAAGTTCTTTCCCATTTACGATTGCTCAATTTGCGGATCGGATTATTGATTAATTTCCATGAAGAGAAATTGATTGATGGCCTATATAGAATCGTAAACGGATATTAAGCTTAAGACATTCTCTGTGTGTGTTTCTCTGTGGCTCTGTGCCTCTGTGTTTCTAAAAAGCTAAGTTGGAGTCTTGAAACAAACAAGTGGGAACAGGGAAAACCTATATAGAATCGTAAACGGATATTAAGCTTGGGACATTCTCTGTGTGTGTTTCTCTGTGGCTCTGTGCCTCTGTGTTTCTAAAAAGCCAAGATAGAGTCTTGAAACAAACGAGTGGGAACAGGGAAAACACAGAGGCACAGAGCCACAGAGAAACACACACAGAGAGGGGTTTCTAACAAAGAGAGGGGTTTCTAAAAAGCCAAGTTAGAGTTTCCAAACAATCAAGTGGAAACAAAAAAAACACAAAACTATAAAAGTTCTTCGGCAAGCTCTTTAGTCAATTTTCCATCAACGGAGGAGTTTAATTTCATCACTGCTTTCATGACCAGCCCAAGATCTTTTTTTGTTTTTGCTCCGCTTTCTGCAATGGCCTGAACGACCAGTTTTCTGGTTTCTTCGGCGGTCAAGGCTTTTGGCAGAAATTCTTGTACAATTGTCATTTCTTGTCGGAGTTTCTCTACCATTTCTGTGCGGTTTGCCGCTTTGGCCTGCTCGAAAGCTTCCTGTAAGTTTCCATAATACGTTTTGAATAGTTTGACCACTTCTGTGTCAGGTAGGTTGCCGCGGGCATCAACGGTCAGAATTTTTGATTTAAGCATACGCAAGGTGTCAAGGCGGATTTGTTGGCGGCTTTTCATGGCTTCTTTAATGCCATCATTGATTTTTTCGATGAGTGTCATAGATGTTTCCTTGTTTAATGGGGATATACGAGAAGGCTAGTCTATTTGATTTTTAGCTGTCAACCTAAAGGCTGGCTATTGGCCAGCAAGTTTCATGCGGATGGAAAGCGTTGCGTGCTGTAGTCCGTTGGCAAAGGCGTTGGCACCTTGGGGGGGCAACTTCTACATATACAGGGAAAGCATATGCCTATTCATTTGATGGGCAAATGTTTCTGCAGATTGGAGCAGCTTTTGATAAGCAGTAACCATTGTGGTTGCGTCCTCTTGAGAAATCACGGCCAAACCGCCATTATTAGCCTGCACCTTGACAATTTGTTTAGACATCGTAGGTAATAACTGTTTGCATGTCGATAGAAATTCTTTATTTGCAAGGCCGCTTTTGGCATAGAGTAGTGCCTCTTTGTAGTTGTTATGAGTCGCTGAATCGCTGGCGCACCAGGTTTTTACAAACTTCATGATCGCAACTTTCTGGCTCGGATCCAAAGGACCTAAAGCTTGTAAATCTAAAGTTGCGCTTCGTTCTTCCTTGACAAAATCACCTCTTGTTTGGTTGAAAGCAAACTTGCCCGTCCAGGTTACAGAAGTTCCTTTTCCTTCATCGCTATCTGCCCAGGCCCAGGAATTTTGCACCCACATCCCCCCTTTGGGGTATAGTACATACCCTTCTCCATTAAGAGCTTGTTCTTGTGCTGGTGAGGTCGGTTTAAGAAGTTGAGAAGCTTTTACATTCGTCTCAGACCTTTTTTGAGTACCATCAACCACTTTTTCTCCACTATTTTCTCCTTTTACACTTTCTATCATCCCATCTGTATAAAACTGCGTATTTACCGCGTCACCCATTGCTGCGCTCATCAGTATGTTGAAGTCTGTAAGTGGTCCGATATCAGAGTCTTCTACTGTTATTTTACTCCTAATTGTCTTTGTATAAAAATCGAATAGCGTGAGTTGGTTCTCATAGGGTGGCGGTCCTGCAAGGCGAGCGGCATTTTCGCTTTTTACGGCTGTTGCTCTTGCGAGATAAGTGTCTACAGCTTTAACCCCATCAAAAGTGTCGGTTTTCATTTTAACTACATTCAAGAGAGCCATCCTTTGATCGATAGGAATCGCAAAGTTTTTTTGGAAAAGCATTTGCAGTCGCTTAAATGTTTGTTGTGCCTCGGGGCTCCTATTCAGCCGCTCGGCAAAAATCAATTCTTTTCTCTTTTGAATCTCTTGCAGCTCTTTTGCATTTTTCGATAACGTCTCTTGTGCCGTTGCATCATCGGGACTTTCTAGCAGCGTGTTTAAACTGTTACCTTTAGCGCGTTCGCATACGTCCTCCCGTGAGCACAATTCCTGATACGAAGCCTTCATGTCCGTGTCAAACTGAGCTCTACTTTGTTCTAACATACCCTCTGTATGCGCTTTTTGGGACTTCTCGATAATTTTCCGGCTGATAGCGCATACGGAAACAGCTGCTGCGCTAAGCGCAACGCTTAACACAGCCGATGCTTTAATGGCCGCAAACGCAATACCAATTGCGCCAATTCCAGCTGCTCCAACGCCGGTAAACACAACAGCGACAACGGCCACGACAGCAAGAGCAACCAACACTTTTTTCGTTGTAGGCGCCAACGACCACTTGCTGCTCTTGATTATCTCGACTTCTCTTCCTTTAAACCCGCCATGCTTTGCTTCCACATCGGGAAGATGCGCATAAGCTTGATCTGGAATCGGTGCCGCACCTTGTGATGCCGCACCTTGTAATGGCTGCTCAAATGATGGCTGCATAATTCCCCCTTAAAATTAACACGTATCGCTCTTTATCAAGCGAGTTGGTGGATTTGTTGGGCAATGGCTTTTATTCTTTTGGAGTCAATGTTGTCCAGGACGAGTTGAGTTACTCAAAAACGAAGAGAATAGAAGATCAACATTTTTCTCAAAAGCATAAATCCTCTTATTTAAATTTTATCAAAATAAATAAATAAAAATCAAAAAAATAATTAAAAACATGATTAAGGTAACAAGGCCGTCCCCGGCCTTGCCGGGTCCAGCATTGTTCATAAAGTGGCCCACTGATAGGGTTTCATTGCATTGTACGCCCTAAAAGTTATGGCAAAAAGGTAACCAGGGCGTCCTCGCCCTGCCTGTCAGTACACTCAAGGCCGGGATGACCTTGTCATCTTATGCCCGCCGTGTTCTGTCGCCGTTTCACGGCTCAACTTTTTTTGTTGCTTTACCCCACGCTTACGCATGGGGCTACATGCTGTCATCGCTTCGCGATTTGTGAGGCTGGGGACAGCCACTCTTTGCTTGCTGTCGGATCGAGAGATGCCCAGGCCACTCTGAGGTCGAGGCAGCCTGAGCCCGCTCTTCCTCATACAGAGGATGACCTAGCCACCCACGGTCGGGCCGGTACGACCTGCCCAATCGCGAAGCGATGGCAGCATGTAGCCCCATGCGTAAGCGTGGGGTAAAGTAACAGAAAAAATTGAGCCGTGAAACGGCGACAGAACACGGCGGGCATAAGATGGCAAGGTCATCCCAGTCCTGAGTATTCTAACAGGCAGGGCGAGGACGCCCTGGTTACCTTTTTGCCCGATGAGCCATTTTTTTTATTCTTACCTTGATATGTTTAAGGAGTGCATAGGCTCACACTCAGATCTTTTTAAATAAAATTGTCGTTTTATTTCTTTACATCATCCCCAACATTTTTTATTCTCACAAACTAAGAGTGTGATGACAAATTGCCTCACTCCAAAGGTACGTCCTTAAAAAGTTATGGCGGCGGGTGACAAGGTCATCCCGGTCCTGAGTGTGCTAACAGGCAGGGCGAGGACGCCCTGGTTATCTTTTTGCCATACCTTTTTAAGGACGTACCCCCAAAGCTTAGGGAGCGTTCAGACCTTCAAATGGGATAACACATGGCTAATTTAGGCATAGATCTAGGCGGCACAAAAATCGATATCGGCATTGTCGATTCTTCGGGAAAAATTCTTCATCGCGAGCTGATTAAAACCAGCAAAGAAGGCGCTCAAACTGTCGTTAAAGACATTCTGCATACTATTCACAATCTTAAGCATGCAAACAATCCTATCAAAAGTATCGGCATAGGGATGGCAGGACAAATCCACGATAAAACAGGCACTGTGTTATTTGCCCCCAATCTGGGGTGGAAAGACTTCCCTTTAGCAGCTGAAATCGAAAAAGCATTGCATCTTCCCGTGCGCATCACGAATGACGTCCGCGCCGCCGCTTGGGGAGAATGGCTGTATGGGGCAGGCAAAGGATGCAAGGATTTAATCTGCTTGTTTGTCGGAAC
>Ga0207043_1010_pt1 | contig 34646 bp, 32 predicted proteins | sample Alteio_BWMinCont_71_FD_153304 | JGI IMG/M metagenome (GOLD analysis project Ga0207043, IMG submission 153304) | Enriched cells from forest soil in Barre Woods Harvard Forest LTER site, Petersham, Massachusetts, United States -... | ecosystem: Environmental > Terrestrial > Soil > Temperate forest >... | reverse complement strand
ATTTTAGGAAGGACGCGCTTGTACTACGATTGCATAAGCGTTTTGCGTCTGCGCCTGCGTGGCGACTCCTTGTTCATCTGATGGTTGGTTAACCATAGGAAATCCCTGGAGTGTTTCCAATCCCTGAACCTGGGGTACAGGAATAAAATCCACATCTAAATAAAGAATGTCTTTGATCTGCTCTTTCAAGACATTGATGTTTTCAGGGGATAACAACTTTCTGAGATGCTTGTCTTTTAGATCCTTAGGCGTCGCTAAGAGTCCAAGGATTAAGTCCTCGTCGACATACATGATTCCTCCAGGCTTTACAGCGCACAGAGAATCACCCAATAGTTGGATCTTTTTTTCTCTATTTCCATCGCCCGTACCCGCAAGATCCTTCATCGGATAAAAAAGAGAAAGGGTGGCGATGGCTATATCAACTGGTTGAAAATCCTTAGGAAGTTTGTCTCTGCCCATTCTAAATTCCAATGTTTCCACTGTATTTATAGGTTTCGTATCCGTGGTCAGCCGTTTCTGAATATCCCGAATGGGATGGATCCCTCCGTTCTGCTTAAAAGCTTCTGAAATATAGATTGTAGAGACTTCGTGATCGATAGAACGAACTGCATCTAAAACATCTGTGTTGCTATCCAGCACTGTAAAATGAGATCCATCCCATAGAAGGAGAGCTTCGGCCATTTGAGGGCAATGCACCCCATTTGCAAACCCTCTCATCCCAGGACCGAGAATCAGTATATTTTTTGGTCCTTTGCCGATTAAGCCGCGCCGATAGGCGTCATGCCAGATATTCATCCATCGCAAGTATCCCGAAGTGGTCGGTTCGGGCGAAGCCGCCCCAGGGGTGTGAGTTGCGGGCCTGATTGTTTTCGCAGCTCGGCCCAGCTTCTCATCAGAAGGGGAAGACTTCGTTGTCTTAAGGCACACCGATTTATGCATTTTCCAATGATTTTTTTGACATATTTGATTGCAATATAGCACCTTATGACAATTCCCACATCGTTGCAGCGATTTATCGGGTTGAGGTTCTTTCTGGCAAGAATCACACCTTCTCACCGTAGTTATGCTTAATGCCGGAGCAGACACAATTAATTTCCGTTAATTTACATAAACATTATATTATAAATAATAATATTAATGAATTAAAATAATTAATTTACACCTAGACCGGTGTTCGATGCAAAGAACTAAATTCTCCCCTCTGCGTACTTTGCGTCTTTGCGTTCTTTGCGTTGAATTGAGCCACATGCCCATGTGGTACTCAAGCCGGCATGCAATTTCATGGGCACTTCCCTCTATTAATCGCAAAGAACGCAAAGAACGCAAAGTCGCAAAGATCGCAAAGAAAAAAAAGAATATATCTTTGGGTTTAGAGGAGGACTTCTTCGATAGCGGCGATGATCCGCTCTTTATTTGGGATCGACTCTCTTTCGAGAGGCTTGGAATAAGGGAGCGGAGTCTCTCTCTGGCATACACGGACAAGAGGAGCGTCTAGATCATCGAAACAGTGTTCCTGTATCTCGAATCCCAGTTCTGCGGATATGCCTGCAAAGATATGCCCTTCCTCAACTAAGACGCAGCGGTGGGTCTTGCGCACAGAAGCGGCGACTGTGGGGAGATCGAGCGGCTTGATGGTCCTCAAGTCGATGATCTCGACCTGGATTCCTTTCTTGGCCATCTCATCTGCAGCTTGACGGCACGCTTTCAGCATTCTGCAATAAGAGACTAAAGTGACATGTTTTCCTTCGCGGATCACTTTCGCCTTCCCGATAGGGACGAGATATTCCTCCGTCGGAATATCCATTTTATCGCCGTAATCCAATTCATTTTCGAGGAAAATCACGGGGTTGTTGCTGCGGATAGCCGCCTTCAAAAGGCCTTTGGCATCATAGGCATTGCTGGGGGAGATGATAATGAATCCAGGCAAATTTCCATAAATGGCCTCAACGCAGTGGGAGTGCTGGCAGGAAACCTGGGCAGCCGCGCCATTGGGACCGCGGAAAACAATAGGCACTTTGAAACGGCCGCCAGACATGTAATAGGCTTTGCAGGCGTTCGAGATCAATTGATCTGCTGCGACAAAAGAGAAATTCCAGCTCATGAACTCTACGATGGGACGAAGGCCTGTTTGCGCTGCGCCGATGGCGAGTCCGGCAAATCCATTTTCAGAGATGGGAGTATCGATGATCCGCTCGGGGCCCCACTTTGCGAGCATCCCTTTAGTGACTTTATAAGCGCCATTGTACTCAGCGACCTCTTCACCGATGACAAAGACTCTTGAATCGCGGGTCATTTCTTCATCGATCGCTTGCCGGAGCGCCTCGCGGATTTCAACGTTTTGCATTCCCATTATTGATCCTCCGGAGCGAACACGCCTTGTTCTAAAGACATGGTGTCAGGATAAGGGCTTTCATCGGCGAATTTCATAGCCGCGATCACAATCTCTTTTTGCTCTCTGTCGAATTCCTTAAATTCCTCTTCCGTCAGCATTTTATTTTCAATGAGTGCATCTCGGAGGCGAAGGATCGGGTCTTTCTCAGCCATCGCTCTCTGCAGATCTTCTTTCGAGCGGTAAAGAGCTGGATCTGAAATCGAATGGCCGCGGAAGCGCTCCGTCAAAGCTTCGATCAGAACAGGCCTTGAAGTCTTGAGCACTTCGTCCAGCGCATCCTTAAATCCTGCGTAGCAATTGAAAAAATCAGCCCCATCTAAAGTATAGGACTTGATTCCGTAGCTCTTTGCAAAATTCTCGGCGATCGGTTGGACGCAGACAGCGCGGCTTACCGCAGTTCCCATCCCCCATAAATTATTTTCAATCACATAGATGCCTGGGAGATCCCAAAGAGCTGCAAGATTCAACGATTCATGGAAGGCTCCCTGGACTGAAGCGCCTTCCCCAAGGAAACAGAAAGAGACGAGTCCCTTCTGCTTTAGATATTTGATGGTGAACGCAGCGCCGGTGGCGATGGGGATATGCCCGCCTACGATCGCAAGGCCTCCCAGCATCCGGTCAGCGTAAAAGTGCATCGAGCCGCCTCTGCCCATTGCGAGACCTGTTGAGCGTCCGTAGAGCTCAGCCATCATTTCATTGGGAGTGGCGCCCAAAAGGTAAGCCAAAGTATGGCATCGGTAGGTGGTCGTATACCAATGCTTTGTCCCAGCAGCGGCGATGCAGCCGGCTTGGATCGCCTCTTGCCCCATGTAGGAATGATAAAATCCCCCAACCTTTCCATGTTGGTAGGCCGATTCTCCACGGATATCGAAATTTCGGGCAAAAAGCATTTGCTTTAAGACCTTTAGAAGGCCTTCCTTGCCAAGTTCGGCAATGACCTTTTTCATATCGCTAGGAAAAAAATGGTAGGGGTCATTCTTCATTTTAATGTCGTCTTGGGGCCTTGTCTCTGGGGGCCAAACACCTATATTAAGCATAGCTCAGAAAAGACCGCTTGTCAACCGGGTCCCTGACCCGAGCTGCCAATGCCGGGCAACCCGCTGCCGTAGTTAGGGACCACGTGAGGGTTGTTCGTCACAGGCACTGTTCGCAGATCATCATCGTCATTATAGGTTTGGAAACAGCCAGTTAAGGCGAGTAGAGAAAATAATAAATAGCGCTTCATAACCATCTTCTCATAAAGTTGGAACCAGAATAGACAAATACCGAGAAATTTTGAAGAAAAAGGTTCGGATATACCTTATTTCTTGAGGAAAAAGTGAAAATCCTTTTTTATGAAACGTCTATTTTAAGGAGATCATGAAACCCCGCCCTATTTACTATGACACGGAAACCACTGGTATCAAGCCAGGTAAGGATAGAATCATCGAAATCGCCGCCTTCGATCCCGTCTTGGACAGGAGCTTCTGCACCTTTACAAATCCTGAATGCCCTATTCCAGCTGAATCGACGGCGATTACTCATATTACCGACGAAATGGTCCAGGGAGCCCCCCTCATTCGAGAAGCGCTCTCCGCATTCATCGAGTTCTGTACCGGGGAGTTCGTCCTCATCGCCCACAATAACGACGCCTTTGATAAGCCATTTTTGGAAGCGGAAATGGAAAGGGGCGGATTGAAGATGCCCTCTTGGATCTTTTTGGACTCTCTTAAATGGTCCCGCAAATACCGGACCGATCTTCCGCGGCATAGCTTGCAGTTTTTGAGAGAAGCCTACGGGATCGAGTCCAATCAGGCCCACCGCGCGCTCGACGATGTGATCGTTCTTCACAAAGTGTTTTCCCGGATGGTCGACGATCTATCCATGGAAAAAATTCTCTCCCTTTTGACCCAGTCGCCTCAAATCGTACGGATGCCCTTTGGCAAGCATGCAGGAAAACCTCTCAATGAAATTCCCAAAGATTATGTAGAATGGCTTTCCAAGAATGGCGCTCTGGATAAAAAAGAAAATGCCCATCTGCGGGCGACCTTTGAAAAACTTGGGATTTTAACGGGTATTTCGTGAATATTGCAATTATCGGCTGCGGCTACATCGGTGCGGATGTGGCTTCTAATTGGAGCAAAAAAGGCTTTCATGTGACAGCCACGACCCGCCACCCGGAAAGGCTTGAAGAGCTCTCCCACGTGGCCCAAAAAGGGTTGATCCTCAAAGGGAATGATGAAGACGAGCTCATTCCTCTCATTGCAAACAACGACCTCCTTCTCATCACGATTGCTGCCGATAGTCCCGAACACTACGAAAGCGCATATTTGAATACTGCGCAAATCTTCCGCCATCTCGCCTTAGAGATGGACCTCCCCCGCCATCTGATCTATACGAGCAGCACTTCCATCTATGGAGACCATCATGGCCTTTGGGTCGATGAGGCGAGCGAACTTCACGGAAAAGGGGATCAAGCGAAGATCCTCATGGAGGCTGAAAAAACCTACCTTTCCCTACAGGAATTGGGTTGGCATGTATGCGTTCTCCGCTTTGCGGAGATCTACGGTCCCGAGCGAGAACTCTCCAAGCGGGTAGAACAGATGGTCGGCCATACGATTCCTGGGACTGGAGAGCAATATACGAATATGATTCATAGAAGCGATTGCACAGCTTCCATCGATTACGCCCGCCGCCACCATCTTGAAGGCATTTTCAATACAGCTGATGACGAACACCCCACCCGCAAACAGCTTTACGACCTCGTTTCTCATAAATTCAAGCTTCCCAAAGTGAAATGGGATCCTTCCCTCACCGGCCTGCATAGCGGCAATAAACGAGTATCCAACCACAAGATCAAATCGGAAGGCTTTGTCTTCCGTCATCCCCATCGGATTTTAGATTAACACAAAGAGGTAGATGATCTGAGACTGAGACCTCGGGCACTACGAATTTTTCTACTTTGAGATCCTTGGAGACTAAAACATAATCGGCAAATTTCTCTGGTTTTTTATAAAATTCGCTCCGAGTTGAAATAACGCCGTACTCTTTCACCAGGTTGCGAAGACGGGTCTCCAATAAAGACATGCTTTTTGTGTCGGGCCGCAGATTGAAATCTCCGCAGAGGACAACGGGGATATTCACCGAGTCCAGAAATTGACCCAGGATTCTCGATTGTTCGATTCGGCCGGCCGTATCAATCTTCCCCTCTTTTTGCCAAAGTCCATGAAGATTGCCTATCAATATATCCCTGTTGGAATAGCGGATTTTCACATAGTTGAAATTGCCCGTTAATGTGATTGCGAAAGTGCGTGCAATTTCACTTTCAGGCGGATACGTTCTCAGCTCTCCAGAATCGATCACTTCGATCCCTTTGCGGACAAAAATACCTTGCCCTAATCGGATGCCCAATGATTGCCCCTGGAATTGAGTCCCAACAGGTGCATACATTGGATAGAGACGAAAATCGGAAAGGAGCTCTGAAATCTCGAGGGACAAATTATGCCGTTCGCCGGCCTTGCCGACGACCGTAGTTTCGCCGAATAAGAGTTCCTGCAAACAGAAGACATCGGTGTCTTTTGCCTCTTGTTTTAAGAATTCAAGAAGGGGGCGGTATACGATCCCTCCCCACGCATTCAGAGAGATGACTTTCATCGATCCATCCAATTCTTAAACCTTTTGGCTTGCTCTATTGAAAGCCTCAATTAAATTGGGTCCCCAATTAGCAAAAAGGCGAGGTTTTTGTAAATCGGCATCAAAAATTCCTTGTTGGAGGAGTTCAGGCTCTAGAGGGTTTGAAGAAATCGAAGCAATAAATATCTTCAATCCAGCAGCTCTCACCCTGGTAGCAAGTCCCTTCCCCTCATCATCCTCAGCATCAGTCCCCGGCCGAGGAGGCATCTGGTTGTCGAGCAATAGGACATCCGGCTTCACTTGTTCCCAGTTCCGACTGGCAAATTCCGCCTGCTCTGTTTCGGTAGTGAATTTAGTTAGAACGGATCCCGAAAATGGTTTACCCCCTGCTGCAGATTCAGCATCTTGAGTATTGTTCACCCAAACAACTTGGGTATCTTTTCCAAGAAAAAATTTTGTAAACGCCTGGACAATAATACTTCCAAAAAACGGGTGATCTTCCGCAATGACGATAAATTTTGGAGTGTTAGAAACGGCTTGAGAAGCTGGTGCTGCCAAATGATACCTCTTAGTTAAATTATGGGGTCTATTATAAGGATTCGGGGAATAGTTGTCTTTAATAACCCAACTGACCGAATTCGCAACTATCTGACAGACAAGGGTTTTGACACCACTCCCTAGAAGGGAAATATATCAATAATAACGGTATAAGTACAACTTAATGTTAATTAAAAATTATTATATAATTAATGCCAATATAACTTAACTAAGGACTTACATGGCTTCCCCAGCTAATTTTACACAGGAACTCAACCGATTACAACGACGCATTGACGATGAATTTACGGACCTCTCGAAAGCTACTGAAATTCAAGGTGAAATCATACGGCTTGGAGCCTTAAGGGATAGGATGGATTTTGGCCAAAAAAATCGACTCACTGACATCGCAGCATTGTACAATGGTATTGCGGTGAGCTTGGAGAGTCAGCGGCAACAACCCCCTAAAAAAATTGTGGCGGCTCCAAAAGATACTATTGAAACGATCGAAAGAGAAATTGGTCAATTTGAAAGAGCAGTAGATTCATCTGCAGATTATTCTACAAAGACCATTGCGGGTTGGAGGTTACGAATTACTGGTTTTAGAGGCAGACTTGACAAGTTCTCACCGGTTGATGTTGAGAAGCTTATTAGGCGCCTAAATAGATTCGAAACAAACATAAATAGCTATGCTCATGCTATGGAAGAACCTGTTGCCCCACAACAGCTTACAGAACCACGTCCTGCTCCTCGCCCAGCTCACCCCCGAGAAGACTATAAAATGGAACCTCAGCGATTAGACCCGGCCGTATTTCCCGCCCCAGGAGGAGGAGTATATATGCAACAGAGACCGCGACCTCCCGCCCCCAATGCATCTCAAGGACCTGCACTTTATTCCCCACAAGCAGCACCTGCCACTCAAGTTCGTGCTCCTAGAGTACCTCCAGGATTTGAAAATTATTTTCCAAAGCAAGGCGGACCTGTACCACTAGCTACCGTCCAGGCACTTCAGGGACCTGCCACTTTGCCCCCGAGAGCCGCCTCATCCGCTCCTCCTCAAGCTTTAGCAAGAGAGCCTCAAAGACCTGCAATTGTGCCTCCGCGAGCAGCACCTACTGTCGTTCAAGGCCCCTCTATTTTGCTCCCACGAGCAACACCTGCCCCTCAAGGCCCCGCCCCTAAAGCAGCTCAGGGACCTGCAATTCCACCCCAGCAATTAGTTCGAGATCCTGGCCCAAGATTTAGGGATGCTCCACCAGTGTTAGTAGAAAAGGGTTTTAATCATCCTATTGCAATGTTTAAAGGGGAAAAGAATCAATATACAAAAGAAAATACCGATAAAGCAACTTGTACATTTTGTGCATTTGCCTTAGCGATTGAAGGATCTAGTCTGAATTTCAGCGGCCAAGTGGATCGGATTGTTGACCAGTCGATCGTGGAAGGCGGAAGAGCAAAAGAAGTCTATAAAGATACAATGAAAGCAGCAATCGCAGCAAGAAAGCAAGCAAGAGCGAAACCAGAAAAAGCTGAAGATCTACATGTAACGATCCCTGGTGCAGCAAAAACTTTTGGACGAAGCATCACGGAATACCAAGAAAGACCCCTTGATCCCTTCTATGAGCAAGAACTGAGTACTCACGATAAAGGCAGAGCCACTTATTTAAGATTGATCGATCACTTAGCAACCCAAGCCCGTGGGAGAAACAATCAGATCGCTACAGCGATCGTATTGAAGAATCCAGGCACTTTTATGATCGGTGTAGATCTTCGGACGAATACGTATTTCATGGGAGATTCTCATGGGATAAGTATACCTGGATCTGAGAATCAAGGTTATATCGCGGCTTTTCAGAGTAGAGAGCATTTAGCTGATTATCTTTCCACAATGATTCCATCAACAATTGAAGCCGATGGACAACAACTTGCAGTTCCAGGTTATGCAAGTTATGAGATGTATGTATTAGATCCTCTTCAGAAAGGCAAAGACGACAAAAAAGCCGATTAAGGAAGCTGGTTGTATTCCCGAAGGGTTAACATATCGTGCTCCAGGGCTGCATAGCTATCCGTCGTTGACCCCTTCATATAATTCTGATAGTCATTATCGACTTTGACTCCCTGCTTGTATACGCCCGCTCTTTTCAGCCCATTAATAGCTGCGCGGATCACTTCAAGCTGTGCGTCCATTACACCCTTGAGTTGTGTTCGAGCTGTATCATCTTTTGCTACCTCATAAGCCTGGAGAGCCGTTAAAAATTTCGACGAGCTCCGATCCAAATCCCTGTGAAATTGTTGCGCTCCTGGTTCTTCAGGAACTTCCTTTCCTTCGCCTACTTTTGTCATAATTCCCTCGTCTCCTGTTCTAACCTGAGGGCATGCTCTTGGAGCTTCTTTTTGGCTTTCGTATCGCGGGGATGTTCCAAAAACCTCGATAACTCGGTCTTTAGCCGGTCCGCCTCATCTTTCAGCGGTCCGCCGATCTCTTCCGCAGTATGGACAATCCTGTCCATTTGCCAGCGTACCTCTTGAACCTTTATTGGATCGAGCGATTCCAACTCTTTGAATAGAGATCTAAGCTCATTTCCCATTCGGGCATAGAGATCGCGGCTCATAGCATACACACCCTTCAAATCCCATCTCCCATAAAGGAGGGGTTTATTTCAAGAGGCTGATGGTTTGAGAGACGTGATCAGTGAATTGAATGAAATTTGATTGGAAGTGAAAAGGGCCATCTGCTGCGATTCAAGCCTTTCCATTTCAGGGTGTTTCTGGTGGCAAAGGCCTCTTTGGACAAGATGGCAAAGGTACTCGTTGCAGGAAAGCTCTTCCGCAATGATCCGGTTGAGTTTTTTAGCTCCGGCAATTGTATCTGGATCCTGGAGAGCCAAGCCGATCTCTTGGGCAATCTGTTTCCAGTCCTCAAGCTCTTGGAAAAAGGTCTCATCGACCCAGTCCTCTTCTTGAACTGGCAGATTGTGGAGAAACGCTTTGTTCATCCCTCTGAAACAGCTCAAAGTTCCTCTATGCGGAGCAATCCGGTTTTCAGCCAGAGCCCCTAAATCTTTCATAAAGTAGCGGGCGTGCTCCCGCCCATCGTAGAAAAAGACTTTATTCGCAGAGACAGCTTCAGAGAACGATTGGTCGCCGCGGACACCGACGAATTCTCCGCTTAAAGAGACGAGGGAGCGGAAGTCAGAGGCGCTGATGGTCCCAGGGCAAAGAAGACGCACTCTTTTCCCTTTAGCTCCGACGGATATCGAATGCACCTCATTCCCAAAATGAACCTGTAGTGACCCAACAGCCAAATCCCCTTCCAGTATGGGCCGCTTCATCTCATTTTGCTTTGAGGCGTGCTCGACAAACCAGCCAAGATCGGGAGTGCAAATGTCGATGTCCTTTTCATCATGGACAAGCGATTGCAAAAGGGCATGGAGATAGACCGCGCCGCCAAGTCTTGTGGTCAAATAGGCTAGATAGAATCGTTTTTGGGCAAGATATTGATCGATCTCAACAGGGCCAGGCTTGACGATACCAAAGAGCCATTGCGAAAGGAGTTCGTTTTCCACTTCTGCAAAACTCGCTGGATGGGGCTTCCGAAGAAGCACGCCCGCTTCCAGAAAATGAAGGCCCATGGAGCGGTTGCCCGTTTTGGGATGAAACCAGCTCGACTCGAGAAAGCCATATTCTCCGAGAGAAATCCACTTTGCTGCAGCGATCCCCAGGAGTTTCGATAAGTCGGTTGTAAAGGGATAGAATGTGGGCATCTGCAGAATCAAATCTGAACTTCGCAAAATAGCTAGAACATCCGGCGTGATCAGGCTCAAGGAAAAATCCTCTTCATATGGGATCAAATGCGCAGGGCAGAGATCCGGGAGGGACAAAGAACTGTGCTTCTTTGGCACCAGGGCAATCATCCTCAGGTCTAAATGGGGAAACCTCTCTTTGATGATCTTCGCCGCTTCAATGGCAGCTTGATAGTCCCCTAAGCCATCTGAAATGACCCAGGTAAAAAGAACGACCCTTGAGTGGCTCTCGATCTCATAATTTTGATACAAGCTGAATACAGACCGTTCTGCGGCGATCCGCTTCAATGTCGGCAAGTGGGTGAAATTCTTTTTGATATGGCTCTGCATCGGGCTATCGCGATGATAGATCCGCGGCAATCCCCTGTAAACGCGAGGAAAATACTTAGCCAGCCCCAGATCAATGAATTCCTTGGGAGGGAACGCGTGGATCAATGCTTTTTCAATATGGATAGGCCCTTTTGCCCCGAAGAGATGTTGATAATTGTCGATGATTTCAGAAAGGGGCAAAGCCGCATCGCTAGACGCAGGAGACAAAGAATGTTGTAAAAGTTGCAGCTGAGAGGGATCGTATCCTCCTTCTTTCGACTTCGCTGCCACCTCTCGTTTGAGAAACTGGAGAAGTTCATTGTGGAATAGGCTGAGAGGCTCTTTTGACATGCAAATTATTTTGTTAAACGACGTAGGCTCATAATCCATTTCCCTTCCCCAAGTCAACACATTTTTTGGACATAGAGCATGTGAAAAAATCGTTACCCAGCCGCTTTTGCGAGATTTTTGGCCCTTTTTTTGCTTTAGGCTGCGGACAACTCCTCTCAAGTTGCCCTTGCCTTGCATCAAAAAAAATTGCAGAAAAATCTCATCAAAATCGGTGGATGTCCCAATTTTTTCACAAGCTCATTGAAAACTTTTGTCGATTCAGGTTTCATTCCTCATATGATCCATTTTATTTTTTTACTTCTCATAAGTTGCACACTGTTCAGTGCTGAGATCTCCGATAAAGTTCTCATTTGCGGAATTTGCCGCAATATCGAGCCAGCAGTTCCAAATTCAATCAGATCTATTGAAGAATTAGGAGCGCATTTTCTCGATTATCGCGTGGTTATCTATGAAAATAATTCTCATGACAAAACCAAGGAGCTCTTAAAAAAATGGTCCAAAAAAAACCGAAAGGTCACCTTTCTCTCTGAACACGTGTCTAAAAAACAATATGCCCGCGAACTTGCGATGAGGCTAAACAATCGAACAGAAGCGATCGCACGGGCTCGCAATAAAGTGCTCGATGTGGCGCTGAGTAAAAAATATGATGATTATAAGTATGTAATTTGGGCCGACCTCGATTTTTTAACCCCCTGGGACGTTGAGAATGTAGTCCAGACAATTCTGCATCCTGAGCAAGAATGGGATGCAGTTCTTGCTTATGGCAACTATGATCTATTCGCATTTCGTGATGAAAGATGTCCTATTGGATTCGAACTGGTCGGCTTCAATTATTGGAATCTTCTCGACCCAATTCGAAAAGAATTCACAATGGAAAACGATGATCCATGGCGGAAGGTTTACTCAGCATTCGGCGGATTAGGCATCTATAAAAGGAGCTCGATCCAAGGATGTAGATATTCCGGGGTAATAACGAAAGACCTAGAGACATTAATGACCCAATGGCTTGAAAAAGCGCGTAAAGCAAAACAGCCGGTCCCTTTACTCAAAGAATATGAAGAACTTTTAACGAACGGAAAAGTGATCGATCTAACAAGTTCGTATCTTAAAAATAGAGAAAATTACCCAAGCGAAATCGGCATTCGGCTACATAATGAACATGGAAATGGAAATATTGTATTTTTTTCTTGCGGGAGAATAGGAACCTTACCTTCGACGTGCGAGCATATTCCCTTTCATGCCTCTATGATCTTAAAAGGACATGATAAAATTTTTGTGAATCCAAAAATTCGTTCGACTCCCTAGGTCTTTAAAGAACCCATTTTTGATTTGTCAGAGAAGTTAATATATGATCTTCCCATTGGCCATTGATCAGCAGATATTTTTTCGCCTCGCCTTCAATAACGAACCCTAGTTTATTCAAGAGCCGGGCGCTTTTTTTATTTGATGGCATATAGTTGGCCATGATTCGATGGAGATTCTGCTTCTCGAACATGTACTGGATGCCTTTTTCCACAGCTTCCGACATCAGGCCCATCCCTTCATGACCGGCATCAATTTGGTAACCCAAATAACAGGCTTGGAAAGGGCCACGAAAAATCTGTGAAAAATTGCAAAAGCCGATGATTTCCCCATCTGAATTTTCTCTCAGGAACACTGCAAAACGGATCGCTCTATTCTCTTCGAGCTCACTTTGCCATTTTAGGATCTGGGTTTTAGGATCTGAGACGGTCGATCTCCAGGGAGAAAGACGGGTGCTGTTTCGTTCTTCAAAAGCTTGAAAGGCAAGATGATCGCTTTCAATGGGAGTGCGCAGGACTAATCGTGCAGAATTTAAAAGGATTTGGGGATCGTTTATCATGGGACTTTACTTATTTGCTGTTGCTAATTTGCTCTTCTTCGTAGAAAATATCCACCTTCTAAAAAATTGGAGGAAATAATGGCGTCTGCAGCCCATGCAACATTCAAACTCCCGCTTAGTAATCGCTTTGATGGTCTATCGGATACTGAATCTGATTCAGGCCCAGATTCTCCAGAGCTCCCCACATGTGAAAAAACGGAGCAGATTGCTCCTGACGCTATAGAGAATGCCGTTCCTTCAAAAATAAAATTCACAAACGCTGCATTGCGAAAAATGGGGAAATCTGTAACAGGGAGACCCAAATCTGAAGCTGTGAAAATAATAAATGGGTTGGGATTAGCTAGGAAAACTCATCAGAGCGGCGCACAAACTCAGAGAAGAGCCATTTCAAATCAGAGGCCTCCTAAGGTAGTATGGGTAGATGGGAAGGCAATGAAGTGGGTTCCAAAAAAATAGCCAGTTTTTCTTAGCCATGCGCTTCAGTACAGCCAAAAAAATTCGAAACGTGATATGACCTGAGATATGGCTAAAAAATACGACGAAAGTACTGTTCTCTCTTTGGATGCGCTGGCGCATATCCGGCTTAGACCGGGGATGTACATCGGCCGTCTGGGAGATGGTTCCCACCCGGATGACGGGATCTACGTCATGTTGAAAGAAGTGATCGACAACGCCGTCGACGAGTTCATCATGGGCCACGGCAAAAAGATTGAGATCGCGCTGGACGAGAAAACCTCGACGGTCTCGGTGAGGGACTGGGGGCGGGGGATCCCGCTGGGCAAGGTGATCGAATGCGTCAGCCAAATCAATACAGGCGCCAAGTACAACGACGATGTCTTTCAGTTTTCTGTCGGTTTGAACGGTGTGGGAACGAAGGCGGTCAATGCCCTTTCCTCCCATTTCACGGTGAAGAGCGTTCGCGAGGGGGAGTTTGTCGAAGTCCGCTTCGTTAAAGGCATTCTTAAAGACAAGAAGAAAGGGAAGACCAAAGAGGAGGATGGCACATGGGTTGAGTTCACCCCGGATATCGCGATCTTCAAAAAGTTCGCCTTTCAGAAAGAACTGATCTTCAAGCGGCTCTGGAATTACGCCTACCTCAACGTGGGACTGACTTTAGATTTCAATAACGAAAAGGTCCGTTCGGAAAACGGTCTTTTAGATCTATTGAATGCCGAGGTCAAAGAAGATCGTCTTTATGAACCGCTCCATTACAGGGGAAAGCACATCGAGTTCGCTTTTCTCCACTCTTCGAGTTATGGCGAGACCTATTTCTCCTTCGTCAACGGACAATACACTCAGGATGGAGGAACCCATCTGTCAGCTTTTAGAGAGGGGATCCTCAAAGGGGTGAACGAGTACGCGAAGCAGAATTTTCAGGGAATCGACGTGCGCGAAGGGATTGTGGGGACCATCCTCATCAAGGTCAAAGATCCTGTATTCGAGTCTCAAACAAAGAACAAGCTATCGAATAACGAGATTCGCGGCCCTCTTGTCCAAGAGATCAAAGATGCTGTCCAAAATCTTCTCTACAAACATGAGGACACGGGCAAGAAAATCATCGAACGGATCCTCTTTAACGAAAAACTCAGGAAAGAGTTAGCGGCGGTTAAAAAAGAGGCGAAAGAAAAACAGAAAAAAATCTCCTTCAAGATCCCCAAACTCCGCGATTCAAAATTCCATTTCGGGGATCAATCGAAAGAGGGGGAAAATTCGGTCATTTTTCTTACGGAAGGTGACTCAGCCTCAGCATCGATTGTCATGACAAGAGACCCGCTCACGCAGGCCGTCTTCTCTCTCCGGGGCAAGCCGCTCAACGTCCATGGCATGAAAATGGATCAGCTCTATAAAAATGAAGAGATGTACAACCTGATGTCTGCGCTGAACATCGAAGAGGACCTGGCCAATCTTCGCTACAACAAAGTGATCTTGGCCACAGATGCGGATGTCGACGGCATGCATATACGCAATCTATTGATCACCTTCTTTTTGACCTATTTCGAAGGGCTTGTGATCAATGGCCATCTCCACATCCTTGAAACGCCTCTTTTTAAAGTGAGAAATAAGGAAAAAACGATCTATTGCTACTCGGAAGAAGAGAAAGATAAGGCAGCTATCGAGCTCAAAAAAGGGATCGAGATCACCCGCTTCAAAGGTCTTGGAGAGATTTCTCCCGACGAGTTCAAGCAGTTCATCTCCAAAGATATTCGTCTGCAGCCCGTCATCATACAAAACCTCTCCGATATCAAGCCGACCCTAGAGTTCTACATGGGCAAGAATACACCGGCCAGAAAGGCCTTCATCATGCAAAACCTAGAGAGCGAAAATGGATGATCTGAAGCACCAGATGAAGGATCACTTCATTAAATACGCCTCCTACGTCATTCTCGATCGGGCGATTCCAAGCGTGGTCGATGGCCTTAAACCTGTGCAGCGGCGCATCCTCGAAATTCTTTGGAGGCAGAATGACGATAAGCTCCACAAAGTGGCGAACATCGTGGGTCAGACGATGCAGCTCCACCCTCATGGAGACGCTCCGATCTATGAGGCGCTCATCACATTGGCAAATAAGGGCTTTGTACTGGACCGCCAAGGAAATTTCGGAAACATTTTTACTGGAGATCCCCCAGCAGCAGCCCGCTACATAGAGACGCGCCTCTCCCCTCTTGCCCGCGAGACCCTTTTCAATCCCGACATCACTGAAAAAATCCCCTCGTACGATGGGAGGAATCTCGAGCCTGTCGTTCTCCCAGCAAAAATCCCCCTTCTTCTGATGCAAGGAGTCGATGGGATCGCCGTAGGAATGGCGACACATATCCTGCCCCACAATTTCACTGAACTTCTCGAGGCGGAGATCGCTTGCCTTGAAGGGAGAAATTTCAGAATTTATCCCGACTTCCTTACAGGCGGGATCATGGACAAAAGCCAGTATGACAAGGGGCGAGGCAAAATTAAAATCCGAGCAAAAATCGAGATCAAGGACCCGAAGACGTTGATCATTCGGGAGATTTGCTACGGGACGACAGCGGAGAGCCTGATCCGCTCAATCGATGAAGCTGCAAAAAGAGGCAAAATCAAAATCGAGGAGATCAACGATTATACTTCAAGAGAAGTCGAAATCGAAGTCAAGCTCCCCCGCGGACAATATGCCGAAGAGATCCTGGATGCCCTTTACGGGTTTACGGAGTGCGAAGTCACTTTGAATTCCCAAATCACCGTGATCAAAGAGGGACTTCCCTGGGAGACCGACGTCCATGAGATTTTAGCTTACAATGCGACCAAGCTCGTGGAGTTCCTCAAGTGGGAACTCGAGATCGAAAGGGATCGGCTGCTGGAAAAAGTCTTTTACAAGACACTCGAGAGAGTGTTCATTGAAAATCGCCTCTATAAGAAAATCGAGACGGTCAAAACCCTCGAAGGAATCCATGAGACCCTTGAGGCGTCGCTCAAACCGTATCGAAAAAAGCTCATACGGGAACCGACCCATGAGGACCGGGAAAAACTCCTTCAGATCCCGATCCGGCGCATCTCTCAATTCGATATCGATAAGAACAAAGAGGAGATCGCGCTTCTTGAAGAGACCCGGAAAGAAGTAGAGAAACATCTCAGAAACGTCAAAAAATTTGCGATCGGGTATCTCAAAAACCTGATCCTGAAATACGGCAAAGACTATCCGCGGAAAACCCGTATTAAAGCAATCGAAGAGGTCGACCGCCGCGCCATCGAAACTAAAGAAATCAAAGTTGGCTTTGATCCGCAAGCCGGCTTTATTGGAACCAAAGTCTCAGGTCCTGAGCAATTTGAATGCACCAACTTCGATAAGCTTCTCGTCTTCTCAAAAGACGGCACCTACAAAGTCGTCGCCATTCCCGAGAAGCAGTATTTCGATAAAGTAGCGTGGGTAGGGATTGCCGATAAAAAAACGGTCATGAATGTGGTCTACAAGAACCGGCAGACCGGACAAGTTTGGGCCAAGCGCTTTGTCGTAGATAAGTTCATTCTCGACAAACCTTACCGCTATCTGGATGAAAACGCGGAACTCGAGCACATTTCCACAAACCCCGACGCTGTCGTCGAGCTCCACTTCTCTTCCAAGGCCGGCAAGAAAATCAAAAATTTCGTCTTTGCCCTCAAGGACGCCCTCCTCAAAGGGGCCCACACCCGCGGAATCCGCATTGCGAACCAAAAGGTGAAGAAAGTGACCAGTCCAGAGGGGAAGAAGAAAAGGTCCTAACCTTTCTTTTTGATATCCTCCAGGAAATCTCTGAGCAGACGATGAAACGGCTCAACTTGATCAACGACAATCGCATGCTTAGCGTCAGGAATGAAGTCGATTTTTCCGCGCCATAAGTTTTGATAGGGCAGCTTGGCGAGATAGTCCATGTCCAAAGCAGAGTCTTCTCTCCCCACCACAAGAGCAAAAGGAATCGGAAGCCGACCGACAATTTCTGTCTCATCGACTCCCCTTCCCGCTAAAACGGAGGCCACCATTTTGGCTCGGGCTTTCCCATCTGTTCTCATTGCATCTTCAATCACAAAACGAACAGAGGGATCTTCAACATGATATCCGCAACCTCTCATATGTTGCTTTGCTTGGCTCTCCGTTAATTGATCAGGCCAGCCGCCATGGCTCCCTTCAAAGGGAGGATAAGCCTCATAAGCTTCCTCAGAATACTTCATAGGAGCGCTGCAAACGAGCATGATTCCTTGAATAGATGAAGACAATTGGCTCCACTGGAGAGCGATATTGCCTCCCAATGAGATCCCAATGACAGCAAATCGATCCAATCCAAGAGAGCCAACGACTTCATTGAGGATCTTGGCATATCCGGGAATGGTATAAGTTGCATCTGGGTCCTTTGCATCATCGCTTTTTCCATGTCCGGGAAGATCGATCGCGATCATCCGATACTGACCTCTGAAGGCAGCTAGCTGGTTTCTAAATAATTCAGAAGAGCAAGAGTTGCCGTGGATGAGGATGACAGCAAATCCCGTTCCCCCTGTATCGACATAGGCAATCCCCCCATCTGAAGTCTGTAAAGTTTGATATTGAAATCCCATTTCAGACAAAGAAGCTGGTCTCACTTCACACGCTTGCTTCCATTCTTGAGAGAATTCGATCATTTTCTTACTCTGACCCGGTCATAAATCATTCAGGATCTCGGTCACTACTCGACCTGCGCTGATGACGGCTGCGTTCATAAATCCTATCTGATTATAGGTCGTACCATCGCCTGCAAAGTGGCAATTGCCCGTTTGATCGACTGTATAGGGCTCGGGGACGCCACAATAGCCCCAAAATGAAACTACCGCACCTGCCGGAACCACGGTGCCATTCACTAATATCCCTGTTCCACCTGCTATCTGGTTGAGGGATGTATAGGGATAGGATCCTCGTGTCCAAGGGATGTAATAACGATTGGCTGTATTCACATTAACAACGACTAGAGAATGATTCTGCACGAAGAATTGATCCTCTCCTTGTTGAAATTTGAAATTCTTGGGAGATAAGGCTCCGGGAAGATTAAAATCTAGTTGATACAAATAGTTTCGTGTGACGTTCATTAAATAGCTATTTCGCTCGGCTACATTTATGATTGAATCAGAGTTTACTATTGGTAGAGCATGATCTCCCCCTCTAAAATCTATAAGGATGCCCGTCTTACCCGGTTGTCCGCTCGAAGCTTCCCATGTGAGTTGGAATAATTGCTCAGGGGAAAGGCTCACAGATGGATTTGATGTTGCAATGTTAAATCCATTGTTCCCCAAATTAAGCCAAAATCTATTCTTGAATTGAATATTTGTTTTTGAGTTAATTCCCATAGGAAGATTCTGAATTGCATACTTTTTCAAATCACTGAAACCGGATTCAGAAATATCAATCCAAAAACCGTTGGAATTAGGATTATCGGATTGCCTGTATGTGATAAAGGGATTTGTTAAAATGATATGATCAAAAGGGGGAGGAGTCACTATTCCTTGTGGAGTATCGAATGTTAGCTCATAAGGAAAATTTCCATAGGCATCAATTGGAGGCAAATCGGTGCGAAGTTTTATCTTAACTAATCGATATTTAGTGAAAATGGGCGTTTCAATATCAGAGTTATTTAAATAATTTACCAATGCTTCGATTACTTGTGAGTTCCCACCTTTGACATGGTAGCTGGGTCCCGATCCACCCATGGTAATTTCCCAAATAAAATCGAGTAAGGGCGTCTGGTATATTGAGTCAGCGCCATTAGTCGCCGTCATCCTAGCTTTAAAATATTGACCCAATTTACTTTTACTTCCATCACCATCCACTCTCAAATAGGAGCATAAAGAATCGATGTATTCATCCAAAGTCATGCTGTCGAGTTGTGCTGTAAAGGTTGGATTAGGAAAAACGATCGGCCAAGGTGTCGTTACCCCTGGGTTACCTGATGGATACGATGCAGCTGCATCGTTTGCCATCTGCTGATAAATGGTGAATCCAGTATTTGGATTGATCCGGATCATCCAATCATAGGCTAAGTCAATGGCGCTGTAAAAGCATTGTCGAGTGAGTCCTCGATTGCCCGTTTGTGATTGAGGGGCTGGGTATGGATCTTGATATTCGACTACTTCTGTGAATGCAGACGAACTGGGAGGATAAGTTTCTGGAAATTGTTGGTAGAGTGTTAGATTCAACTCTTGAACCAATGCCTTCATATCTGCATCGTTGCCGTTGATAAACTCCGCGCCCTTTTCGTACATTTGTCCGTTCGGAAACTGAGCAGATAGAATTCTGCCCCCGCTCCGCTCAGATCCTTCATACACATAGGAAGAGTAGCCGAGTTGATTCAATCTGTAAGCTGCAGTCAGCCCTGCTATTCCAGCGCCAACGATCGCGATGCTGGGCGATTGATTGTTCCCATTCAGAGCCATCTCTTTAAGAACGTCTAGAGTAAAGAACGGTTCCGTGTTTTGTTTAAAGCGGTCTTCATTTAATTGATCTTTTAGGCCTAATGCAAATATCTCTCTGAGATCTCCTTTTCCACTAGATGCGGGGGGGAGGGAAATCAGTGTGCCGATGAAGAATAGGGGGAGGGCAAACAGTATTTTCTTCAATAAAGGCTTCATATTTTTTCCTTATTTCTTTTAGTTAGAAACGGAATTCCACACCTGCATTCAGACCTTGTACCCATAGGCTATTCGTATTTAGAGTGGCTTTTGGACTTCCCTTTCCTAACAGGATAGGAGGTACGGCGCCTGTATAGCTTACAGCTTGATTAGGATTGATATTGGGATCAATCTGGGTACCAGCCCACAGCACATTGGTGACAAAGATAAAAGTGTAACCCAGCTTTATTTGCATCCAATCAATCAGCCAATACCCAATGTTAAAATTAAATTCGGGGATGGCAGCAAATTTGGTTTGACTGTATTTTCCAATATTTGTTGGGAGCGCAAAATAGCCTCCTGGATACTCCAAAACAGCTCCAAAGCCGTTGTAGTCGTTGGTAAGAAGATATCCGTTGATCGCTAAACTTTCACGCATGGCGCCTAAGGCGATTTTCCCTTTTGCCGATATTGATAAGCAGCTGCGATCGTATTCCCATACCAGACCTAATTGGCAGCCGTAAAAATTATTTTTTGTGTTGAATTGATCTTTCGTGGTGTATGTATCGGCTACATGAGGAGGAATAAAAGGACTGTTTGTAGAGAATGTTAAATGTTCTCTAAAGTTCCAATAGCGAAACCCGGCAAGAGCAATGAATTTGGATCTGCAATAGCAAAGAGGGAGGGTTGCCAATGCGTTCAATTCGGCGCCTTGCATTTCGTTAGTCAACTTGAGTGTAGCTGCACCCGCAATCGAAAGGAGTGGCGATGCAATAGGTATAGAATCTTCTGCACTAGTGATGACATTGAAATACGGGACCGATAAAAAAGAACCATCGGAGCTTACTGAATATTTTTTCGATTTGTTGGGTAGAAAGAAATAATTGCCTTCCGCACTCCAGCAGTGGTTACAGTCGAACCAGTAGCCGAGTGCGAACCTGGCTCCTGAACGCCATCCCGTGTCAATATTTTTTCCCCCAAGGACAACTGAACTCAACCCTTGTATAACCAAAGGGGCTGGTTCTGGCGAGTTTTGAATTTTCCAGTACAAGTAGTCGGCATCAGCCCAAAAACTATTGCAGCACTCATTTGTTTCACAGGGTGAATAACAAGAGGGACTAGCCAAATCCGTTTGAGCGTGAATTTGAGTAAAAAGCAGAAGACTGCCAATGGTCCATTTATAGGCAATCTCTTGAATTCTTTTAGTCATGGATCTTTCTTGATATGCAATGGTGCGTAAGCAATTAATTTAAAGCTTTATATGCTTTTCTCTTGGAATATGTCAAAGGAAAGAGGCGTCCAGGAATTTTTGATTTGGCAGAAAATGGATCCAATTGGTTAGAATGAAAACATCATGTTGAAGCAAGCAAAAAGCTTATTCCTTCTTCCCCTCCTCCTTAGCCTTCAAGGCTAAGACATCTCAATTATTTCATAACCAATTTTTTAGTGAGTGCGGGCCGAAAGGCCGAGAACTTTCTCCCTTTGTGTTTTAATAGAAATCAATTTTGAGGTGTAATATGTCTACTACTTGGAAGTCCCAATCGGGCTTCGTCTGGGCTCTTATCGGATCGGCCGTTGGGTTTGCCAATGTACTCAGTTTTAGCGCTAAAGCGTATAAAAATGGAGGAGGGGCTTATCTGATCCCCTACGCGATCGCGCTCTTCATTATAGGCATCCCCTTTTTGCTTTTGGAAGGGAAGATCGGAAATCGGTGGAAATCTCCCCTAGTTGCCTCCTACGGCTTTGTTTGGGGTAAAGTCGGCAAGCTGTTTGGCTGGCTATCAGTACTGGCTTGCTTGACCATTGGAGCTTTCTACATTGTGCTTACGGGCTATTCGGCCGCATACACTTATTTTTCTGCCGTCGACCAAATCCCAGTAGATACCAAATCTTTCTTTCTTCAGACGATTCTTCAGGTATCTCCGGATATCAGAGATTTCGGCTCCTTTTCCTTCCCCATTTTTCTTGCCACTTTAGCGGTGGGGGGCCTCTCATGGCTCATTTTGCGCCATCCTGTGCGCGATGGAATTGAACGGGTCTGTTCTTTCTTCATGCCTCTGATGGTTGTGATCATGGCCGTTTTTGCGATCGCCATCTGCTTCTTACCTGGAGGCTTGCAGGGATGGGTTTATTACTTGAAACCAAATTTTCACAAATTGCTAGAGATAGAGCTATGGCGCGATGTCTTTGGACAGCTTTTCTTCAGTCTCTCCCTGGGACTCGGGATCATTGTCGGCTATTCACGCCACACTGGGGAAACTGCGAATATCCCAAGAGCTATGCTCTATGTAGCTTTGGGCGATTTTTTCGTTTCATTCATTTCGGGCGCTGCGATCTTCGGATGCTTGGCTCACATCAGCCATGTGCAGGGGATTCCTTTCGATCAGATTTTGACCAGCGATTCGTCGTTTGAAATCGGATTTATCCTCTTCCCTAAAATTCTAAAAGCATTTGGCCCCGCTTTGGCTCAGGGGATCGGCACAGTCTTTTTCTTCTGCGTCTTTATCGCTGGGATCACGGGCGTCTTTTCTATTGTGGAGAGCATTGCCGGGAATGTGGAGGTCGAATTTCGCACCACGCGTAAAAAGGCAGTTGCAGGCACGCTTGTACTGACGCTCCTTCTGGCGATCTTTTTCTGCATGGGGAATGCCTCGCACCTGATCGACGCACTAGTTCCCATGGTGATCGGCACCAATATGCTCATCAGCGGCCTCGCCCTCGTTTGCGCATTCGCTTACAGGGACGCAATGCTACCGCTGGAAAAAGGCGTTGATCGCTTTTGTCTTCGATACGTCATCCCTTTGACCCTAGGCCTGATCCTATTGGGAAACCTAAAACACGAATGGATGGATTTCGATTTGGCGAAGGGAATCCGCTGGGGATGGCTGCTGATTTCATGCCTACTGGCTGGATACTTGGCCTTCGCTGAGAAAAGGAAGGTACCTGAATATCAGAGCTTTTGATTGGATGTCTTTGAATCGGTTTGCTACTCTCGCAAACCGATGCTGAGAATATTATGAAAAAGTGCATTTTATATCTATTTGCAATCTCGGGCTGTTTGTTTTCAACAGATTACGAGATTATTACCGAGTCTTCTAATCCTGAGGTTTGTGCCATGATTCTGAATGGACTTGAAGATTTTAATCTGAAATTTTTCAAGAAAAAGCATGGGTCAATTGATCTAGGTACATTTGTAATTTATGCAAAAGATGGCCATTCCCAGATTATCGGTGGACTTTATGGATATATTTTTGAAAGTGGCGTTGGATCGTGGGCTTCTGTAGATTTTGCATGGGTAGACGAAAGTAGGCGAAACCAGGGGATTGGAACAGAGCTTTTTGAAAAAGCAGAAGTTTTGGCCAGAATGAAAAATTGTACTCACATGCAGCTATTTACTTGGGCTTATCAAGCCGTAGATTTTTATAAAAAAATTGGGTTTGAATGTGTTGGGATCATACCAGAATGGATAGAGAATCACGATGCTGTGTTCTTTAGGAAAAAATTAAAATGAAAAAGGAAAAAATTCTAAGGGTTTCGTAGAGTTTTCGCCAATGTCAATTGTTGGAAATCAATTTCAAATAATAGAGCGATCGGTTATTTGGTCGATAATAAGGTGTTTACCATGAAAATAGTGTTGCTGATCCTTCTCTTTTTACAGCGAAGTCTTTGGGGAAACTGCTTCGATCCGACGGAAATCTACGATGTGATAATTGTAGGCGCTGGGATTTCTGGACTTTCTGCTGGTGAAACTCTGAGAAAAAATGGGATTAAAAATATCTTAGTCCTTGAAGCGGATAGCAGAATTGGCGGGCGTATTTGGACTGTCGATCCTTGGGGCAGCAAATTGGAATTGGGAGCTTCATGGATTCATGGAATCGAAAATAGCCCTGTGTTCGAGATTGTTAAAAACTTGAATGTGACTCTGCAACCGACGATTTACAATGCCTCTTGTCTGTCTTGTAAGTTAAATTCCATGGTGATTTATGATGAAAATGGGAAGCGTTTGCCAAGCAAACAGGTGGCCAGGCTAAAGAATAATGCGGAGAAATTTGAAGCATACATTGATTCAATCAATGCGAAAGGGAGAAATCATACTCTCACCTATCTCAACGCATTAGATTTGTATGCAAAAGAACAAAATTTCTCTCCGGAGATGTACAATCAATTTTATTTTATCACTCGGTTGTTGAATACCTATGAATTACCGGCTGATTTAGAAAATATGTCGGTGTCGATTGAAGAATCGTATAAAACTACAAAAGTTTCTGGAACCAATGCCCTTATTCCTCTTGGATACAACCTAGTCGCAGATAAGCTGGCAAAAAATCTTCCGGTTCAGCTCAATTGCCGAGTCGATCAGATTTCGTACAACGACCAAGAGGTCCAATTGAACACTTCGCAGGGCCTTTTTAAGGCAACCTACTGCATCATCACTGTCCCTTTAGGAGTTTTAAAAAATGAGGGAATTAAATTCTCTCCCGCATTGCCAGAAGAAAAGCAAAGCGCGATTGAGAATCTCCAAATGGGTCTTTTCGACAAGGTCTATCTATTCTATCCTTGCGTATTCTGGGATAAAGATGTCGAATGGATTGAATCGATTTCCCCGGAGAATGAAAGAGATCGAATTTTCGATATCCTCAATTTACAATTGTATTTTAAGCAGTCCATTCTCCTTTGCTTTACAGCAGGATCTTTCGCAAAAGAGGTAGAAGAGTGGACCGATCAACAGACAGTTGATGCGATACAAGAGACCTTAAGAAAAATATACGGGGAAAATATCCCCAATCCTTCTTCCTATCTCATCACTCGATGGGGCAAAAGTCCCTTTGCATTCGGCTCTTATTCTTATCCGAGTTTTGATACAACCCCTGCTACTTATGACGCTTTAGCAAAACCTGTGAATGGGCGATTGTTTTTCAGCGGAGAGGCAACTTCCAACACGGACCCAAGCACTGTTCTCGGCGCCTACACAACTGGTATGAGAGCCGCCCATGAAATCCTTCAAACAAAGGACATTGAGCCTATTCAAGAAGATTGAAATCCAAGCCCTTTCTTATGGCAGCGCTGGCCAATTGCAGACCTCATCGCAGCACTTGAGCGCTACGAATACTTCAGATCGGATCAACCAAATACCTTCCCTTTTGACCCATTGGGCAGAATAGCGGCCGGAGATCACTGCAGGCCCATCTGCGCTCCCCCGCCTCGCCGTCCATGTGCCCGATTCGAATGCGAGCGGCCAGTCGGAGCTGACTTCAATGAATTCGAGTTCGCGCACAAAGATATGACTCTCCCGGTTTGGGACCGCTTCAAAGATGGCGCGATAGGCCTCTTTTCCGATGGTGGAACCTCCGAGACCGCGGCGAAGAGTTACATCGTCGGTCCAGAATGAAGCGACCCGGTCTGCGTCGCCTGCGGCTATTGCCTCATTTTGGGCGAGCCGCGCCTGGCGAATGGCATCGGCATCATCAGCTTGAGCACTCCCCGCCCAGAGGAAGAGAATGGCTGAGAGTGTTTGTTTGATTCGGCGTGGTATCATAGCATTCAATTTAAAGCGTTCCATTCTGAAAATGCCTTTCTACAAAATGGCGGTTGAGTTGGTATACGCGGGAATGAACGGTGTTCCAGGTCCCCTTTTTGACCATAAAACCCATTGTAGCGAACGCCCTGCTCAAACGGAGGAGAGGCATAAGGGCCTTGTAATCGGGCACTGGCCGAATGCTTGCATATCCTGCTAGAAAGAATTTTTTATGGTTTGGATTAGTTCCCCATTCGCCATGTTCCAGAGGGCAAAAATCTTCTTCCGCAAAACTCGCCCGCCCAGATGCCCAATCGATAATTCCTTGAAGTTTACCGTCATGAGCGATCACATTTCCCGGTCGGAAATCCCGGTGGACCATACAAGGGCCATCTACCGAATTCAGGAGATCGACATGGGAGTCATAATAGCTATGGCATTGGTCCAGCAATCCTTTAGGAAGGTGCTGTTTGCATTCAGAAAAGCCCTCTTCAAATTTCTGGGTAAAAGGGACGCGAGGATCGGGGCTTAAATCCTTTGGGTAGATCAGATCGCCGTATCCTGAGGCGCGGTTGAGGTGAATGCGGGCCAGGACAGAACCGATTTCAAATGCGAGTGGATCGGTCAGCTCCATTGGACTGAGCAGCGCGCCGTGTAGACACTCCATTAAAATAGCCCCATTCACGCCTCTTTCCGGTTCCACAGCTTGAATCATGCGAGGCACTGGCAATTTGCCCGCAAATTGTTTCAGAAAGTAGATTTCCCGAAGAAAATCATTTGCGCGGGGACATATTTTTAATATGAGCTCCGCGCCATTGGGCTGAGTAATTTTGTAAACGGTTGCAACGGATGCGTCTTCGTGATCAATTCTGGAAAAAGTGGAGCTTTGCAGGTTCAGGCGCTTTCGATAGTTCTCCTCACTCGCCACGCCGATCGATCTCCTTATTCAAACTGATCAGAAAGGTGTTGATTTTTTCGTTCATCAATTGCCGGTTTGAACATTGATTCACGATGATCGCAAAGGCGATTTCTCCCGAATATCCTGCATATCCTTTTGCCATGGACATGGAGCCAGATTTTGCTCTGATCGGAGCTTGACATTGAGGCAAGGACTCAAAAAAAACGGAGTAGTAAGGAGACGATTTCATCTTTAACAACATTTCAACAAGCTGGGTCGCCGTGATCAGATTTTTCCTGGAAAGACCCGATCCATCGACCATATAGAAGCCGCCAAGATCCACTTTCTGCGAATTCCAGAAATCTGCGACCGCTTTGATCCCCGCAGCCGTAGACCCTTCCTTGCAGGCTACTTCTCCCATTTTTTTCAATAGATGCTCGGCATAGATATTGATGCTATTTTGATTGGTCCAATGAACGATCTCTCCAACGGTTGGAGAAAGGGTTGTATGGAAGGAGACCCTTTTATTCTGCGCCGTTATCTCTTGCTGGCCGATCTGAAGGCCTCTATCTTGAAGTTCTTTCATGAGCATTTCAGCGCAGTAGGAAGCCGGATCTGGAATGGCGCCTTTGATCGCAAATTCATTCACGCCGGCTGGGACTGTTCCCCGAATAAACTGGATGGGAGAGAATTCGGACCCATAAATACAAGCGCAGTCCCCAGATCCCTCCGGTCCCGTTTTTACCTCATTTTGGAAGTTGAGCAGGGGAAGAGGAGGATCTGTACGCAAAAGGGTTGCCTTCTCCCCAACTTTCTTGCCAGGCTTAAAATAGAGAGAATAGGCATTCTCATGAAAGGAGAGAGCGCAGGCTCCCGCTCCATAATAATTTCCCAAATCTTCCCAGGACCAGCTGGGAACAGCAAGGGCTTTTTCCCACTTCGATGCATCCCCGATCACTTTCCCTTCGATTTTTCGAATCCCCAGTTTTTGAACAGCATCTGCCCAGGTTTCTATTTGTTTTTTCCAAGACAGAGATCCAGCAATGCGATCCGAGCCCAGGCAAGGATCTCCCCCGCCTCGGATGTATAGATTGCCATGAAGAGTCTTGCCAGAGTCAATCACTCCATCATACTCTAGAACCGTTTCAAAACGGCGATCCGCCCCCAAAATATGAAGAGCCGCCCCTGTCGTGACGATTTTCATACAAGAGGAGGGCATCAGGCTTAAGTCGCTGTTCTTCTCAACCAAAATATCTCCACTACTGCTTTCCACTGCATAGATGCCTACGATCGCATGATCTAAAGAGCAGATGTCTTCGCTGAATAAACAGGTCATAAACAGCTCCGATGCTAAAAGAATAATGAGAATCAGTCGAATAAACATGAGGCGAAGTCTATCTCGCTGCACGATTCAGTTCAAGATTTGAAGCTTGCATCTAAGAACCAATCCAAGTAAAACTTTTCGTCGTTTTTCTGGAGAAACCAACCAATGAGAAAGTGGGTTTATAGTCTTTTTGCTCTTATTTCAGCCATAGCTGTTGAACCCAAAAGTTCACCCCTTGAAGAATGCCTGTTAGAGTGTTATCGAGTGGACACTTTTACTGCTGCCTCGATTTTGGAGAAATTCTCCCCTCTTTTGGACAAAGAGGAATATGAGCCTGTCGTGAATTCCTTTATCGAAGAGTCGAGAAGATTGAATATTTATTCAGCCGCGCCAAGTGGTATTTCAGGAGAAACTTTGGCCGCCATCCCTTTTCATAAAGTATTGTTCGAAAATCCCCATATCCGGATTTCATGGGCGGTTACTCAAAGCGGAGAACAAGAACCTCCCCAAATACATCCTTGGAAAACCCTGATGGTGATCATTCAACCTTCGCAATTTTATAGCGTGCGAGGGGATGGAGTCACATACGAAGACGATTGGCCCATCGGAGTCTATCTATTAGATCCATTGCAATGTCCCTTGGCTTGCAAGAACATTGGGACTCACGAGTATCAGGGGCTTGTTTTCGAAATCAAAACCCTAAAATGAATTCCAAATGTTTGACAGAGTTCCCATTTTTTTGCGTTAAATACACCAGGAATTTTCTTTGAAGATCGCTGTATCTTCCGGAGATAACTGAGGGCGATATTTATGGATTTTCTCCCTTGTAGCGGGGGTGGCGAATCGTTTTGCCACTTTAGAAGGGAGAACTAAGACGACCAATAGGCCCTTGTTCTTGAATCCCTCAACGATGCAGGATACCCAGGCAAAAGGAGCTTTTCCCGTGGGCATGAACATGATGGGAGCCGCCACGCCAAAATCAATGGAATAGACGCCGAAGTTGGACCAGTTGGTGACAATCAGGTTTTTATATTGCGGCAGCAACTCTTTCGGGATGATGCGGCCTACATTTTTTATTCCTCCGTTTTTCTCTATAAAGTCCGATGTTTCAGAGTGATGAAAACGGTAATCTATCATAGCTGAATGGATGGAGCTGGCGGAATCATTCACGGTATACGGCTTATTGAAAGTTAACTTGAGTACGTCAACGCAATTTCCGAGAACATTCAGGGGGAGGCCGATCCGCTTGCGAAAATTGACAATGATCGAAGCGTGGTGGACTGTTGCGGGATCGGAGCGGCAAGGGGCGATCAGATCTAACAGATGAGCGCAAACGGCTTCGTTGCGGGAAATTTTCCGGCCTGTCTGTTCGCTGATCGAGTCCCTCAAGGAGGCCACTTCCTCTTGCGTGAAATACATGAAGAAATTTCTTTTGGGGGATAATATACCTTTTATAAAACGGAAAACATCCAGAATCCCTAAGCATTTGAGCCTCGAAGAGGCGTCTTGTTTGGGGAGTGGGGCCCCCTTAAGTTGGCATTCATGCAAGTAACTTTCCCGATCTTCTAGAATTACGGGCTTTTCATAGCTCTTCCCTTGGGAAAAAGCAGACACTGCTTTCAAGAGTTCCATGAAAGTCGACATATCTCCGATGCTATGGTGCCAGCAGTAGCCTATGGCCATCCCATCGGAAAAATAAGTGATCTTGATCGTTAAAACAGGCTTGCGCTGTTTCAGACTTTTATAGGGATCGAATAGATCGACTAATGTGGAAGAGGAGAGTTTTGGGAAATTCGCAAGCTGTTGAACCATGGAAGATTGCAAGTGAACGACTTGGACGGAAACCCCCTGATTATTGCAATCGATGTACAATTGGCCTCTGTCTCTGACGAGAACCCCGGCAAATATAGGGAAATCGTTCAATACATGCTGGAGTGCCTTGATGATTGTGTTAGAGTCGATGGCTTTCGAGTAAAAAAACACAACCGGAACGGGTGCTCGAAACGTAAAATGATCGATGATCGAACATTTAATCAGCCAGTGTTGATGGTGAAGAGCTTTCACATACATTTTAGACATTCCAACCCCATGGACAATCGCTTTTCTCATGGTAAAGAAAACCCCAATAATTCGAAAAGAAAAAGGCTATAAATAATCATTGAAAGCAGATGCCTCCGAAAGCTACACTTCCAACATGATCCGAATCCTTGCGATCTCAGGAAGTCTTCGACAGAGTTCATTGAATACAGCGCTCCTTCGCGCCGCCGTTCATTTGGCCCCTCCGGGTATTGAGATCCTTATATATGGTGGTCTGGGCACCCTTCCTCTATTCAATGCCGATCTAGAGGGGTTTGAGCCCCCTTCAGTGCACGATTTTCGAGCCGAATTACGGGCTGCTCGCGGCGTTTTGATCGCAAGCCCAGAATATGCCCATGGGATCACCGGCGTATTGAAAAATGGTCTCGACTGGGTTGTTGGAAGTGGGGAATTCGTGGGCAAACCTGTCGCTCTGCTCAATACATCGACGCGAGCGACACATGCTCAGGAGTCTTTAAAAGAGGTTCTGAAAACCATGGATGCACAGATTGTGATCGATGCATCGAGAGTCATTCCCCTCCCCTATAAAATCGATGAAGCTGCCATTCTTGCCCTTCCGGAACTTTCCCATCGCCTCCGCTCAGCCATCGCTTCATTTGCAAACGTTTTCAGCGAGTTTTCCGCACAGGCAAAAATTGAAACAGGCGCTTAAGAAAATGAAAAAGTTGCTGATCTTGTTCCCCCTCATCGCTTTTGCACAGCCCGATACCGTCACCATCCAACTTATACCAGTGATGCGGGGAGGCGGCAGCGCCGGCTTAGGAGTCAATCTCAATGTGGGAGGAGGACCTGAAACTTTATTTCTTTTCGACACAGGCTCCTCAGGTCTATTCGTAGATAGTGGACAGGTAGGCGGCGGGGCTACTGAAGTGATGCCTGTCGTCTCTTGCTATCAAATGTATTCCAGCGGCACCTGTTTTCAAGGAACTGATTATCTGGGAGATGTCACTTTCTCAGGCTACGGCATTACAGCAGACAATGCTCTGTTCGGCAATATTACCTGCCTTTCAGGAAATGACTTTTCCGTTGGGTGCACGACGACCTGTCCTCCCCCTACCTGCCCAAATTCTAGCGTCTGCTTTCCTACTACCGATATGCCCCCTACATATGGCACATTCGGAGCCGCTTTGATTCCTGGGGATCCAACTAAGGGCGCTCTTTACACCATCATCGCCCAATTGCCTGGCAATCTTTCCTCGGGATTCATTGTGCAGACAGGCGGGATTACAGGCATCCCGATGCTCACCATAGGCCTGACCGAAGAGAACACTCAGGGGTTTATTTCAGCCCAATTGCCGTCGGATGGGACCTATCCCCCTCCCAATGGCAATGCGGCATGGAATGACAAGAGTTTGAATGCGATCACCAATTTAAGCTTTAACGGATCGGAGCAAACCATTGTGGGCACGATCATTTTTGATACGGGCGCTACCGACACAACCCTGCGCCCTTTACAGGCAACTCCGCCAGGCGCTGTCGACCCCCAATTCCTCAATGGTTCGCAATTGGCATCTGGAGTCTTGTTAAACACGGTCGTAAACGATGCCATCAATTGGTCGATTCTAGCTGGAACGAGTGTCAGTCAAAATATCGTGAAGGTAACAAGTATGCCATCGGCAGCGGGCACTTACATGAATTCCGGTATCGACATCTATTTCACCTACAATGTGATGTTCGATATGGTAAACGGTCTGTTGGGCTTTATGCCCATCGAACAAATCGATGTGAGCGGCCTTCCTAATAACACCACGATTTCCACTTCCCTGGGAGATTTGAACGGGATTCCTTCTTCTTTGGTCCAAATGGGACCGGGAAATGTCATATTGACCGGAAACAATACCTACAGCAATGGGACGATTCTCACAGGTGGACTGCTCACCATCAGCTCCGACGCCAATTTAGGCAATCCCATTGGAGGAATCATCTTCAATGGGGGCGCTCTATATGCAAATGGCAACTATTCTACGCAAAGGAGCATTTCCGTTTTTTCTGACGGGGGGATTTTTTATACCGGCCCATTTAGCTCCACTCTTTCCGGCCCCCTCAATGGGACAGGAACTTTGGAAAAAACCGGATCGGGCAGCCTGATCTTTTCCGGGAGTCAGGGAACCCTCTTCTCGGGCTCCATCGATATTGCAGCAGGTACCTTCATCGCCGATGGATCTTTACAATCTGCCACTATCAACGTGGAGAACTCTGGCACGCTCATGGGAACAGGACCCGTCGGCAATGTGAATTCGAGCGGCATTGTCAATCCAGGACCCCCTCCAGAAATTCTAAACGTGGCGGGGAATTACATCCAAAATTATTCCGGCACTCTGGTCATTGAACTGGGTTCTCTCGTCAGCTATAACCAACTGATCGTCGGACAAACAGCGCAATTGAACGGCACCCTGTCGCCTGTGAGTTTCCAGGGCTATCTGCCAAGTCCCGGCAACACGTTTACCATCATCACCGCTGGATCTTTAGTTGGACAATTTTCAAAGATCTCCCTTTTGTGGCCTACATTACAAGTTGTGCCCATTTATGATCCCGGACATGAAGTCATACTCCTCATCGAGAGAAATTATTCAAACCCCCAATTAGGCCCTTTAAACCGCAACCAGATTGCGTTTGGCAATATGTTGAACGCTGAGATCTCAGATCCATCGGTAGCACCCTTACTGAATCTCATCAACGGGATTTCATCTCCCTCTGTTTTATTAAATACCTACGATGAATTGATCCCGAGCCAATACCTGTCTCAAATCAACACTTCCTTCTATCGGACGACCCTAACTCTGGAAAATGTGGCGGATCGCCTCTATGACATCCACGAATGCAGATGTTTTGATACTTTTGTCGATATTGAAGTCCGGGGAATCTTCCAGAACCGGAATCGAACCAGCTTAGAAAATCCCTTCTTTGCCCAAGGGTTTCAAATCGACCTCGAAATCGATCGCGCCATTACGGATCAGATTCGAGTCGGTTCCTATGGAGATTACACCTTTCTCCATAGCTCCTTTCGCACCCATCAAGGGACCATCGACAATTCCTCAGGCGCGCTCTTCGGCTACGGCTGTTATCAACCTGGGAATTGGTACGCCGATCTCATCTTAGGCGGAATGTACAATTGGTATCGGAACAAGAGAGATTTCGATGTCCTGGAGTTGGATACAACAGCCAAAAGCAGCAACCGTGCAGGCGAGATCGCCGGTTTGTTCAAAATTGGGTACACGATATGTTTTCAAAATTGGTCCCTGGACCCCAATCTGTTTTTGCAAGGAGCCCATATTTTCCGTTCCTCATTTAAAGAACACGGCGCCAGCCTGTTGAATATGCAGGGAACGATCAAAAGCGCAAACTCCCTTCAACCAGGCCTTGGGTTGAATCTCAGGAGATATTTCTACCTTATTGACGAGCGACTTTCTACTCTCGAATTCTACGCAAACTGGCTCTATGAATGCCTCCAAAACCGCTATTCCATGTCGAGTCGTCTCGTAGACGGCTTCGCTGTTTTCACCACCGTTTCATCGAAAGTCCAAAATAACTACGGCTTTGCCGGCGCCAATCTGAATTTAGGCGTCACATCCCGCCTCGATTGCCGGTTCACTTACCAGGCTCTTTTCACATCCCACAATTGGCTGCAGACCGTTTCCGCAGGAATTTCTATGGCATTTTAATACCTAAAAATTTCTTTAAAAAAAGATCATTGACCCTGACGTAACGTCATTCTCTATTATTGGGCCATCCTTTAAAATCAAAGGGATATTAGAGGAGAAAAGTCAATGGCTTATACAGTTGCGAAATTAGCTAAAATCTCAGGGGTCAGCGTCCGGACGCTCCATTGGTACGATGAGATGGATCTTTTGAAACCCGCTTATCATGGATCCAATGGATACCGGTATTATGAGGAAGAGCAACTCTTGATCCTCCAGCAGATTCTGTTTTTCAGAGAGCTAGGATTTGAGTTGAAGCAGATTCAAAGAGTCTTGAGAAGAAGCGATTTCGATAAAATGGTGGCTTTAACTTCCCATCGTCAAGTATTGCAAAAGAACGTGGAGAAAACCAAGCGGCTGATTAAGACGATTGACAAGACACTTGAACACTTAAAAGGATCCAAAAAAATGAAAGACCGAGAAATGTTCTCTGGATTTAGTAAAGAAAAACAAGCGGAATATGAAAAGCAACTCATAGATCGCTTCGGAGACGGTGCTAAGGCCCATATTGAAGAGAGCAAAAAAAATGCGAGCAAATGGTCTAAAGCCGATGAAGAGAACTTCAAAAAGGAGTTTGATGAAATCTGCAAGGACTTGACACGCTTGTTGAAACAGAAATATGAAGCCCCTTCGAAAGAAGTGCAAAGCGTGATCCGCAGGCACTATCTTTGGCTGAAGAAATGTTGGACGCCAACGAGAGAATCCTATGCAGGCCACGGGCAATTTATCGCGGATAGCGATCTCCGAAAAGCCTATGAGGCCTACCATCCACAATTGCCTCAGTTTATCTCAGAGGCGATTCAGATCTTTGCTAACAAAGAACTAGACTAACGCTACAACAGGCCGGGAGAATCTCCCGGCCTTACCCAATGATTCTCAGAACCTAACTGATAAAGCTTCGAAGCGATTTGCAAGTTTTAAGGGGTCTTCCTTTCCGATTTTTTTACTTTCTTTAGCTTGTCCGCTTCTGGAACGTCCATTTTCTTCTACTGTAGGGCCGTTTTGCAATTTTTTCTTGCTATTAGAAGGGGCAACAGGCTCTACTTCTGGATCCACTTGTGATACGTCTTCTGGAATGACTCTTGAACCTGCCTCCTGTGCAGCTTTAATCCGGTCGCTGAAACTTCGCGAAACAGCTTGATGTTCTAATTCTTCTTCAGATTGATAAGATTCAA
>Ga0207043_1009_pt1 | contig 35294 bp, 20 predicted proteins | sample Alteio_BWMinCont_71_FD_153304 | JGI IMG/M metagenome (GOLD analysis project Ga0207043, IMG submission 153304) | Enriched cells from forest soil in Barre Woods Harvard Forest LTER site, Petersham, Massachusetts, United States -... | ecosystem: Environmental > Terrestrial > Soil > Temperate forest >... | reverse complement strand
CCATACTTACGAGGGTTGTGAGGCCACTAGCCTCACTGCCCTCACAAGGCAGCTTTATTTAAAACAACTATCCTACATGTCGCGCGAATTTCCTGCAACACCTAAATCGTAGAAACTTCCTTTTCTTTTTTTTCTGTGAGGTCATCGGCCTCTTTGCAGAACTTATCTGTTAGCTCCTGGATGCTTTTTTCATTCTTCTTCATTATATCCTCAGCTATATCTCCAGCAGCTTTTTGTTTTCTCACAAGGTCGTTGCTATCTCTACGAATGTTACGAATACTGATTTTTGCCTCTTCAAGACGTTTATGGCACAGTTTCACCATCTCTTTTCGCACATTTTCATCCATTTGAGGAATTTTGATGCGCACGACATGACCATCAACAATTGGCACGACGCCGATGTTCGCTTTTTCGATTGCTTTACCGATAACTGCTGCATTTTTCGGATCAAAAGGGGTGATCAGAAGCATGCGGGCTTCAGGGGCATTAATCGAAGCGACATCCTTCAGACGCATGGGAGAGCCGTAGATCTCCACAATGACTCCTTCGACCATTGCTGGATTGGCTCTTCCTGTTCGAATGCTTTTGAGTTCTGTTTTCAAATGTTCGATTGCTGCCGCCATTTTGGCTTTCGTTTGGTCTAATACGCTCATGTTATGTTCTCCTTAAATTCGCGATTTCATCCGCTTACTAATGATCCAAATCCCTGTTGCGAAAGCAACTGGGGGAAATTTTTATCGTGCAGTCTCTTCATATCAAAAACGAGAATGGGAATGCGGTTGCTACGGCATAAGGCAACAGCTGTAGCATCCATCACTTCCAGTCTTTCCGCCAACATCTGCGTATAACTCAATGTGTGATACTTCACAGCGTCAGCGTGCTTTAAAGGGTCCTTGGAATAGATTCCATCCACTTTAGTGGCCTTCAACAGGGCATCTGCCTTAATCTCGCTTGCGCGCAAGGCCGCTGCAGTGTCCGTCGTGAAATAAGGGTTACCGGTCCCTCCGACAAAAATCACTACCTGCTTTGATGCCAATGCATGCATGGCGGCGCGCCATGTGTAGGTTTCGGCAACTTTTGGGCATTCCAATGCTGTTAACACTTTAGCTTTGCATCCCACGCTCTCTAGTGACTCTTGCAGAGCGATTCCATTGATCAGTGTTGCCAGCATACCCATTTGATCTGCCGGAGAACGCGCAATTCCCATAGACTCCAAATGGATGCCTCGGAAAATATTGCCTCCTCCGATGACAATGCCTATTTCGATGCCTGCAAGCTGGAGATGGCTTAGGCTTTTAGCAAGCAGTTGGCAGGCATTAGCATCGATGCCAAAAGGTTGACCTTGCATCAGCATTTCGCCTGATAGTTTGAGAAGTATCCGTTGATAAGTCATGGTGTGTCCGATTCAGTATAAGTTTTTAGACTGAGATTACCCCTTTTGCTCAATAAAAGGCAAAAGTAAAGGCAGAAGGCAAAAGGCAAAAGGCAAAAGGCAGAAGGCAGAAGGCAAAAGGCAAAAGGCAGAAGGCAAAAGGCAAAAGGCAGAAGGCAGAAGGCAAAAGGCAGAAGGCAAAAGGCAGAAGGCAGAAGGCAAAAGGCAGAAGGCAAAAAAGCAAACGTGCTTTTTGTCTGAATGTATGCAGGGTGCTGTTATTTTTTTCTGAGGGAAAAAATAACCAGCTCATCTTTTTGAATGAGCAGGCGATGCAAATGGAATGGCATAGCGTGCAATGCGCATGTAGCCGCGTGGCGTAAGCCCGCGGTCAAATCCGTCCATTAAAGCCAGCCGCGAATGCGGCGGCAGAGGGAGACATGGTAACAATACACCCCTCTAAATCTCGATGAGTTTGCTTTCTGCCGCCGCATTCGCGGCTAGTTTTTTTATGCATTTGACCGCGGGCTTACGCCACGCGGCTACATGCTGCCACCGCTAATCGCGGTTCGCCACCTACATACATTCAGGCAAAAAAAGAGGCCTGTAAGACCAACACAATCTTCTTGCATTAATCTCACAGGCCTCTTTATTTTCGGCACAGACAAAAGCATATTTGCCTTTTGCCTTTTGCCTTTTGCCTTTTCGTGCCCGTGCCCCTGCCCGTGCCCTTGCCCGATTCTGCCTTTTGCCTTTTGCCTTTTCGTGCCTCTGCCCGTGCCCTTGCCCTTGCCCGATTCTGCCTTTTGCCTTTTGCCTTCTGCCTTTTCGTGCCCGTGCCCTTGCCCGTGCCCTTGCCCGATTCTGCCTTTTGCCTTTTGCCCTTTGCCTTCTGCCGTTCTCTCTACTGGCCGACGTTCCAGCGTATGAAATGGGTCACCTGCAAAGGAGCCCCCACTTCTTTCGCCCGCTTGCCCACCAGGTCCCCAATCGACACAGCATCATCACGGATGTATTTTTGGCACACGAGGCAAGCTGCATCATAAAAAGCTTTGATTTTGCCATCGACGATTTTTTCGACGATGTTATCGGGTTTGCCTTTTACTTGCTCTTTAGCGATTTCTCGTTCCTGGGAGATCACTTCAGCAGGGACTTTCTCCGGAGAGAGGTAGTCAGGGGCTGATGCAGCCACATGCATCGCGATATCTTTCGCGATGGCCTCTTCCTTGCCGCTGCCGGTGATTTCTACCAGAGTGACAATTTTACCGCCCAGGTGGGAGTATAGTCCCACAGACTTCTGTGGAGTCTTGCTGATGACAGCCAAGCGGCGGATTTGGATATTCTCGCCGATTGCCTGGACGATTGTCGCACGGTATTGGTCGATGGTCAGTGCTGGATCTTTGGAGTATTTCTGTTGTAAGAAAGCCTCTAAGGAAGCAGGTTTTGTTGCTGCAGCCTCCTGGACGATGTTGTTAAGGAACTGCTGGAACCGGTCGTTTTTCACAACGAAGTCGGTTTCGGCATTGACTTCAACTAGGACGATCGTGGAATCATTTTCTGCAGTCCCGATCATTCCTTCGTTTGTGGTGCGCCCTTCTTTCTTAACAGCAGATGCCATTCCTGCTTTACGCAGGTTGGAAATTGCCAGCTCCATGTCCCCTTTGGCTTCTTCGAGAGCTTCTTTGCATTTGCCCATTCCGATGCCAGTGCGCTCTCGCAATTCTTTGATCATAGTAGCGGTGATTTGCGTCATGATTATTCGTCCTCACTTGAGAAAGCGCCTTCTTCTGCATAAGAACGGGAGTTTGTTTCTTCCTCTTCTTGAGACTCTTCTTCATCGCCTTTACCAGCAGCAATGCGCATTTCGTTTTTCTTTTCGATAATGGCCTGTGCCAGGGTTTGCACGATGAGTTTGACGCTTTTTAGGGCATCATCGTTGCAGGCGATCACATATTGGATAGGATCTGGATCGCAGTTGGTATCGACAAGCGCCATGACTGGGATTCCGAGTTTATTTGCTTCGGCTACAGCCAAGTGTTCTTTGCTTGGATCGACGATGATGACTAAGCCTGGAAGCTTTCTCATGCCGCGTACGCCGGAGAGGTTTTTCTCCAGTTTAATTTGGTCTTTCGTGAGTAAAGACACTTCTTTTTTGGTAAGACCCTCACTGCCGGTGGCGATTCTCTTTTCGATTTTTTCGAGTTTTTTGATCGATTGGCGCAAGGTTGCGAGGTTAGTCAGCATACCGCCGAGCCAGCGTTCGCATACGTAAAATTCGCCGCAAGCCTCAGCCAGTTCTCGCACAACAGCTTTCGCTTGTTTTTTTGTTCCGACGAACAGGATGGATTTATAGTTAGCGACAGTATCTTTTACCACTTCGACAGCGAAGCGGATCTGTTGCAACGTTTTTGCCAGGTCGATGATGTATAGACCATTGCGCTCCTCGAAAATGAAGCGTTTCATTTTGGGGTTCCAACGACGTGTTTGGTGCCCAAAGTGCGAGCCTGCTTCCAGCAGGTCTTTAATAGTGATAGGTGTGTGAGCCAAGCCTTGTCCCTTTATGTTTGACGACGGCATCTTATGTAAACCACAAGATTTCGGTCTTGGTTGTTAATGTTTCTTAATAGTCTCTCTTCTCATTAACATCCCTATTTTGATTTTCCGGAGTCAAAGCGGGGATATTAATGAGAAGAGAGAATAGCGCCTGATCAGAATCGAACTGACACGAGTAGCTTGGAAGGCTACGGTTCTACCATTGAACTACAGGCGCGGAGGTGAAAAAGAGATTATGCTTGACGCCCCTCTTTTTTTGCAACACACTATTTCTTAAAGTGTGTAATTTTTCTATATTTGGAGAGAAAATGTCTCGCCGCCTTGACGACAATTCTGTGATTCCAGCCCGCGCAAACAGGATCTTGAACATCATTTTAGTCGGGATTGTGCTTGTCATTTTGAGAATCTGGCACCTTGCTGTTGTCCAGCATGATGAGAAGTTGGAAGAGTCGAGAAAGCCTCAGCGACGGGTGGTGATGGAGCCTGCGAAGAGAGGGACGATTCGAGACAGGTTCAATGTGCCGCTGGCTATCAATAAGTTACAATACAACGCGACTATCCTTTACAGCCAAATCAAGCAAATCCCTACAAGTGTTTGGCATACTAATGAAGAAGGAAAGCGCGTCAAACGCTATATGCGCAGAGAGTATATGACTGCGCTGTCTCAACTCTTGAGTCGAGAGCTCGACATGGATTTACAAAAAGTTGAAGACCTCATCTATGCCAAAGCAGCGCTTTACAATCAGCTCCCCTTTACCCTTAAAGACAACATCTCGGAAAAAGAATACTATCGATTAAAAATATTGGAAAAAGATTGGCCTGGCATCGGTGTACAACGCCTACCGGTCCGGAGCTATCCTATGGGAAAAGTCGCATCGGACATTATCGGCTATATGGGTGCCATCAATAAGCAAGAGTATGAAAAAATCATCCATGAAATAGCCTCTTTGGATGCTTATTTCCAATCTGTGGATGCAGGAGAAGAGGTTCCATTGCCTTCGGGCATCATAGCAGTAGATCAGGGACGCCGCCGTCTGAAAGACCTGCAAGAGCTAGCCTACACCATGAATGACTCCATTGGTAAAACCGGTATTGAAGGACGCTTTGAACATGAGTTGAGAGGATTCCGCGGTAAACGCAGCCACTACTCCGATGCAAAAGGCAATTTCTTACGGGACCTGCCGGGCACGCGGGAAGCCATTCCCGGAAAACGCCTTTTCCTTACCATCTCTGCCGAGCTTCAGGAATATGCAGAACAGCTGCTCATTGCCAATGAAAATATACGTCAACCCTACCTCTCCCGCCTTGGTCCTGTTAAACGCACCATCCTGGCCGACAAATCACCCTGGATTAAAGGAGGAGCCATTGTCGCTATTGATCCCAACAATGGGGAAATTCTAGCCATGGCCTCCCATCCCAGGTTTGATCCCAATGATTTTATCTTGTCAGGTACACCGGAGGAAAATAAGCAGAAACGCTCCCATATCCTCCAATGGCTAGAGCATGAAGCCTATTTAGGAGAAATATGGAATAGGCAACGACCCTTGGAAAAGGAAGTGTTCCAAAAAGTTAGAGGCATTTATTTGGAAGAATGCCCCTTAACCTGGCCTCAATATCTCGACATGATTTTATCAAAAAAGCACACCATCAGAAACACCCTTTTAAAAGACGCTACGATTGAAGACGCCATTAATATCCAAAAGAGCGTCGCAGACCTCTTATCGCTGATTCCTTTTAGGGATGCCTATCAGTTATTTTCCATCCTATATCTATCCGATGGACACCGGGAATATGGGGAGAAAACCTCTCTGTCGGAAAAAGAGCTGCTTGGACAGCAGCTAGCCAACCATGCTGAAATCGTGGGGGAAAAGAAGCTCAAGTTGGATGGTTATATGAAAGGCATTTTAAACAGCTATGACAAAGTGCTTGTTGTCGATCTCATGCGCCTTGCCGTGTCTGCAGATCTGTTTTCAAAAGAGCTTTTGCAAGCTGTCGGATCACAAAGTCTAGCAGATTACAAAGAGTTATCCGGAGCCCTCGTTGCGATTGATGACACCGTCAAAAACCTGGTCAGGAGCATGCACCATGAAAATGACTTTAAGCAATGGCGTCAAGCCAATGAGAAAGCCTATTTAAAAGAAAAGCGGGAAGAAGAAAAGCGTGAACGGCGTTATGCCAGACCCTATCTCGACTATCTTGATACTCTGGAAAACGAGATGTTCCAACATTTGTGGCAGCAAAACCGCTACCTGTTCCTCCAAACATTTCTCACAGGATACATCCCCGAGAATGCAACCCCTCCCCTTTATTTTGCCAGCCTGCAAGATTGGCATCAGGAAATCCACCGGGGAACCCATCAGCAGGAAAAATGGATTCCAGCTTACACCACCCTTCGACAAGCATTATACCATCCTGAGGATGGTATAACCCCGCTTCCCCCGCAACTCGCCATCGAATATCTTCAGACCTTGCGCAGCTTCCACCAGCTCAATCGTCCCCTTCTCGGAAAATATAAACATTTACGAAAAGGCATGGATGGGGTCCAGCTGGAAAAACATCTGGCCGCCGCCTTCTATCCAAAAGGAGGATATGGATACGGAAGATCGCAAGCATACAGGCAAGCAACCACACAAGGCTCCATTTTCAAGATTGTTACCGCCTATGAAGCACTTGTGCAACGCTACCGTCAGCTAAAAGAATCAGTAAAAACATACGATCTTCTCAATCCTCTCACCATTGACGACAGAGTTATTCGTCAAGGCAAAGAACTTTGCGTCGGATTCCATCTCGATGGCACTCCCATCCCCCGCTACTATAAAGGGGGAAGAATGCCGCGCAGCCTTAGCACCAGAATCGGAAATATCGATATCATGAAGGCCATAGAACGTTCCAGCAATCCCTATTTTGCCCTCCTCGCCGGTGATTTCTTCAACTCCCCTTATGATTTGGCGGATACTGCACGCCAATTTTCCTTTGGCAGCAAAACAGGAATCGAACTTCCCGGTGAAATTGCCGGCAATATTCCCAACGATTTAGACACCAACCGCACCGGCCTCTACTCTTTCTCCATCGGACAGCACACCCTGGTCGTCACTCCCCTGCAAACAAGCCTCATGCTCAGCTCACTGGTCAATGGCGGACAAGTGCTCACGCCTAAAATCGTCAAGATGTCGATAGGCAAAGAACCTAAGAGGGGACGGGAACTCATAGCCGGAAATTGTCACTTCCCCTATCAGGCAGCCTTGGAACTCGTAGGGATCGATTTCCCTCTCTTCAGCGCTACAGACGCCGGACAGCAAAAAAGCCTGGTCAAACAAACGCCTGTGGAAGTGAAACGGACACTCTTTCTTCCCACTGAGATACAAAGGATATTAGTGGAGAGTATGCGTCTCGTTGTGGAAAGAACACAGAGCGAAAGCCTTTTTAGCCTGAACAAGCTTTACAATAAAGCCCCTGAAGCCATCAAGGACTACATCGATCTGAAAAAACAACTAATCGGCAAGACAAGCACCGCCGAATCGGTAGAGAATATCGATCTCGAACAAGATGCAGGCACCAATATTTACACTCACGTATGGTTTGGCGGCATCGCCTTTGATCGAGACATGCTGGATCACGATAGCGATAGCCAGAAATTTTTATTTCGCGATTCGACGGGAAAACCGGAACTTGTCGTTGTCGTGTATTTGCGCTATGGGGGATATGGAAAAGAGGCTGCGCCTGTTGCTGCGCAAGTCGCCAAGCGGTGGAAGGAGATCAAGTCTAAACAGAACTTGTGATATACGTGATCTGGTTTTTTCCTTCACGCACACGCTGAAGAAGTAAACGCAACTCTTGAATGGTTTCATCTCCAGCCGTCACCACAGCTAAAGGAAAGAGATCCAATAACTTCTCCGCTTCAGCACTTGTTGAAGACGCAGAGCTGCTAACAAGCACCCAATCATAGCGAGGGATCATGGCATCCAACAACTGCCGGAAGCGACGCGAGCTGATGAGTTCATTCGCATATCGGCAAATGCCTCCGGCTTCAATTTTTTCATATCCATTGAAAGAGACAATCGCAGGCCTTTCAATCTCCCCCTCCAGATATTGCAGCATTCCCTTGGCTGAACCACGAGGATTGGCCTCATCAAAGCGTAGCTCCATGAGCAGCACCTTGACACCTTTACGGCAAAGCAGTGAGGCAAGGGCTGCGGAATAATCCGGCCCTTTGCCTTCCAACAGAAGGCATGTAGGATTACCTGGAATAACATGCGTCTCTATAAACGTTGTCATACGTCGCAATGTCGACAGATCGGCATCCAATAGCGGATGCTTTTTGAAATCTCCATCAAAAGCATGGCCGGAAGAAATCGTTCCGGAGAAATCTTGTCCGTTGGCAATAAGGAGGTGTTTGGAAACCTGAATTCCATTGACAATGGACCTTCCAAGGATCCAAATAAAACCCATCACCATTCCTATTACAGCCCCTGCAAGTGTGAGAAGGACCAGGTATGGAGATTTGGGATGGATCGGCGAGAAAGCGCGATCGACAGGTGCCGACTGTAATTTTTCGAGGTTATTGGCGATATTCTTCGATTCCACCAGTTTAGACACCTCTTCGACCAGACTTTTGTTGATTTCCATTTGTTGGTAGATCAGTTGTTCTGCTGCCCATTTTTGAGGGAAGGAAGCCATTTCGAAGCGCAAGTCGTCCAGATTGCTTACAATCAGCTCTTTTTCTTTATATAAACCATCAAGGGCATTGGAGATATACTCCTTCAATTGGCTGTCGAGAATAGAAAGTTCTTCCTGAATCAGGGAAAGAGTGACGCTCTGCAAGCTTCGGATTTTCTCTTTAAGAAAGCTTTGGTGCAGGTGCTGCAATGCCATGGATTGAAGGATGTGGGTTTTCAGGAATTCTTTTTGGATGGCAAGATCCGCATGTAGTCTATCTTGTTCTTTGGAGCTTCTATTGTCCTGATCTTTCAATGAGAGGATCAGGTTGCTAATGCGTGAGATCATTTCTGTTCCCAGGGGATCATTGAGGATTGTGCTCAAGGAGCTGATTTCAAACGTCGGCTCATCCAGCTGGGTCAAAATGAATTCGTGCTGGTTTGTACGTGACTCGAGAGCGCTTAGGTCCCTGTTGTAAGAGATATAAAGGTCTTTGGCGATATTTAAATTGATCCCCTGAAATTCCTTGGAAGGCGCCTGTTGGTGGGCGAGCCTTTCCTCGATATTCCTTTGATAAACGCTTAAGTAGTGGTTAAGATGAGTCAAATAGGAAGCAAATCCGGACCGGCATTCTTCCCAATGGGCCTCGCATTCTTTTAGGGGCCCTGTAGCCTCTCCGGCTTTTGTCAAGCGATCATGCCAGGCATTAAAAATGTATTTGGAGTCGTTGCTCAGATGTCTGGATTTATCGGGAATCTCATGGGCTTCCAGACTGGCTAAAGCATCTTGCGATTCCTGAAAAGTCTGCTTGATCCGATCCAATTCTTGCAGTTGATCGACAAAAGATTGCTGGAACTCCTGGGTTTGCCCTGTATCGCTTCTTAATGCCAGATTCAACGAGTCAGCCTGTTGTTTTAACTGCCGCTTTTCCGCTGCGATTTTGTTGAGCGTATCGGAGTGATTAACAGAGGAGATGATTTGATCCCTGAGTCCCTCTTGGTGCACTTTATCCAGCCGTTGCATCTCAAGTGTCGTCGCAAACAGTTTCCGCTTCAACTCCTGTTGATTGCCCGCTAAAAAATCCATTGCCTTTTCTGAAGTGGCAAATCCTGTAGAAGACAGATCTGAAGCTAATACATCGGCATATGTCTGCATCATCGTTTCCAACACTTTGCTCATCTCTTTCTGTCGCTGAATCAAATATCCAATTTGTTTTTCGCAGAGGGTCTCATGCTCACATTCGATATACTTTTGATACAGAGCCATCAGCGCATTGACATGGGATGCGGCCTGCTGGCGATTCCGATTCCGATAGCTAATTTTCAGCAGACCCTTATCCTGTCGATCAGGTTCTATCTTAAAAGCTTTCGATAGGCGTATAGCTGTGAGCTCCAAAGGAAATAGGACTAACTCATATTCGCCATGATCGACAGGCGCGATCTGTGTTTGAACAAGAGTAAATGAATAGTAGTCCTGCTTAAAAGGGCGCCCAAACTCCCCTTCCCCCACTTTTTTCTTGCTTGCGTCATAGATGGCAAATGTCTTATCCGATAGCACTTTCAGCGAAAGAATGATTGGCACTTCGCCAGCATAGGAAATCCCATCGAATTTAAAATCCTCTTCAGGATCCTTCAGAATAGGGGTCGGTAGAAACCTGAGAAGGGCGTACTCCGTTAACAGGTTGTTTTTGATGGTGTCAAAAGGAATGAGCGGGAAGCGATAGACGACCTTGGCAATGTGTCCCTGCAATCCCTGGTCTTTAACCAGATCTTCCAGAAGCGCCCGAGAGCGCATGATGGCTAAAGCATTACTGTCTGCGGCATCCGACATCATAAAAAACGCCGCACTCAACGAGTTGTTAAAACCCGATTGGCTTTTATTTTTTTCCTTAAAGGTGGCTTCTGCTTCATATTCCACAGGTTTAGTCAGCCCATAACAAAGGGCAAGCACTGCAAAAAAGATCGCATTTCCCAGAAATAATTTTTTGTGCTTTCTCACAACACCAAGCAAATCCTCAAACGTCAATAGGAATTCAGATTGCTCTTCATGAGGATGATTCATACCTACCCCTGGTTAATCAATGGCTATTCGATAGACCGCATTGCCTGTCTGGAACGCTTGTGCACTTGGCAACAGTTGGCTGATGAACCGGTTCCATTCTGTAATCGGTGTAGCTGAGACATACACAGTATCGCCAGGAATCAATAGTAAACTGTCATTAGGGAGATGGATAATATGTTCCCAAGCCAACACATAGATTTTCGGACATTGTAGATTTCCTCTAATGACCTGAATATGATGCTTATCACCAGTAAAGGGGATTCCGCCGGCGTTTACAAGCGCTTCCCGCAGAGACATAAATCCATACGGCAAATGCACCGGACGCGGGTTATTGACTTCTCCCATCACCATGACACTGCTGTCCACCTTATTGGCAATGAAAATCTTATCTCCCCCCCGCATGACAATATTCTGACACATATCCCCTTCATTAATGAGCTTATACATGTCAACAGCCAACGGGCACCCATCCCTCACTACATAACTCAAAAACAAATTGGCATCAGGGGGAATATGCGCATTCGCCAATACATCATATAGGCGTATCTTGCCGTCAACAGGAACATTGGCATGCGCAACCATCCCGGTCAGCTCAACCTTACGACTTAGCCGGTCCACATAAGTGACAAATAACTCCACATCACTGACCTGCTGACGAAACTCCTCTTGAAGGCGCGCACGCGCTTCTTCCAAAGTGAGACCCGCAACGTCAACAGGAGGGATGTCGGGCAAATCCACCTTGCCGTCAATCACACGAAAGCCTCCCACGCTGTGGTTGATGAACTGGATGGCTTCCATCAAATCTTTCCGCTTCGGATGATACAACACAATATTCAGGATGTCATCTTCAGCTATCGTATCCTGATACTCCTCCATCGCATCTTCCGGAAGCTCTTCCACATCAATCCCTTCCATCGCAAGAATGGAAAACTTCCCTTGCTTGACGGTATAAGAATCAATGACAAATTCATCCGGACCCATAATCGAATAATCATGGCAAGGGCGGCAGCATCCCCCACTATATAGCAAAATCGTCAACAGGGCAAACGCCCATTTAATCCCCATAAAATATCCCGAACCCAAATATTCCCAAACCAAAGTCCACATGTTATCCAAAAATCAACATAAATCAGCTAATATTTACCCGATTATCCCTTAAACGGAAAGGCAAAAAGTAAATCCTCAGCATCCGAGCCTAATAAGCAAAAAGAAGAAATCAATACCATAAAAACAACGGATTCTTTAAAAAGAGCGAATGCTCCACCCCTGAATGGTGGTTAAAGCTGCAATAAACAAACAACGAAACAGAACAGCCAACGAAACAAAACGTCGAAAATAAAAGGATAATCAATGGCACAATCTCTCTCTAATATTTTAATTCACATGATTTTTAGCACAAAGAACCGGGAACCTGTGATCCTACCGGAAATCGCACAACAGCTATATTCATATATGTCGGCCACTGCGCGTGAATATGGGTCCTATGTTCATGAAATCGGAGGTGTTGAAGATCATGTGCATATCTTACTGTCCTTGCCAAGGACTATATCTGTAAGCGAACTGGTAGAAAATATCAAAAAAACGTCTTCTAAATGGATAAAAACCAAAGGGAATGTGTACACAGCTTTTGCCTGGCAAGGTGGATATGGGGCATTTTCCATAGGTCAATCGGGATATGAAAACTTGCGAACATATATCCAAACGCAAAAAGATCATCATAAAAAGATTTCATTTCAAGAGGAATATCGCATGTTTTTAAAAAAGTATGGGGTCCCTTATGATGAAAAATATCTATGGGATTAAGGATTGTTGCAGCCTTTCAGGCTGCGATATCCGTTCTGGCAGTACCCAGGGCGCTGCCCTGGGCTGTTGCAATTCCAGGCTTTCAGCCTGATGAAGCAACAAGAACCAACTCGTTTGCATAGCGATTGTTGCAGCCTTTCAGGCTGCGATATCCGTTCTGGCAGTACCCAGGGCGCTGCCCTGGGCTGTTGCAATTCCAGGCTTTCAGCCTGATGAACCAACCAGAGCCGACTCTGAAAAGGATTGCAGGATTTAAATCGAAACAGCTAGGGTTAATTCACTTAAACATCTCTGCTTTGTGTTTGGATGAAATTGAGACTTCTTCATCAGGCTGAAAGCCTGGAATTGCAACAGCCCAGGGCAGCGCCCTGGGTAATGCCAGAACAGATATCGCAGCCTGAAAGGCTGCAACAACATCAGTTCATGATAGTATTTGGATAAGCTCATACATTTGCAAAACTTTAGATCAAATAAATATTCTGGATATGCTCAAGATTGGATATAGTCTGATGCTGTTGCAGCCTTTCAGGCTGCGATATCCGTTCTGGAAGTACCCAGGGCGCTGCCCTGGGCTGTTGCAATTCCAGGCTTTCAGCCTGATGAAGCAACAAGAACCGACTCGTTTGCATAGCGATTGTTGCAGCCTTCCAGGCTGCGATATCCATTCTGGAATTACCCAGGGCGCTGCCCTGGGCTGTTGCAATTCCAGGCTTTCAGCCTGATGAAGCAACAAGAACCAACTCATAAACTTGGGACTATTTAACGCCTCGCTTTGATTGCTGATGCCTGTCACATAAAACACCCTAAATATAGCACAAGATTTGGAGTGCTGGTGACTTGTCACAGCTTTACCAGTGTTCGACTTGTCGAACACACCGGCCGAAGCCAACAAGCCGCCCTTCCTCACACCTGGCGGGCAACCTGCTGCCATGCACAGCTGTCCCGTTCGACAAGTCGAACGGCAGTAAAGCGGCGACGAGTCGCACGCACTCCACAAAAGAACACACAACATGTGGAGTGCTGGTGACTTGTCACCGCTTTACCAGTGTTCGACTTGTCGAACGCACCAGCCGCAGCCAACAAGCCGCCATTCCTCACACCTGGCGGGCAACCTGCTGCCATGCACAGCTGTCCCGTTCGACAAGTCGAACGGCAGTAAAGCGGCGACGAGTCGCACGCACTCCAAAAGTTTTAAGGAAACTTCTACGAGACATGATAGAAAGCGGTACTCCCAATCTAGAGGCTTTGCCATAAAAAAACGAAACCATCGAACGTATAAAAAAAAGCGAGCCTCGCACCTGACGAAGCCCGCTTTTCATTAGGAGTTAGCAAGCAATTAGGAAGATGTTTTCAAAACCTCCAATCTTCTTCTCATATTATTGAGCTTAGCTATACGCGTTTGGTAGTCCACTAAGGGGCGCCCCCTCTTAGGCGCCTGTCCCTTGAACCTCACTTTTATCGCTTGGGCTTCGTCGGTTATCAGCTGCTCCAGGCCTTGTATCTCTGCTGCATGCGCATCGATCGCACTCTTAATTGGAATTGCACCAGCTGGTTGTTTATGTTTGGCACCCATTATTTGTGGAGTTCCTCGTGCTGCTTGTAGAGCAGCAGCCAAGTTCTCTTCATGCATCTGGTAGTCGTGAACGTTTACTGTCATCAAGTGGTGCAAATCTTTTAATGCCTGTTGAGCTTTATCGAATTTATTTGGATTTTTCAAACCTTCTTTAATACTTTTCTTGTATTCTTCTATCTTGCCAGACCTCCATTCTACATGCTCTCTAAACTCTCGAGCCGCCTCCCGAACTCCCTGATTTGGTGACTGTTCATGTTCTCTCAACTCTGCAATATGAGCTTGTCTTTCTTCCAACGTTGGGATTCCTCTCAACAACTTTGGAAATTCTTTAGCAACAACATCCCGATCTGTCATAGCTGGCATTGACCTTGGTAGCTTCCCGCGCTGCACTGCGGTGAAGGCTTCCAACCCTGTTATTAAGAGCGCAATGCAAGCACCAACGGTTACAAAATCAGGGTCTTGCATATAGGCAAGAGAAGGGCCAGGAGGCATACGGTTATAAGCATCATCAAGCATATTACGGAATTGTGCAGGACCGTTTTTCATAGCGCCCTCAACCCAACCGATGCCGCCTTTTACAAGCTTCACAAACTCAGTGTCCGAAAGACTTGGAAAATCCTCTTTTAGTGGACCCAGTTCTGGATACTTTTGTACTAATTTACCAATTCCCCCTGTTACATTTCCATGAGAGTCAATCTCTTTATTGATTTCTCCAATACGGTTTCTAGCATTGTTTATGACGCTTCCAAGGGCTTCGCCAGGCAACCCCTTCAACCATTCAAACGTATCTGAAAGGTCTAAACTAAAGCCTTCCCCACTTACATCAGGAGTTTGAGTTGCGCTAACGCTTTCTGTCACATTAATTGATTGACGAGGAGATGTCTCAATAGGAGCGTTTCCGCCACCTTTAATGGGAGTTGCCTGACCTACGGTAGGTGTTTTTACTGGTGCGGTAGGTGTTTTTACTGGTGAAGGAGTAGGGGCTTTTCCGCCACCTTTAATGGGAGTTGCCTGACCTACGGTAGGTATGTTTACTGGTGGAGGAGTAGGGGCTTTTTCTGCCACGCCTTCGCCGGCTGTTGGTTCCTGGGCAGTTTCATTTCCCCATTCTACTCTTTTTTCTTTAGTGCTAGCAGCTTCTTCTCTATAAGCTCCTTGTCCACCGAAGACACGAGCTTTCAAAGCGTCCGCTTTTCCTTGCATTGATGCAAGAGCCCCTCTAAAATCTGGGACTGAGATTTCAGGTAACCTGCTTCCCAGAAATGCAAATCCAACAGCGATATTGTGTCTCGTTTCTGGACTAACAAGACTATAAGCAGCTTGAAGTAGATCACTATCTCCTTGCTCCATAAGATCTTGCTGGTAGGCACTCATCTTGCCTACAGCTCCCTGAGCAACTTGCTGGAGAAAGCCTGAATTGCAAACAGTTTGATTCCCAAGCTCGGAGCAATACTCAATGTATTCCTCTGGAATGTCTGGTGGATTTGCCATTTCTGGTATAGTTTTCGAGATTGATGCGCTTAAAATACTACCAGCCTGGGACAATGTCTGACCAATTGCTCCAGCGAAAGCTCTCAAATAACCCTGGAGATTGGGAAGAATTTTTTTGTCTGATTGCCCAGTATCATTCATCCACCACAACGCACCACCTGTTATCGCGCCTAGGGTTAGCACAAGCGCACCAGCTTTTGCTGAAGTGGGCAGCTTATTGACTCTTGCAAGCATGCTTCTGACCCTACCTGATGGTCCAGTTTCCTGAGCTAATCGCTCCACGACTCCCTGTGCGTCTCTAATTTGAGTCTCAGTAGGATGTGGATCTGTTAAATGGCTTAATTTCTGTGCATCTTTTGGCTTCAGCTTATTCGCTACAGCTGCAGCCTCTGCAGCAAGCGCTGCCATCGTGCCTTCCGCTGACACCACATTATTGACGGGCTGGCCAGTTTTTAATTTGAGATCACCTTGAGCTTTAGTTAATTCCTCCTCCCAGAATGCGATGCTCTCCTCTCCCACAGCAACAATTCTTTCTAATTCCTCAAATTCCTTCAGAACTGTTTTTTGGCTGGCAGGCAATTGTTTTAATCCTTTTTCAATAATTTCCTGCTGCTTGGTAGCACCCTTACTCATCCACTCAAGACCCTCATTAACCTTCTTTGCGGCTCTGCTAATATCTGGATCTTCTGCCTTCGCCAACTCTATCGCGGCATCGCTTAGCTTATAGCGAGACACTTCATTCATGAGACTTGCCATTCCTTCTTTAAATGCTTTAACTCCTTCTGGTTTACTTAAGTCAACAGGAGCTTTTTCAGACTTAGATGTTTGCGCTGGCGCTGGTGTTTGGGCTAAAACCGGCGTAGCTGGTTTTTCAGCCTGGGCTATTGGTTCTTTTGCAGTTGTGGTCTGTGGACGTAAAACAGTTGTTTTATCACCTAATGATGATGATTGAGGCTTAGCAACTTGCCCTGTTTGAGAAGATTGAGCAGGAGTTGCGGTTTTTCTAGTTGGAATATGAGCTTGGACAACCTTGCCGATTTGTTTTTGTAAAGTTGTGCAGGCTTTGTCATATGCTGCAAGGTCGTTTTGATATTGTTTAACAGATTTTTCTACTTCTGCACCGATCTTCCTAAGTTCCTTTGCTTTCGCAAGGTCTTTTCCTGACATCTTGGCCAATACAGAATTTGCTGCTTCGTCTGTTCCTTCTATTAAAGCATCAATCTGTTCCTTCGTGAATATTTCTGTTTTCGTCTCTTTTCCTTCCTTATCAAAACGTCCCACCGTTTTCAACAATTCTCCGAATTTCTCTAGGTTTTTATCTTGTGCTTTCAAACTTGCTTTAAGTTTGTTTTCTGCTTTTCTTAATTCATTAGCAGCAGTTTTGTATTGACTTTTTTCTGCTATTTTCGTTTTATCGCCTTTGATTGCTTTATCTGAGCCGAACAACACTTCAGCAGAATCATTGATGTGAAGCGCAACCCGGGATATTTTTCCTTTGTCGCTGGTTAATGGCACGACCACATAGTTCATTTCGTCTATTCTGCCAAGTTTTTCATGTTTACCTAACTCTTTACCAGCGACCGTTTTAATATTAGCGCCGCTACCCAATTCGATATTTCGAGTTTTATCAAAGAACCCTTTCTTTTTTCCTTCTGGATGCGCAATATGGAACTCTGGGATTTGTGGCATTACGCCTTTATCTTGAATATGACCTGTCATACAGACCTCCTAATGAATCGCTCCTTAGCGATTCTTTTGTTTTTAAACTACTCAACTTATCATTTAACACCTTGTTAAAGGTTTGCATTTGATTTTTAATTTATACCTAAATTCATTATCTAAAATAAAACAAAACATGTCTACAAAAATTTTTAATTATTTTTATTTTATTTCTTTTTTTACTTAATTTTCTCTCGTAAAACCTACTTTTTATTTTTTTTGTGTTGCGCATCAGGTTGGGACTGCGCAATTGTTTTGTTAAGGAAGAATGCAAGATCTATGCCAAGAAAGACAGGACAAGCAGGACATGCAGGACATGCAGGACATACAGGACATACAGGACAAGCAGGACATGCAGGATATGCAGGCAGAATGCAAAATATCGTTGACAGGAGGGGAAAATCTCTTTATAAGAGAGCATAAAAATTTAAATTTTAGCTCGCTTATGACTGAACACTTTATTCCTCCGCATGGCGGCTATGCGCAGCTGCTTTCTTATCAAAAAGCAGAAATCATTTATGATGGCACTGTTTATTTCACCAAGCGCTTTCTCAAAATAAGTGATCGAACAGTTGACCAGATGATTCAGTCCGCGCGGTCCGGCAAGCAGAATATTGTGGAAGGAAGTGACTTTTCTGCGACTTCGAAAGAAATAGAAATCAAATTAATCAACTGTGCGAGATCGAGTCAAGGGGAGCTTCTAACCGACTACCGCGATTTCTTGAGAACGAATAAGTTGCAAGAATGGCCTGATGATTACCCGTATACTCATCGTTTGCGAGAGCTGCATCGCATTAAGAATCCGACCTATGCGACCTATCAAAAAGGAATTGAGAATAGCGAGCCGGCGATATGCGCCAATGTCATGATCGGGTTGATTAAAGTCACCTGTTACTTACTGAAGCGTCAAATCCAATATTTAGAAAAGGACTTCATCGAAAACGGCGGAATCAGAGAACGGATGACTAAAGCCAGACTCCAACACAGAAAATCTCAGTGGTTATCCTGTCCTGTCTGTCCTGTCCGTCCTGCCTGTCCTGTCCGTCCTGCTTGTCCTGCTTGTCCTGTCCTGCCGAGCCCTGAGCCTTATTCCCAATCCTTATCATCTGGTTGTTCTGGAGTTTGTTCCGTTACACCTGGAAGTTTAACAACGCCCCTCTTTGCGGTTGATGGCGGCGCAGGCGTATTAATCCGAAATTGCACAGCTGCTTTAGAGAATGCGGTTTCCAAACCGCAATTGACACGTTTATCCGTTGGTTTGGCAGGCGTCTTGAATTTGGCAGGCGTCTTGAATATGTCAGTGGAAGATTGTTGTTTCGGGGTTGAAGGCTCCATCAATTGATCAAAGCTATCATCAGGATTGGGGGGAGAGCTTGGCGGTCCTTTCTCCCTTGACCCACTACTGTTCACTGCGTTTTTCTTTTCCAAGCCTGCTTTCAGTACTGCTTCCCCGCTTGGAGGGAAGGGCTGTTTGAGCGGAATATAACGATGAGGTGTTCGAAGGATCGTTCTTCCGTGTTCCAGCTGGGCTGAATCAACACGTTTTCCGTGTGGAGGCGAGACTAACCCCGCTTTGCTAGAGCTATTGACGTCGTTAGAGCTATTGCCATTGCCGTTATTAACAGGCACGCGATGGAAAGGGACACTACCTTGCCTCCTTGATTCCCGATGCGGAGTGAAAGCTTGTGAATCGGGAACCAATCCACTTGGGTTCACATTTGTCGAATGAGAGGGTGGCGAGACGAAAGGAGATCCTAACGATGATTTTTGCCGCCTCCTTCTCCGTTTTTGACTCCTGCTTAAACTGGAGCTTGCAGATCCTTTAGGCGTAGGTGGTGAGGCAAATTGTTGCGTAGGCGGCATCTCATCAGAAGCCCCCCGGGCGAGCTGGTTCTCAGTGGGTATCTGAGACTTATCAGATTGGGCAGGAGAAGCAAACAATTGCCGAGGAACAAGAGGGGGCATTGGCTCCTGATCACCTTTCTTGCAAAACTTTTCCGCTTTCGATGAAGCCGAAAATGGACCTGAAGTTTGAGTAGCCACTTCGGTGCCGGCTTGTAGTGGAGTAGATGGTGAAGATACCCTGATTTGAAGAGGCTCAGCTACGTCAGCACCACCACTAGTCGTGGTAGAATCAACAGTCATACCTTGTGGCGTCGCATCGATCGAAGCATTGGCAGGACTTTTTAGAATATGATCCAGAGGAGGGTGTTCACTCTGTCCCGTAATATCTAAAACTATAGGAGAAGGAATCGTGTCTCTCGCCTTGATGGAGCACCGCTTAGCCACTCTCCAAGCCAGCAGAGGCAATGCAGCTACGCCTAGCAGGCAAGCGAGAGGAGACCACGTAGAAACCGGAGTCGAGTGAGAAGGGATAGGTCTTTGGATGTTCTTTTGTGTTTGTGATTGCGTTTCTTTGCTCGATGAGGAAAAAGAGAGTCTTGTCGCAATAGGAGTTAAAACAGGGAAGCTAGGCTTGGAGTCTGATTTAACTCGAGGCTCTTTCTTTTCTTTAACTTCCGACTCTTCTTTAACTTCCGACTCTTCTTTAACTTGGGGATTTCTATCTAGTTTGATTGGAAAGCTCTCTTCTATTTTTTCGGGAAGAGGAGAAGGCTTAACAGGAGTAGAGGGAGAAGTAAATGGGGTGATGGGGCCGTTGGTCGACTTAGAGCTATCTATCCAGGCAACCGGCTTAGAGACATTTGACAGCTTAGAGACATTTGATAACAGACACTCTTGTATTCCGCTTTGCAGAATGGGAGCTTGTATTCCATTTTGTAGAATAGGAACTTGCATTTCGCTTTGTAGAATGGGAATAGGAATCGTACCATTTTTAATCACAACATTATGAGTATGTTGAGAAGTCATTTGATGAGGGGATATTGGATCCATGTGGACATCGGACGGGATAGGCTCATGGGAAGACGCTAAGTAAATTGCAGCGCATGAAGCAAGAGCGCAAGCTGTCGCGATAGACACCTTATGCCAGAGAGAAGGAGTGAGGATTTGCGGTTGCTGCTTAGGGCGTACATGTTTGACGAATAAGATTCGTCTGGTCATTAAATTTTGCTCTGGTTTTGGAAAGGAATGGTGAGAGCGGTTTTGTTCTATTGCTAAATTCATTTTTATCGAACCTACATTTCAATCAATTTCATCTAAAAAAGGAAATAAAATGTCGATTATTTGTATTTCTGTCAATAGAAACCTGACTCATAGGACACACAGGACGCACAGGACAGGCAGGACGCACAGGATGGATTTTTCAAAAGAGGTCCGAAGGGCGGAATCTGCATCAAGCTGAAAGCCTGGAAGTGCAACAGCCCAGGGCATCGCCCCGATGTCATTAAGTTAAGAAGATTTGGAGTGCGCGCGACTAGTCGCCGCTTTACTAGCGGTTCGACTTGTCGAACGCAACATTCGTGCCTAATAAGTTGGTAATCCTCCACAAGCCCTCTCATCTACAAGAGGGGCAGCTATCGCAGCTATCTCATCAGGCTGCAAGCCTGATGAGATAGCTGCGACGGCTGTGTAGATACATAGCCTGTGGAGGGCTGGCAACTCCCTAAGCATGAATGGTGCGTTCGACAAGTCGAACCGCTAGTAAAGCGGCGACTAGTCGCGCGCACTCCAAATCTTCTTAACTTAATGACATTGGGGCATCGCTCTGGGCTGTTGCACTTCCAGGCTTTCAGTCTGATACAGACTTGGCCCTTCGGGCCTCTTTTGAAACAATCCGTCCTGTCCGTCCTTTTGCCTTTTCCCTTCTGCCTTTAGCCTTTTGCCTAGCCTGCTTCGAAGTCGAAGACAAGTTCTTCTTCGAGTTCGCGGTCGACAAACTTCTTCACCCGTTTATGGCGTTCAAAGCCTGTGCCACCTGGGATGATGTGTCCCATGATGACGTTTTCTTTGAAGCCCAGGAGGTAGTCTGTTTTGCCTGCGCAAGCCGCTTCGGTCAGGACGCGAGTCGTATCCTGGAAGGAAGCTGCCGAGATGAACGATTCGGTGCTGAGGGACGCCTTGGTGATTCCGAGGAGGACAGGAGTTGCCTGAGCAGCTTTTCCTCCCTCTTTGGTCACTTTGAGGTTTTCGATTTCGAATTCTTTTTTATCGATCTCTTCTCCGTAGAGCAAGCTGGTGTCGCCTGGATCTAGGACGCGCACTTTTTTGAGCATTTGTCGAACGATAATTTCGATATGTTTGTCGTTGATGTCCACCCCTTGTAGGCGATAGACCTCTTGCACCTGGTTGACCAGGTATTTTTGCAGTTCGCGAACCCCGCAGATCTCGAGGATCTCGTGCGGGATCACGACACCATCGGTCAACTGTTGCCCTTTGATTACGTGGTCGCCCCGTTGAACGATCAAGTGTTTGGTATGAGGGATGAGATGTTCCTCTTCCATTCCTGAGATATCATCGCGTACGACAACAATACGTTTGTTTTTCTGGACGCCGCGGAAGTCGACGACACCATCGATTTTGGCAATCTCTGCCGAATCTTTTGGTTTGCGCGCTTCGAACAGTTCAGCCACCCGAGGGAGACCGCCCGTGATGTCCTTTGTTTTCATTGCAGCACCAGGCAATCTCGCCAGGAGGGTACCTGCTGTGGAGTAGGCCCCCTCTTCGACGGAGATAATCGCTCCCGAGGGAATTGGGTAGGTTCCCACCAGATCTTTGTAGGCTTTGTCGGCGTAGATGACGATTTGCGGATGCAATTCGCCTCTATGTTGTTTTACGATAAGCTCGGATTGCCCTGTTTGCTTGTTGACATCTCTTTCGGTTGAGATTCCCTCGACGAGATCCTCGTATTTCACATAGCCGGGACGATCGCAGATAATCGGAATATTATGCTGTTCCCATTCGCCAATTTTGGCGCCAATTTTGACCTTGGAGCCATCAGCCAGGAAGATTTGCGTTCCCAATTCCACTTTAAATTTTTGGAGCGGCTCGATCGATTTGGTGCTGAGCAGCTTCTTGTATTCTTCAAGAGGACGCCCCTCATCGCGAACGATGTTGAGGAAGCCATTTTTGTTCAAGCTCACCCAATACCCCTCGGCATTTTGGACGATACGGATATCGGAGTAGACAAGGATCCCCTCTTGTTCCGCCATGATCTCCGGAGTCAGACTTGCGGACGCGATACCACCCAAGTGGAACGTACGCATCGTTAACTGAGTTCCCGGTTCCCCGATGGACTGTGCAGCGATGATCCCGACAGCTTCTCCCATACCCACGCTGCGGCCGTTTGCCAGGTTGACTCCGTAGCATTTCATGCAGACACCACGACGTGTCTCGCAGGTCAGCACTGAGCGGATCTTGACTGTTTCGATACCCGAGTCATCGATAGCTTCCGCCTGTAGGATATTGAGCATGTCACCCGCTTTTGCCAGCAGCTTCGTGTTATCCCCTGGGAGGTAGATGTCATCGCATACTGTGCGCCCGAAGATACGATCTTTGAGAGGCAGCAGCTCTTCTTGCCCTTGTTTAATGGCAGACACTTCGATGCCGTTGAGCGTACCGCAGTCATCTTCTGTGATGATGACATCTTGCGCCACGTCGACGAGACGGCGAGTCAAGTAACCGGAGTCCGCCGTTTTCAACGCGGTATCCGCAAGACCCTTACGCGCACCGTGAGAGGAAATGGAGAATTCGAGTACCGTTAGCCCCTCGCGGAAGTTTGAGGTAATCGGCGATTCGATAATTTCCCCTGAAGGCTTCGCCATCAGGCCCCGCAATGCACCCAGCTGTTTAATTTGGGATTTGTTACCACGCGCACCGGAGTCCATCATCAGGAAGAGAGGATTCTTTTTCCCCTCTTTCACTTCGCTGATCAGTTGGAAGAGCTCTTCAGAAAGTGTGTCGGAGACCTCTGTCCAGATGCTGATCGTCTTCGATTTGCGCTCCCCTTCGGTGATGATCCCGTCGTCGTATTGACCTTTGACAACCGCCACTCTTTCGTGGGCCTTCTCGATGATTTTCTCTTTTTCGGAAGGAATACGCACGTCGCATACGCCCATGGACAAGGAAGCTTTTGTTGCTTCGACGAAGCCTAAGGACTTCAGGTTATCCAGGAAGCGGACTGTAGCTTCCAGACCCACTTTTTTGTAGCAGTTCATGATCAATTCGCCCATTTTCTTCTTGGGCAGACTGTAGTTTTGGAAACCCAGCTCTTTTGGAACGATCGTATTGAACAGGACGCGTCCCGGCGTTGTCTCGATGATGCTACCGTCGGCAGTACGCAGTTTAATCAGCTCGTGGATGCGGATTCCCCGATTATAGAAAGTGGAAGCCTCCGCCCCTTTTCCTTTCGGTTTTTCGAACCAGTTGTAGCTGCCGCTGCTGTTTAACGCTTGAAGCACCTCTTGGGTATCGCGGAAAACCTTGGTTTTTTTGCCATGCTCTTCCGGGAAATACATCGGATCGCACATCAGGTAGTAGAGTCCCAATGTCATATCCTGTGAAGGCACTGCAACAGGTTTACCTGAAGAAGGAAGGAAGATGTTATCCGGCGCCATCATCAACAGTTTTGCCTCTAGCTGTGCTTCTACAGAGAGAGGCACATAGACCGCCATTTGGTCGCCGTCGAAGTCCGCGTTGAACGCTGCGCAAACGAGCGGGTGGATACGGATCGCTTTCCCTTCGATCAGGACAGGCTCGAATGCCTGGATACCTAAGCGGTGGAGCGTAGGAGCACGGTTGAGGAGGACAGGATGCCCTTTGATGATATCTTCAAGGACGTCCCACACCTCAGGAGCATGTCTTTGGATCATTTTTTTGGCTGAGCGGATGGTGTAGACATGGCCGAGATCTTTCAGACGTTTGACGATGAAAGGCTCGAACAGTTCTAGCGCCATCAGTTTTGGCAATCCGCACTGATTGAATTTCAATTCCGGACCCACGATGATGACGGAACGGCCGGAGTAGTCGACCCGTTTACCCAAGAGGTTTTGGCGGAAGCGCCCCTGCTTACCCTTTAGCATTTCGGAGAGGGATTTCAGCGGACGATTGCCGGCGCCCATGACAGGATGGCCATGGCGGCCGTTATCGAATAGGGCATCGACAGCCTCTTGGAGCATCCGTTTTTCATTGCGGATGATCACTTCCGGTGTTTTGAGTTTGAGGATCGCCTTTAAGCGGTTGTTTCTATTGATGACACGACGGTAGAGATCGTTTAAGTCGGAAGTCGCGAATCTTCCTCCATCGAGAGGCACGAGAGGACGCAAATCAGGCGGGATGACCGGAACGGCAGACATCACCATCCAGGAAGCCTTGTTTGTTGAAGAAACGAAGCCTTCGATAATTTTAAGCCGTTTTGCCAGCTTCATGCGCGCTTGCATCGATTTGGTTTTGCGCAATTTGTCTTTCAGCTCTACCAGCTGGGTTTGCAGATCCTCGGTTGCCAGGAGATCGCGAATCGCTTCTCCTCCCATTTTCGCTGTAAAAGCATCTCTGCCCCATTTCTCTTGAGCTTCGCGGTATTCGACATCATTGAGGAGCTGTTTTCTTTCTAGATCGGTATTGCCCGGTTCGATCACAACGTATTCTTCGTAATAGATCACGCGTTCCAGGTCGGCAGAAGTCATGCCCAAAACATTCCCAATGCGTGATGGCATCGTTTTGAAGAACCAGATATGGACCACAGGCACGGCCAGGTCGATATGCGCCATCCGCTCTCTTCGAACCTTAGAAAGAGTCACTTCCACGCCGCAACGGTCGCAAACAATACCTTTGTGCTTAATTTTTTTGTATTTTCCACAAGCACATTCCCAGTCGCGTGTCGGCCCGAAGATTTTTTCGCAGAAGAGCCCACCTTTTTCTGGTTTAAATGTGCGGTAATTAATTGTCTCAGGCTTCTTGATTTCGCCTCGCGACCACCGATTGCGAATGACGTCATCAGATGCAATTTGAATTGTCAACTTATCAAACTGCGATTCATCTTGTTGTAAATACTCTGACATGCCTGCCCTCTAATTTTATAATGATCTTTCAATCTTTTCTTATGTCTTCGCCGTAACCGTCCCGTGCTCCTGCTCACCCTGTACCCTTGCTCACCCCGTGCCCGTGCCCTTGCCCGTGCCCCTACCCGAACATCAGACACCGTAACTTGCTAGAATTCTAGCGCAGTTGCGGGGTCTGATGTTTCGGGCAGGGGCACGGGCAAGGGCACGGGCACGGGGTGAACAAGGGACGGATGGGGGCACAGGGCACAGTTATCTTTCTTCAACGCGCTCTGTTCTCAGGTCGAGACCCAACCCTTGCATCTCTTTAATCAACACGTTAAACGACTCCGGTGTTCCCGATTTTAGGAGGTTATCCCCTTTAACAATCGACTCGTAGATACGAGTACGTCCGGCGACGTCGTCTGATTTTACTGTTAGCAATTCCTGGAGCAAGTGAGCAGCGCCATAGGCCTCTGCCGCCCACACTTCCATCTCCCCGAAACGCTGTCCCCCCATTTGAGCTTTACCACCGAGCGGCTGCTGAGTGACCAGTGAGTAGGGGCCAATAGCGCGGGCGTGGATTTTATCTGCCACCAAGTGACTGAGTTTCAGCAGGTAGATGTAGCCGACAACGACAGCATTATCAAACCGTTCGCCTGTGCATCCGTCGTAGAGGAAGAACTTACCTGTATCGGACAGTCCCTGTTCTTTCATCATTTTCCAGATCACCTCTTCAGGGAATCCTTCGAATACGGGGGACTGAACGTAGATTCCTGCGCGTTTTGCTGCAAAACCCAAGTGTGTTTCAAAGAGCTGTCCCATGTTCATACGGGAAGGCACGCCGAGCGGATTCAAGATCACTTCGATGGGGCGTCCATCATCCATATAAGGCATATCTGCTTCCGGAACAATTTTGGAGACCACCCCTTTGTTACCGTGGCGTCCCGCCATTTTGTCACCCACTTGCAGCTTGCGTTTGGAAGCCACATAGACTTTGACTTGGCGGATGATGCCTGGATCGAGATCGGTATCCCCTTTACGCATGAACTCCACTTCCGACTTGTATTGCGCATCCAGTGTCTGCATGGCAATTTCGTAGTCGTGCAGGGTCTGCCGCAATGTATCGTAGAGGTCGTTCACCGGCATTAAGAGATCTTCGACGTTCTCCTTTTCCAGCTCGACCAGTAAGTCTTGCTCGATCAATTCCCCTTCTTCAATCACCACTTCGGCAGTTTTGCGATGAACGATTGTTCCTGGGGCTGTTTCATTCAGCAATAGGGCGCCGATGCGCTCGTGTCTTTCTGTGCGCAGTTCGCCTTGTTTGGTTTTATATTCGCGCTGAATATCTTTTAGGCGTGTCGCCTCTTCGACCAACTCGTCATCTGTCTTGGAGAGACGATCGCGACGGCTAAACACTTTGACATCCATGACGATCCCTTCGGTACCCGGAGGTACAGTGAGGGAAGCATCTTTGACATCTGCCGCTTTTTCGCCGAAGATCGCACGGAGGAGCCGCTCTTCAGGAGCCAGCTCTGTTTCGGATTTCGGAGTGATTTTTCCTACCAGGATATCGCCCGGTTTGACTTCGGCTCCCACGCGTACGATTCCATCATCGCCCAGATTGACTAATGCCTCTTCGGAGACATTTGGGATATCGCGTGTGATCTCTTCCTTACCCAGTTTGGTATCGCGAGCTGTCAGTTCAAACTCTTCGATATAGATCGAGGTGAATGCATCTTCTCTGAGAAGTTTCTCAGAAATGATAATCGCATCCTCAAAGTTATAGCCGAACCATGGCATAAAGGAGACGAGAACGTTTTTGCCGAGAGCCACTTCCCCATTTTCTGTGGCTGGACCATCAGCGATGACATCCCCTGCCTTGATTTTATCGCCCACTTGGCAAAGAGGCTGTTGATTGATGCAAGTCCCTGCGTTGGAGCGCAGGAATTTCTTTAGAAGATACGTCTTTTTATCCAAACGGTTGTCTTTTGGAGAAATCACAATTTGAGAGCCATCGACGTATTCAACAACGCCATCTTCTTTCGCTATGATGACCGCACCTGAGTCACGTGCAGCGCGCGCTTCGAGTCCTGTCCCTACCAGCGGAGCATCCGGCTTCAATAGAGGCACACCTTGACGTTGCATGTTCGAGCCCATCAAAGCACGGTTGGCGTCATCATGCTCCAGGAAGGGAATCAATCCAGTCACAATAGAGACCAGCTGTTTTGGCGACACATCCATATGGGTCACGCGATCCGGAGCAACTTCAAAAGGCTCTCCGCGATAACGTGCCCAGCATAAGGAACCTTCAAACATTCCGTGCTTATCAAGTGGTGCCGATGCCTGGGCGATCACGCAGCGTTCTTCCTGGTCTGCCGTCATGTATTCGATTTCATCCGTCACGACATGATCCCGCACAATCCGATAAGGCGTTTCGATGAAGCCGAATTCGTTGATTTTTGCGAAGGCCGACAGGGAAGTGATCAGACCGATGTTTGGTCCTTCCGGTGTTTCGATCGGGCAAATTCTTCCATAGTGGCTGGAATGGACGTCGCGGACTTCAAAGCCTGCTCTATCTCGGTTTAAGCCGCCTGGTCCGAGGGAGGAGAGACGCCGTTTGTGCGTCAATTCTGCGATCGGATTGGTTTGGTCCATAAATTGGGACAACTGGGAACGACCGAAGAAGTCTTTCAGGACTCCGGACAGACCTTTTGCGGAGACAATTTTTCCTGGTGTCAAAGTATCGGATGTGAAGTCAAACAAGTTCATCCTTTCGCGGATGATTTTGTCCATGCGAGCCAGGCCGATGCGGCATTGGTTTTGGATCAGTTCCCCGACGGAGCGTACGCGGCGGTTACCGAGGTGGTCGATATCATCGACGTTGGTATCTTCTGCGCCTTGTTTCAGTCTGATCAGATATTTGAGCGCACCGATCACATCTTCTTTAGTTAGGGTCACTACTTGGAGGATTTCATCATCCACTTCGAGACCTAGCTTCGAGTTCAGCTTATAGCGGCCGACGCGCCCCAGATTGTAGCGTTTCGGATCGAAGAAAAGGCGCATCATCGCCGAGCGTGCATTTGCCAGTGTTGCGGGTTCGCCCGGACGTATTTTTCTATAAAAATCTTTGAGTGCAGATTCGTAGGAATCTGTTGTATCTTTTGCCAGCATCTTAATGATGGGGCTGCTTTCGTCGGCATCGTCGGCGACTCGGATTGTGTCGATTCCGGCATCGGACATCCGTTTTAACATCGCTGTTGTCAATTTTTCTGCTGCTTTGCCGAATACTAGTCCGCTTTCTTCATCTATAACATCTTGTGCGAGGATTTTCCCGACCAGTTTAGCAAATTCTTTTTCCGATTTGATCTTGACTTTGCGTGTTGTGTAGAATTCTTCAATAATATCGGCATTCGAAGAGTATCCCAGAGCGCGGATGAATGTCGTTGCCAGAATTTTGCGCCGCCGTTTTTTTCGGTCGATGTAGATATGGATCAGGTCATTGGTATCAAACGCCCCTTCCAGCCAGCTGCCTCGATAAGGAATGATGCGGAAGGAATATAAGGTCGTTCCACGGCTATGCCTTTCTTGTTCAAAACAAATACCGGGAGAGCGGTGCAATTGAGAAACGACGACCCGTTCTGCTCCATTGATGATGAACGTCCCTTTGTCTGTCATGACAGGAATCGTCCCCATATACACTTCCTCTTCTTTGATCCCTGTCTCGTCGGTCAAACGGAATTTGACTTTTAGCGTGACATGGTAGGAAATGCCCCTGCGGATACATTCTTCAGGTGAGTACTTAGGAACACCTAAGTTATAAGACAGGAATTCCAGGATAGTTTTTTCGTCATAAGATTTTATTGGGAAAATCTCATTAAAAACCTCTTGGAGACCAATATTTTCCCTTTCATCAGGAAACTTATTGGCTTGGAGAAATTGGTTATACGACTTAATCTGAATTTCGATCAGATTAGGCAAGTCGATGATTTCTTTCTTCTCAATATAACTGACGCGTTGCGGCGGTCTTTTCAACATCGTGAAGGACTCCCTGGGTATGGCTTGAAGGCTTTATATGGACCAGAACGACCGGGCCAAGCCCGGTGTCCTGAATTTCTTGCAAGAAAACAACGTGCTATTACAGACCTTTTAGGGTCACTTTAGCACCGGCAGCTTCCAATTTCTTCTTAATATCTTCTGCTTCCGCTTTTGGAGCAGTTTCTTTAACAACTTTTGGAGCGCCATCTACAAGTTCTTTCGCTTCTTTCAAGCCGAGGCCGGTGACTTCGCGAACGACTTTAATAACGCCGATTTTCTTATCTGCTGGAGAGTCAACAAGAGTGATTTGGAAATCTGTTGCATCTGCAGCAGCGGCAGGTGCAGCGCCGGCAGCGGCAGGTGCAGCGACAGCGACTGCAGCGGCAGCAGCTTTAACGCCCCATTTTTCTTCCAAAGCAGTCTTTAATTCTGCCATTTCCAAAACGCTCAATTTGCTCAGAGCATCTACTAATTCTTCAGTTTTGTTACTCACAATACTACCTCATTAATTTTCTTAACTTTATGTTGTTTAATTATTGATCAACCTGCTGATCGCCCGGATTTGCTTTTACTTTGTTGTCTAAGCAATAGACAACGCTTGCAAGCAGGGCGTCCATAACCGCCAAGGTTTGTGCCATTGGAGCTTCGAAGACGCTGAGCAATTGTGCCCGCATTTCGTTTTTCCCTGGCAGCTTAGATAATGCATTTACATCGGCAGCATTATACAGCTGACCGTCAATACGTCCACCAACAACCTCTACAGCTTTGTCGTTGTCTTCGCCAAATTTGATGACTAATTTTGTCATCTCAAGTGGATCATTCATCGCATATACCAGGCCGATATGTCCTGGTAGGGCCTTCACATCGAGAGAAACACCCACAGCTTGGGCCGCTTTGACCAGAACGCGTTTGCGCATGACGCCGACATTGCCACCTAGCTTAGCCACTTCTCTGCGGAATGTGTTAGCTTTGTTGGCAGTCAGTTTTTCATAGCGCATGAGCACGAATGAATCAGAGTGGTTAAACTGGCTCTTAACCTCGTCCAGAAGGAGTTGTTTATCTTGTCTCATTTCTTATCTCCTTAGGCGATATCCAGATCACGTGTATCAATCTTTAGGCCTGGCCCCATTGTCGATGAAAGGTGCATTGACTTGAGGTAGTGACCTTTGGCAGATGCCGGTTTTGCACGCATGACGGCATGCAAGAAAGATGTGATGTTTTCCACAAGTTTAGCAGCGTCAAACGACAATTTGCCTAATCCGACATTGATCATTCCGTGGCGATCGAGTTTAAATTCGATTTTACCGGATTTCAATTCCTGGATAGCTTTACTGACATCGGTTGTGACGGTGCCGGCTTTTGGAGTTGGCATGAGGCCGCGAGGCCCTAGCACTTTACCTAATTTACCCACATCGCGCATCATGTCGGGCGTTGCAATGACGGCATCAAAGCCGGTCCAGCCCGCGTTTACTTTTTCAAAAAGTTCATCATTGCCCGCATAGTCGGCGCCAGCAGCCAAGGCTTCTTTCACCTTATCACCTCGTGCGAAGACGAGGATGACGATCGTCTTGCCCGTACCGTTCGGTAACGATACAGTGCCGCGAACGTGCTGATCTGATCTACGAGGGTCAACGCCAATTTTCAAGGAAACATCCACTGTTTGGTCAAATTTGACCCCTGGACATTTCTTCAGAGTGTCGACAGCCTCTTGGACGCTAAATACCTTTGCGGTATCCAGGCCTTTAGCTATCTCCCGAGTTCTTTTACTTGGACGACCCATACAACTTCTTATGTATAGAATTTTGTTTAGCCTTTTTAGCTTTGGCAAAATCCTTTGTTTATAATTCACTGAGATCATTCTCTCAGCGATTCATTCTGCCACATTTGGCAGAATTAAGAAAAGAACAAACGTTCCCCTTATGAGTTTTTGGATAAAAAAACTGACATTTCTTTATCCTGGCACACAGGAAGAGGATCTTGTTTTTTTCGGAAAATCTATTCGACGAGTTCGATTCCCATGGAGCGAGCGGTTCCCAGGACAATCTCAGTAGCAGCATCAAGATCATTAGCATTCATATCTTCGATCTTTTGTTCCGCTATGCTGCGCGCTTGTTTTCTGGTAATTTTCGCTACTTTATCGCGGTTTGGGACAGCGGATCCCTTTTCGATTCCCAGTGTTTTTTTGAGCAGTTGTGGAACAGGGGGTTTTCTTGTGATAAATGTGAATGATTTGTCCTGGTAGACAGTGATGACCACGGGTAGGACATCGCCGCCCATGCTTTGTGTTTTTGCATTGAATTCTTTGCAAAACGCCATGATGTTAACGCCGGCGGAACCTAGGGCAGGACCGATTGGAGGCGCCGGGTTAGCTTTCCCTGCCGGGATTTGCAATTTGATTAATTTAACAACTTTTTTTGCCATAATCTCCTCTTACATTTAGGGGACGATTACGAATTCGCAATCCTAGAGGCACTTTAGGAACGCATGCAACGGTGCATGTTTTCCGCAATGAAGAGATTGAACTTCGTAAAAGTATGCTTCTTTTTTTTTTATTATCTGAGGCTTTTGCAACACTCGTTTTGTTGGTCACATTTGTGCGTGGTTCAAAATAGCTCAAAAACAAACCACATTCACTTTGGAGTGCGCGTGGTTTCTTAATGGAATTTTGTCAAAACCTCATCAGTTTCCTGCTTCTTCGGTGATCTCTTCGACTTGATTAAACTCTAAGTCGTCAACGCGTGTTTCTCTGCCGAAGATGGAGACCAGCACGCTGAGTCGCCCTTTATCCAGGAATACATTTGTGACGGTTCCGATAAAATTAACGAATACACCGTCGGTAATTTTCACTCGGTCTCCTACATTAAACTTATGCTTCTGTGTAACCGTCTGTTTTTTGCTTTCGAGGTCGCGCAGGATCTCTTCTACTTCTTTATCAGAAAGCGCGGTTGGTTTTTCTCCCCCCAGGAAATCGATAACACCAGCAGTATTTTTCACAAACAGCCATGAGTCGTCATTGAGTTGCATTTTAACGAGGAGGTAGCCTGGCCACAACCTTTTTTCCAGTACTTTTTGCTTCCCATTTTTCACTTCTGACACATTTTCTGTTGGGAGCAACACGCTTTCGATCAGGTCGCCAATGCCCTTAGTTTCTTTTTGTTCTTCCAGGGCTTTTTTGACTTTTTTTTCGTGTGTTGAAAGGACTTGTACTACGTACCAATTATGCATTTCTTACACCGTTGTTTTTTAGCTATTTATCCGGTAATGAGGTGGACCAAAGCGTTCAATGTGTTTAGGGTTCCCTGGATGATTAGATCCATCAGATAGATCCCCATACCGAAGCAGAAAGTTCCGATGACAACAATTTTCGTATAGGTTTTGAGCTCATCCGGTTTCGTCCAGCTGATTTTGCTGAACTCGTCTTTGAGATTTCCGAGGAAATCCTGCCACTGCGCTTCTTTTATTCCTGTTTCTTTAGCAGTTGTTGTTGCTACAGGCTTTACTAGCTCGCTTGTTTTTTTCGCTTCTACCATATTCACATCCACTGCCATGGCGTCACCTTTTTGCTACACATCTTACTATCGAGTGCGGAGGGATTCGAACCCCCGACCGGCGGCTTTGGAGACCGCAGCTCTACCAACTGAGCTACACACCCAAAAGGGCACACTTGGGTATGCCCTTGTATTTTTGTAACCGTTCAGGGGGTCTAGCGGGCTTCAAATGTGATTCTGAGAGCATCTACAAAGTTAAAAATGCTCACAAATAGCTGTTTTTGGCTATTCGCTGCGCTTTTTAATTTGCATCTGCACCTCATAATCAACCTTTTAAGCTGCGCCATACCCTGTGAACGGTTACGTATTTTTGCTGCTTTCGGCAGCTTTTAGACAACCACTACTTGATGATTTCGGATACTGTTCCGGCGCCGATTGTGCGGCCCCCTTCGCGGATAGCGAAACGGATCCCTTTTTCCATAGCGATTGGAGAGATCAATTTTACTGTGATCTCTACGTTATCGCCCGGCATCACCATTTCGACTCCTGCCGGAAGTTCGACAGTCCCTGTAACGTCTGTTGTTCTAAAGTAGAGCTGTGGACGATACCCAGTGAAGAACGGCTTATGGCGTCCGCCCTCTTCTTTAGTCAATACGTAGACGGGTCCTTTAAACTCTGTGTGTGGTGTGCATGTGCCTGGGGCTGCGAGAACCATACCGCGTTCGATATCTTTCTTTTCAACACCGCGCATGAGGATACCCACGTTTTCACCGGCGCGTGCTTCATCCAAAACTTTGTTGAACATTTCGAGACCTGTTGCCACTGTATCGCGAGTGGGTCCGAGTCCGACGATTTGGAGTTTATCGTTGATTTTGACAATACCGCGCTCGACTCTACCAGTTGCCACTGTACCTCGACCGGAGATGGAAAACACGTCTTCGACAGGCATCAGGAATGGTTTGTCAACTTCACGAGCTGGAGTTGGAATTTTTTCATCAACAGTTTTCATCAGTTGTTTTACGCTTTCAACGTATTTTGGATCGCCTTCGAGGGCTTTTAGGCCGGATCCTCTGATGATTGGAGAATCTTTGTATCCTTTGGATTCGAGCAGTTCATGGATTTCCATTTCAACGAGGTCGAGCAGTTCCTGATCGCCTTCGCCCAGCATATCCACTTTATTGAGGAATACGACGATAGCAGGCACTTGCATCTGTCTTGCCAACAGGATGTGCTCGCGTGTTTGAGGCATTGCGCCGTCTGTTGCTGCGACGACGAGGATAGCGCCGTCCATTTGGGCAGCACCTGTGATCATGTTTTTGACATAGTCGGCGTGGCCTGGGCAGTCGACGTGTGCGTAGTGGCGAGACGCTGTTTCGTATTCTACGTGAGTGGAGTTAATTGTAATTCCACGCGCTTTTTCTTCTGGTGTGTTGTCAATAGACGCGTAATCGCGGAATTTTGCTCCGCCTGCTTCTGCGAGCACTTTTGTGATCGCTGCTGTCAGTGTTGTTTTACCATGGTCGACGTGGCCGATGGTTCCGATGTTTACGTGCGGTTTTTTCCGCTGAAACGTTTCTTTTGCCATTTTACTCCTCCCTGAGGCTCGGTATCTTTTGTTTTTAGAAACGCAGACTAAAGTCTACGCTACGGTTTTTATCTATTCAACTTTTCTGCCCAGAATAGGAATTGAACCTACGACCTTTTGCTTACCATGCAAATGCTCTACCACTGAGCTATCTGGGCAATCAACTTTCATTCTAGCTGGTTTGCTTTACACGCCAAAAGTGTAGAATGTTGTCCAAAATAAATCAACATGAATTCTTATTGTTGCTTATCTTTGTCGGAAAGTGATCCTTGCTTTGGTCAGATCATATGGCGACATTTCAACTGTCACCTGGTCTCCGACCAATACGCGAATGTTTTTCATCCGCATTTTTCCGCAAAGATGCGCCATCACGACCATTCCATTTTGCAATTTGACCTGGAATGTCATGTTGGGCAGCAACTCTTCGACTGTCCCTTCGCACTTAATTGTATCTTCTTTTGTCATACTATATTTTGCTGTCTCATGAAAATAACGAAACCATAATGAATGTCTAGTAGGGTAACACACTCTCGCTAAATGTCAAGAAAAAAAATATCCCTACAGAATCTTTTCCCTTGCCCTGCCCCCTTCATGCCCCTGCCCTTGCCCTTGCCCTTGCCCTTGCCCCTGCCTTTGCCCTTGCCCTTGCCCCTGCCCTTGCCCCTGCCCTTGCCTTTGCCCTTACCCGAACTTAGCCTAAATGTATCTTATTGCCGGGTCGGGAAACGCAAAGGCGCGAAGGCGCCAAGGAACGCAAAGAGAGAGAGTTTTGATGCTAAAGGGGCCTGAGATATTAGTGTCCGTGGCTTTTTTTCCAACGCAAAGAAACGAGCAAGGGCGCAGAGGAACGCGAAGAGTGTAGGTTGATACATTGCGCTGACTAACCGCGATTAGCGGTGGTAGCATATAGCCGCGTGGCGGTCCAATCCGTCCATTAAAACCAGCCGCGAATGCGGCGCAGAGGAATACATGGTTACAATATACTTCTCTAGATTTACGATGAGTCTGCTTTCTGCCG
>Ga0207043_1007_pt2 | contig 43135 bp, 38 predicted proteins | sample Alteio_BWMinCont_71_FD_153304 | JGI IMG/M metagenome (GOLD analysis project Ga0207043, IMG submission 153304) | Enriched cells from forest soil in Barre Woods Harvard Forest LTER site, Petersham, Massachusetts, United States -... | ecosystem: Environmental > Terrestrial > Soil > Temperate forest >... | reverse complement strand
TCCCAAAATCAGGTCCTTGAAAGAAACCCATCCTTGGGGGACTGGATTTGCAGGATTCCAATCATGGACAAAATTGAATACCGGCAGATTGCGGATCTTCAATTCTCTTAAAGAAGTAGATATCTGAAGTCCAATGGGCAAGGTGTCCAGCGAATTGGAGCTCAAATCAAGGTATTGCACAGAATCCAGTTGGGGAACTTCTTTGATCCGATTGAAGGAAAGATCCAAATGGGACAGCCCATTTAAATGATTGATCGCATTGGGAACTGCTGAAATGAGATTTCTCGAGAGAGAGAGTTTATGGAGCCGTTGCAGTTGGGCAAGGGCATTCACGTCTGCTGGAAAAAGAGAGAGTCCGTTTCCGTCCAGAACGATCTCTTCCACTCTTGCGAAAGCTCTAATTTCTGGAGGAACGGTGCAAAACAGCCTTCCTTCAAAATTTCCAGGGAAGGGATGAACTGCCTCCAACCACGCCTTGCTGAATCGATTAGAATTTAGATCCAGTGATGTGATGGCGCCGAGTTCTCTTCGCATATCTAAAAGGATCTTTTGCAAAGCGTCCATTTTTTCTTTTGGCGGCAGATCTTTCAGAGACTCCATAGAAATCCCAGCTGACCTGAGTAGCAGAATCGCCGCTCTCATCCTGATCCCGTAAATCGCTTGGGAAACACGTTTGAGAACTGCTGCGTTATTTGGATCCTCATTGCCAACTAACTTTCTATGGTAAGGCTCGCCAAAAATCTCTACCGCCTTTGTATGAAGCGCTTCTCCGACATCCCTCACTTTTCGAGAAGAAGTTGTATTCTGAATGAAAACGGGGTAAATCTGCCCTTCTGAGGGAGATTGTAATTTAGTTGCTGCTGCGCTCATATGGATCCTTTTTTGGCATAGAGATTAAAACCACCGAAAGAATTTATCAAGAAATCTTTTACGCTTCCTGGGTAGGAATGTCCACTTGAGTCGGAGACATCTCTACATTTTTTCTAAGGCTGATAATGGTATGCCCACCTTGATTCTGTATCTTTAATAGATAGCCGCTTCCCGATTCGACCTCTTGGATCAATTTTTGAATCCTTGCATCCCTGCCATATGATGCATCGAGATGGATTTCTATCCGCTCTTTTCCGTTGTTGACCAAGCTCCAAATGAACTCAGAAATATCGGCAAAATGGAAGTGTCGATTCCCAACCAGATTCAATACTTGCAATGCAGGAAGCTGCGAAAGGACTTTCGGAAAAGTTTGGAATCGATTCCCGTTGAGATAAAGTTCGCGCAAATGAGCTAGAGCGAGGAGAGAATCTGGCAAATCGCTCAATTGATTGTCACCGAGCTCTAAGATTTCCATTCGAGTCAAGTTTCCAATTCTGGAAGAAATCGACTCGATCTGATTGGAAGAGAGATCGAGAGACCTCAGATTTCTCGCTTGCCAAAGAGGGCATTGATCCGGGAAAGCGATGTTTCTCTTATTCGAAGAGAGAGAAAAATCCTCCAGACGGTTCATTCTCGCTACACATTCGGGAACGGCTTCGAGAGGATTCCAAGAAAGATCGAGCTTTTGGATAGGAAGATCTCCAATTCTATCAGGAAAAGAAGCGAGGTTCAGGTGATTATTGACTAAGAGAAGCGTTCTCAATCCCTTGAAGTGGCCAACTGTGATGGGAATATAGTTATAATTTTTTCCTCCCAAATCGTAAAAGAGCGACCGGAACTCAGGAACATTCTCCCGTGTAAAGCCGCAAATAGAGACCGCCACTACATCCTGAGTTCTTCTAGGGTGGTCTTCAATCCATCTTGTGATGATTAGGAAATTTTCCCGATCTGATCGACGAGGATCCAGTGCGCGAAGAAAATCCTCTCCCCCCTCTATGGCTTTCAAGAATGGGTAAATGCCGATCAATTTAGAATTCCAACGGGCTTTTGCCATTTGGTCCAGCACATCGGGATGGCGGGAGGAAATTTGATCGAACTCTGTAGCCCTATACACAAAGCTCCGGCCCCCAAACAAGTTCTCTGTTTTACGGACTAGCGAGTCGGCCCTCTGCTGCAAAGCCCTTCTCTGATTGAATTCTGGGATCGGATGCCTAACGGCGCCGTTCATAGACTCTCTTTGGCGCTCTATTCTTTGCAAGAGGGGAGAATCGGATGGGCCTACATTGGAAACAGCGCGGCGGGGCCTTCGAGGTGCAGGCGAAGAGCCCGTTTCAGGCTGGGATGAAGGTTCCGCTCTCCTCGCCCGCTTCAGGTCTCTCTCCTGGACATCCTGAGAAGCCTGGAAAGCCGCTATCAGATCGGGCCGCTCCCGGTATTCATCGGTATACCTGCCATGGACATTCTTCCTGGACTCCCTGTCTGAGCGGGAAAGCTCCCTTTGGGTTCCCCCGCTTAGGTTCCTGATCATGGTGTCTCGAAGCTCAGGGGGAAGATCTTTATATAACGGGAAACCAGTAGGATGAGCCATATTACCTCAATTCAAAAGTTAGAAAATCTGGCACGGGCAAGCTCACGGGCACGAACCTTCGGCACCCTCTATCCAATGGGGGGGCGGGGGGTTCCCCCCGACTTACGTGCCCGTGCCCGTACACGTGCCCGATTTAAGGGGTTAAAGACTACAGAATCTGGCTACTTTGGCGCTACTACAAGAAATTTTCTCCCACATAATCTTCTTATTTTAAAATACTTACAACCACAACCCAGCAATCTTTAGTCTAGATTGCTAAAATTCTTGCTTTGCCGGACCTCCTTTGCTATAATTCAATCCATGGAGTTAGCAAACGCTTATGAAGACTGCCACACTTAAATCACTACCTGCGAAGAAGCTTCCAAAGACCGACCGGGAGCAGGCTGTTCTACTGGGCCTCATCGAGCTATACCTGAAAATGGGGAAGCCGATCGGCTCTCAAACCCTGCAAGAGAATGGCTTTGAGTCGCTGAGTTCAGCCACCATCCGCAATTACTTCGGAAAAATGGAAGAACAGGGATACCTGAAACAGCAGCATACCTCTGGGGGCCGCATCCCTACTGCAAAGGCATTCCGCCTCTATGCGGACGCTTACAGCGATCAGGGAGTCATCGATGGGGACCAGGCGGAGATCCTCGAGGAAGTCCTCAAAAAGAATAGCCGCGAGGTAGCCACAGCCTTGAATCTGGCCGCTGAATCGCTGAGCGAACTGGCAAAGTGCGCCGTTTTCATTTCAGCCCCTCGGTTTGACCAGGATTTTGTCCAGGATATCCGGCTGATCCAGCTCGATCCGACCAAGCTCCTCTCCATTGCGATCACCGACTTCGGCCTCATCCGCACAGAAACGATTTACCTGGACCGCCCCGTCGACATCCTCTTCTTACGCAGCGCGGAGGAATATTTCCTCTGGCGCATGAATAAAGGAGAAAAGCCCCTTTTCCGCGGGGAAGCGGAAGCGAAGATGGCCCAAAGAATCTACAACGAAGTGATGGTGCGCCATGTCGTGGGATATGCAAATTTTACGAGTGAAGACATTCTCCGGACAGGGCTCTCCAAACTGTTAGCCTATCCGGAATTCAACGATGCAGCCGCCCTTGCAAACAGCCTTTCTCTTCTTGAAGATGAGGGGCAGATGCAGGCCTTGCTGCGGGAATGCTGCAAAAAAAATCAACTGACCTGCTGGATCGGAGACGAGCTTTGCCCTTTCGTCCCACCCGGCTCGGAATGCGCGATCATCGCGATCCCCTACCGGATCAATCAAACGATTGCCGGGGCGATCGCCCTGCTCGGGCCCATGAGGCTCCCCTACAAGAACCTATTTGGCCTGGCGCAGCATTTCAGCGAGTTGCTTAGCAAATCGCTGACCCAAAGCGTGTATAAATTCAAGATCACGTTCCGCCAGCCGAAAGGACAAGGCTCGGAGCGAATTGAAAATGGAGACGAGATACTAAAAACAAACCGCTCCATCTTATTGGAAGATAAATCGAGGTAAAATGACAGAAAAAGAAAAAGGACCCGAAGAGATGACGCCAGAGGCAATCCAGACCCTGCCCCCTACTGAAGATTGGAAAGATAAATATTTGCGCACGCTGGCTGAGCAGGAAAATATGCGCAAACGGATCCAAAGAGAGAAACAAGAGATGGCCCGTTTCGGAATCGAAAATTCGATCTCCGAATTTCTTCCCGCCATCGACAATTTTGAAAATGCCCTTCGCTTCTCAGAAAATGCAGGCGGAGAGGTGAAAAGCTGGGCCGTAGGATTTGAAATGATCCTCTCCCAGTTTAAAGAGGTGCTCCACAACCATGGCATCGTCTCTTTCCATTCGGAAGGGAACACGTTCGACCCACAATACCACGAAGCGGTCGAAATCGTCGAAACGACGGAAGTTCCCGATGGAACGATCATGCATGAGTTCACAAAAGGGTATAAAAGCGCATCCCGCACGATCCGCCCAGCCCGCGTGAAAGTGGCCAAACACCCGCAAAAGATAGACATTCCCGCAAGCTTTGCTGCGGAAGAAGAAGAAACAAAGATTTAAAAAAATGAAACCAGCAGCTTTTTAGCTGCAACCGAGACTGTGCGAGGCACAGAGAAATCCAAGCGAGCTTTAGCTCGCGATCCGACCGAGGAGGGACATTCCTAGTGAAACGGAAGACCGACGAGGAGGATGGATTTATCAAAGCCGGAGCCAGTCCCAAAAGGAAAAATATGGCACAAAAAAAGAGAATTATTGGTATCGACCTTGGTACAACCAACTCCTGCGTAGCGATTATGGAGGGAGGTTCTACCGTGGTGATTACGAATGCGGAAGGAGCGCGCACAACGCCTTCTGTCATCGCATATAAAGGCAATGAACGCCTTGTCGGCATCCCAGCGAAACGACAAGCGGTCACCAATCCTGATAAAACGCTCTTCTCTACAAAGCGTTTTATCGGCCGAAAATTCAGTGAAGTCCAATCGGAAATTGCGACCGTCCCTTACAAAGTGACGAAGAACGCCAATGGCGACGCTGTTTTCGAAGTCGACGGAAAAACCATCTCTCCAGAAGAAGCCGCCGCACAAGTCCTCATCAAAATGAAGGAAACAGCGGAGAGCTACCTCGGAGAAAAAGTAACCGAAGCGGTCATCACCGTTCCCGCCTATTTCAACGACTCCCAAAGACAGTCGACGAAAGATGCCGGAAGGATCGCAGGTCTCGACGTCAAGCGAATCATCCCGGAACCTACTGCCGCGGCACTCGCTTATGGCCTCGACAAGCAGAATACTGACAAAAAAGTCGCCGTGTACGACCTCGGAGGAGGTACATTCGATATCTCCGTCCTCGAGATCGGCGACGGCGTATTCGAAGTGTTGGCGACGAATGGAGACACCCACCTCGGCGGCGACGACTTCGACAACGTGATCATCCGCTGGATGCTCGACGAATTCAAGAAAGAGAACGCCATCGACCTTTCCAAAGATAAAATGGCCCTTCAGCGCCTTCGCGATGCGGCTGAGAAAGCGAAAGTCGAACTTTCCGGCGTGCCGTCTACGGAAATCAACCAGCCCTTCATCACCATGGACGCAAGCGGCCCGAAACACTTGGCGCTGACTCTGACCCGCGCTAAACTCGAAAGCCTCTGCCACGAGCTGATTGAAAGGACCGTAGCTCCTTGCGTGAAAGCGATGAAAGACGCAGGCCTCTCTACGACCGATATCGGCGAGGTAATCCTCGTCGGCGGTATGACCCGGATGCCAGCCGTCCAGGCAAAAGTAAAAGAGATCTTCGGACGCGAGCCTCACAAAGGGGTAAACCCTGACGAAGCGGTCGCCATCGGCGCTGCTGTCCAAGGCGGTATTTTCGCCGGTGACGTCAAAGACGTCCTCCTCTTGGACGTGGTACCTCTCACTCTTGGTATCGAGACTCTTGGCGGCGTGATGACTCCGCTCATCGAGCGCAACACCACGATCCCAAGCCAGAAAAAACAGGTCTTCTCGACAGCCAGCGATAACCAGCCTGCCGTGACCATCGTCGTCCTCCAAGGAGAGCGCCCGATGGCCCGAGACAACAAGGAAATCGGCCGGTTCGATCTGACCGATATCCCTCCAGCGCCCCGCGGAATGCCTCAAATCGAGGTTGCTTTCGACGTCGACGCAGACGGGATCCTCCACGTCTCTGCAAAAGACAAGCAGTCCGGCAAAGAGCAGAAGATCCGGATCGAAGCGAAATCGGGACTTTCCGATGCGGAAATCCAGCGCAAGGTCAAGGAAGCCGAACTCCATGCTGCAGAAGACAAGGAGAGGAAAGATGCTGTAGAAGTGCGCAACGAGGCCGACTCGCTCGCCTTCCGCGCACAGAAGTCGCTCAACGAGTACAAGGAAAAACTTCCTTCGAATGTTGTCACCGACATCCAGACCCGTATCGACGCCGTGAAAAAGGCTCTCGAAGGACAGGACAACGACCTGATCAAGGCTAAAACTGCAGAGCTGCAAGAGCACATGCAGAAGATCGGCGAAGAGCTGTCTAAAGCGGGCCCGCAAAGCGCAGGACCTACTCCTCCGCCGCAAAGCGCTCCGAATGCAAAGGGACCTTCTAAGCCCGACATCGAAGACGCTGAAGTAGAAATCATGGACGATAAGAAATAAGAAAACTTCAGAATTTATAGTTCACTAACCCGGTTCCTAAAGGACCGGGTTTTTTATTTATTGCATTCCGTTAAGGTGCAGGCATCGATGGCCGATTTGCCTCTGGGCTTTTGAGAATAGATAGTAAAGACAAGACGCGTCGCGTCATAGCGGACGACGGGAGCCATTTGGTACTGCTGCCGCTCCATGCTCGACTTGCCAAAGTCCCCTTCAATGATCAACTCCTGATACATGTTGCCATAGAAACCCTGGTTGCCCGTTCCTATCTGGTCCTGATCCGATCGCATCACTTGAGTGGTTTCTTCGGAATCCACGGTAAAATAGCGGCCCCCTACCTGGACGGTGATCTCCGCCGCCCTTTGGCGCGCCATTTTTTTCGCTTCTGAAGCGCCCATTCCATCCTGCACGACTACCACGGCATATTGATCGCCTTCCAACTGATATTCAATGAGTTGGTCCGAGATAGCCACATATTTCACATTATCGGATTTGGAGCACATCCCGACAAGAGCGGTTACAGCGACAACGCAAATAGCAATCTTCATAATTACACCTAACAAGATCCTAACTATATATAAACAGTTTAATTCAATAGTTTTCAAGTTAATTATATGTAGATTGATTTGCTAATTACATAACAAAGAAATCGAAATGTTTAGAGTTGATAAATTTTCCTTTAATAAAATATATGGTTTTGTGGTACACAAGTCCCTTCTCACAAAGAAAGTGGGAGTTTTTCCAAAGATAAGAACAGCAAAAAATGAGGGTTCTATGGCTAGTGCACCAGGTCCGGTTGCGGGGCAACCACAAAGTTTCAGTCAGGCAGTTTCTTCAACCTTGAAACAATATCGAAAAGATATTGGCTTTATGGCAGTGCAGCATGGAGAAATCGAAAAGGCAAAAGGAAATTGGCTGCTTTTGTACAAGGACTACAAAGCAGGGAAATTTCCAACAACCAACGCAAAACTACAGACAAAAATGACAACTGAAACAGATGCCTATTTAGATTTGGAATCTGCGACAGCGAAAGCAAAAGCCTTGCAGGACCGATTCGATGAAACGATAACATACACAACCCGGGCCAAAATCTGTCCTGACTGTCATTTAACCTATCAGCGTTCAAGGTATAAAGTCGAATCGGCCAAAAAGGAAGAAGATCTTCTTTCAAATGAACAGGGAGTAGGAATTGTTTCGAAACTGAGGGATTTAAGAGAAAGAGTATATAGCATCTGGTACCACATGTCTGTGCGCCTTCCAAAGGCAGGAGACAATCTCGGTGGAGCCTTCTATTATGCCTACGGAAAGCTTGGGCAGACTGGTTGGGGATCCGTGGCATCGTCCTGCAAATCATGGCTCGACCTAGCAATTGGTGCAAGAAAACCAGAGTATACAAAACTGAGAGCTGAGTCAGCCGATGATAGTAAAGAGGCTTCTGCAAGTTCAGCCATAGCAGTAGAAAAGGAACTCACTCCTGAAGAAGAGAATGCCGCCTTGGCAAAACTGTCTCAAGAGCTGGATACAGCCATTGAAGATGATCCTTTCTCAAGAGAGGCAGTTCCTTCGCATATCCGCAAATCAAGTTCCGGTTCAACCGATGAAGATAGCTCTGGTGCTGGTGCAGGAGCGGGTGGTGCTGTAAAAGGTTCGGGTAAAGGAGCAGGTGCAGGGGCAAGCGCAACTGATGATGCAGATGTTGATGAAGAGCCTGTAGTAGCTGGCGCCGCTGATGATGCTGATGGTATAGGAGGTGTGGAAGAAGCAGCAGAGGAAGAACCTTCCACTGACGCAGCAGCTGACTCTGGCGATGTTGCTGATTCTGGCGCAGATACTGGAGCTGTTGAGGAATCCGCTGATTCAGCGCCTCCATCGGCTAGTCCTGGACCTAGTGTTGAAGTGTCAGCAAGTCCTCGAGCTAAATCTTTAGCGCAAGTCGTTGCAAGTGGACCTGCGGCATCGTCTTCAGCACCACTAAAACCCACAAAGCCTCCATTAACAGGAGCCGCCGCAGCTAGCGCAAAACCCACTCCTCCAAAAGGCAAGCCTCCAGCAGCAACCGTTGCAGCCACAGCAGCAAAAGCAGGAGCTGCGACTGGAAAAAAGGACGCACCAAAAAAGGACGAGTGATCTTCTACTCCAATTCTTTTTCGAAATCCACTTAGGGATGAAAGGCCGTCATTTTGTGGCGGCCTTTTATTTTTTTCTGTAGTATTCGAATTATATGAAAATTGCAGATTTACATTGCGACCTTCTCTCGTATCTTCAGGAACAACCTGGCAGGACAGCGAATGATCCTCAGTCCCACGCGTCGATCCCTCAGTTGCGCAAAGGAGGGGTTGTCCTTCAAACGCTCGCTATTTTTACGATCACAAAGCCGGGCAGCTCCAAGATAGGAGAGGAGCAGTTCCAGATTTTCAAAACTCTCCCCCAAAAATATGGGACCGCCTTTTCAAAGGAGATCTTCCCCCTTTTAGCGATAGAAAACGCTTCAGGATTTTGCGCCGATGACGAAACGATTGAAGCAGGGTTGAAGCGAATTGAACGGTGGTGGAAAGAAGCGGGAACGATCGGCTACATCAGCTTCACCTGGAATGACGAAAACCGGTTTGGCGGGGGCAATGCCTCCAAAGCGGGAATGAAACCCGATGGACTCTCTCTATTGCGCTGGATGGATGGGAAAAACATCGCCATCGACCTCAGCCACACATCCGATGCCCTTGCACACGATATTTTGAATGCGATCGACAAATATCATCTAAAAATCAATCCCATCGCCAGCCATTCGAATTTCCGGAAAGTGATGGACCATCCCCGCAATCTCATCGATGAAATAGCCAAGGAGATCATCCGAAGAAAAGGCGTTTTGGGAATCAATTTTCTCCGCATGTTTGTAGGAACTCGGGGCCCCGATGATTTTTTGCTCCATATCGAACATGCTGACAAACTCGGCGGCCTGAACCATCTCAGCTTTGGCGCCGACTTCTTTAACGAGGCGGATGCCCCTTCTGAATTGGATTATTTAAAGCCCTTTTTCTATGAAGGGTATGATAATTCCAGCTGTTATCCAAAGATCCTGAATCTCTTCCGAAAACACCTCTCTGAAGAGCAGATCGAAAAGATCGCCTTCCGCAATCTGCTCCAATTCCTGAAGCCCCTATTTGAAAAACTGCGCCCGTTCAATTTGGGACAGTGACTGGCAATTTTCCTCTGGCTTGCTCTTTCCCTGTCAAAACATTAAATACTGCGCATTGAGCCTGTTGGTCATTTTCATATCCAAGAAGGATGGTCTTTTGCTTTTTGAATAACCTCAAGGAATAGGGCGTTCCAAAGACGCAGAGAATGGATTTGGGAGAAAGCTCTTCGATCAGTTCCAAGCATTCTTTAGAAAATCCAAAATCTTTCGTTTTCTGATCGATCCGGTGCAAAGCAATGACGACTTGATTGAAATTGCGAAGCTTCTCGAGAAGATCCGCTTTAGCTCCCGCATCAAGAGTTGCAGAGACCCTGAAAATACTGGCAAACTCATTCATCAGGGCATCATTTTCTCCAATGGTGAGATAAGCCCTGTTTTCCTCTAATTTTGCAGGCTCGCCGATCAGAGTGACAGCTTCCTGAAAGAGCTGTTTTTTCAAAAGAAGAGCTTCTTTGCTATTCAATGCTTGATTCAGATTTGCTGAGGAAACCTCTCTTGTTAAATGGAGGCCCAATTGTTCTTTCGATGATAAAATCCGCAAAACCGATTCATCCAGCTCTTCCAAACTTAAGGCCCCGGAAAGATACGCCTCTTTCAAAGCTTTAAAAGCTGAAGGGATCAGTTCCCGCAGGATTTGATCGATATTCGGGTCTTTATGGTCTCCATAGCAAAGCAAATCGGTACCTGCGTTTCTTGCAAACAACGCAATTTCCTCGACGGAAAAACGGTCGGCTATGGCCTTCATATTCAAAGCATCGCTGATCAAAAGACCCTGAAAATGGAGTTCTTTCCTTGCAATGTTCTTGAGGCATGCAGCAGAGAGGGAAGTAGGATAGATCTCATCGATGCAAGGGACAAATAAATGAGCGCTCATGAGGCCTGCTACGCCATCGGAAATTGCCTGCTGGAAAGGGGCGAACTCGATTTTTTCAAGCCTGGACCTGGAGTAAGGGATAAATGGCAAATCAAAATGGGAATCTACAGCTGTATCGCCATGTCCTGGAAAGTGTTTGGCGCAGGCCAAAGCGCCTCCTGCCTGAATCCCCCTCAAATAGGCCGAAACGCGGAGAGAGACCTCTTTCGGATCCTCTCCAAAGGAACGCATATGGATGATGGGATTGGCCGGATTGTTGTTCACATCGGCGACAGGACCCAAATTCATGTGGATACCCACAAGACGCGCCTGGCGGCCAATCTCTGCGCCCATTTGATAGATGAGATCCAAGTTGGAGACAGCGCCCAAAGTCATATTGCGGGGAAATGCGATTGTATTCGACATCCGCATAGCAAGGCCCCACTCGGCATCTGCCACAACCAAGAGAGGGATCTTCGATTCATTTTGCAGTTTATTGAGGAACTGCACTTGGGAGACGGGATCGGACTGTTTGACGATCGCATTTCCAATGTGGAATTCTTTCACGATGTTCATCCAATCGTTCCAATGATCTTCCTTTCTTAATGGGCAGGCGGGAGCGACGAAAAGCTGTCCGATTTTTTCTTCCAAAGTCATCTCTTTCAAAGTATCTTCAGCCCAGGAAGCGAACGCGAAAATCGGCAAAAACAACAACAGAAATTTCATATGTAGTCCTTTAGGGCGAACATATTAAACGCAATGCCCCAAAGAAACAAAGAAGAAAAAAATATCAGAGAAGAGTCTGGGATCCTTTTTAAATCAACACGAATGACATGTGTTAACCGTACAGCCCCAGCTTCTTTCAGGGTTCTGTAACTGATCTACAGCGTTTTCGGTATTTAAATTTTGATCGGTCACTTTAGTAAATTGGTTAAGGTCAATAGCACCAATATTTTCAATCATTTTTATCCCCTTTTATTTGAGTATATTTACTAACCTACTCTTTATTATATCAAACTATTTTATAGTATATTTAAAGATATTATTAAGATTTTATAGGGATAAAATTCTTATCTTGATCAGAGAGGGACGGAATGGCCTCCATCTATGATGAGGATCTGTCCTGTAACCCAGGAAGCATCTTCTGAAGCCAAAAAGAGAGCTGCCGCTGCCTGGTCCCTCGGGTGCCCTGCCCGTCCAAGAGGGATGTTTTTCAGGAGAGAGCCGATGTCCTCGCCCTCCTCATAAGGAGTCGATCCAGGCGCAATCGCATTCACCCGAATGCGATGAGGGGCGAGTTCCAAGGCCATGCTTTGCGTCAGCATGTTCAACGCTGCCTTGCTCGGGGCAAAACCGGCTCGATTGAGCACAGGCCGTATGCCGGAAATGGCAGATACATGGATGATGCTCCCCTCAATTTTTTCCACGATCATATTTTTTGCTGCAAGCTGTGACAGATAAAATGGAGCCACTAGATTCACTTGCAGCAAGTTTTGGAAGTCATCCGGTTTCAATTCAAAAAATCCCATCGTGTTATATTGCGCTGCATTATTCACCAAAATGTCTACATGGCCTAAAATTTCTATCGCTTCTTTAAAAAATTGCTCCACACCATCTTGAGTGGAAAAATCGGCATATACAGCGTGTGCCTTTCCTTTGGCTTTATGAATGGTCTCAGCAGCCCCTTTTTCATCGGAGCGGTAACTAACGACGACCTCAGCCCCTTCGCTGGCAAATAGAATCGCTATAGCTCTTCCGATGCCTCGATTCGCCCCTGTTACGATTGCTTTTTTCCCTTTTAATCTCATGCTATCCGTAGCTTCAATTGATGCTCCAAGAAAGAATATCGCAAAACAGACGACAAATCGAATCATTTTGTAGCTTCAGCTACTGGGGCTCCAGCAGGCGCTCCCATCAAATCGTCATAAATCGGTTGCAGTAGCTCGAGTGCATGCCTATTCGCCGGCCCGAAAGAACCCGGCGCATTTGAATACTGCCTTAACACAGACATCTGAGCGCCTAAAGCCTTACACAAAATTGGCATCTGTGAAAAGGGTGGCCGCACTCGGATAAAACTCGCAAGTTCTTTGAAGATCATTTCAGGTGTAGATGTTTGATCCCGGTAAGGATACGAATTGACAGCAGCTTTCGAGATCGCTGCAGCCAAATTATTTTGCATTACTTCAGTTTCTAAAATATCTGTCCTGGACTTAAGAAAAGAGAAAATACGATCAAAATTACCTTTTCCATGTAAACTAGAGTGTGCAAAAATATCTGCGATTCCAAATAGAGAGTCCCCATCATCGAAATTTCTGGGAAGAGAAGAAGCAAAGAAATCTAGAAATTCTTGAAGAAGTTTCCCCTCAAAATAAGCAATATTTCTATGCGGATTTGAAGCGACACTCATCGCATGGCCAATTTGTTTAACTATTTCTCTTTGAGCTAAAGCATCCGGAAGAGCTTGAAAAAATGCGAGATGGATCAACGCTCGGTTCTGATTTCCATCTTTACAAGCATCATTTAGGGAATAAAGAAGGATTGGGGCCGCTCCTTTTGGATTTTTTAAGATTCCTCGATGATCGGATCCTTCCCATTTAGGATATTTTCTGGCTATTTCTATAAGTTCTTTGAGATCCTCAGCTTCCAGAAAAAAAAGGTGTTCGAGGGAACTGCAATGTTCCCGATATTTAAACACCGCGTCCGGCACGTCTTCTATAGAGAGAATGAGTGTTGCAGCAAACAACTGTGCTGCATCTTTGTAAGACGATAGACTTCCGCAAAAAGAAGATAGCTCGCTCAATTCTGGAACACCTTTAGACATCTCAAAATAGGTCTTACAATATCTTTTAGCTACAAATGCAGGGATTGGCGCTTTAAATTCAGCGAATCCATTGAATCCAGGCGCTAAATCCCGCCTTGGTGCGGGTCGGACCACTCCACATGGAGCCCCTGATCCAACAGCTGCCGCCCCTGAACCTGCCGCTGCCGCCCCTGCGCCAGCGGGACCCGCACTCACCGGAACTTCTGCATCTGGACCTGCTTCCTCGATCGCAGCAACCGAAGACGGTGGAGGAACTGGGCATCCTCGCGCATCGAAAGTAAATACTGAAGGCACAGCTCTCGCACTCATACTCAAACCATTGTCAAGAATTTGTAAACGGGAATGAATCTACTCCTCATCTCTTTTGATGTCAAAATATGCGAGGGGGGGTGCGGGGGCCGACCGGGGTCCCCGAAGATGCATCATCTTTGGGGTGGTCCCCCGCCTCGGTGCTCTCGGTGTCCTCGGTGGTGAAAAATTGGGGGTGCGGGGGCATCCCCCGCCTTGCTTCTTAGAAGAATTTGCTGAAGAGGCGCGCGATATCTTGATAGGTGATGTAAATAAAGAGCGCGATCAGAAGCCCAACAAAAGGAATGATGAGCCGTTCCATCGTTTTGGAGCGGAGAGGCCGCTTCGTGATCATTTCAATCACAGAGAACATGATATGCCCTCCATCGAGAACAGGTATTGGTAGCAGATTGATGAGGCCGAGATTGAGACTGATGACAGCCATCCAATAGAGCGCTTCTTTAGGGCCTAGCATCCAACTGTGGTGGACGACTTGTACGATGCCGACAGGGCCGCTCACAAATTTTGGATTCAAATAACCGGAGACAAGACCATAGAGAGTGCGCCAGGTCTCTTTAAAGACATCGAGAAATTGCTGCTGAGGCGATGGATTGTAGAATACTTCCCGGTCTTTTAGAGGAACGCCGAGGACGGCTTTATGCTGAGTCTGTTCCAGTTTTTTGAGTTCTTCATAACGCTTTTCAGGATCTTGGATCGCTGCGATTTCTTTTTTGCTTTGGGCGAGTTCCTGGGCGAGCTGGGCTTTTTGTTCCGTTGTCAAAGCGAGGTCGACCAAAGGCTTTGGAACGATGGGATTCAGAAGATGGAAAGTTCCCGCAGAGTTTGTCATTTCCGATGTCCCGATGGAGGAGATGATCGTCTGGAGATCGGAGGAGCTGAATTGGTCGAACTGATCGTCTGCCTGGGTCCAGAGCACTTTGTTTAAAGAGGCTGGATTCCTGTCTACAATGACAAGAACGCGGCGCGTTTGGAGCAGCTTTAAAAGTTCATAGGAAGACTGTACGGTATATCCATCCACAGCCAGAATTTTATCCCCCTCTTCCAAAGGATGGAAATAGGAGCAGCGGCTGCACTGCTGGAAAGCCTTTGCCCCCTCTTCTTCTTCGATGAAGTTGAGTCGGCTTTCCACATCCACTGTGGGCGATAAGTTGTAAGGAATAAAATAGAGGTCCTGAAGCCTTCCTCTCAGTTCCGCTTCATGCTGCCAATCGTCGAATTCCCCTTTTTCCGAAGCCGTCATTTTCAAATCGTCGAGCACCACTCTGGGGACTTTCGTTTGGAAAACCTGATCGCCTCTTTGAACCGTGATAAAGGCAGTGGATTCATTCGTAAGAGCGCTCAATTGAGGAGCGGAAAAAACGAGCTCTCCATCGGCCCATAAGATCCGATCTTTGGGCTGAATTCCACTTTCAATCATCGGAGATCCGGCAGGCAGGGCATTCGGTCCATCGTAGATCATATACCGGGCGGGAGATAGAACCCCTATGGTCCCGATCTTTTCACGGATCTGGGGATCGTCGTAAGTGGGAAGGGAATAATTAAAGGGAGTATGCTGCTTGGTCAAATAGTCGACTTTATATCCCTGGATATTGATCTTTCCATTGCTCATAGCCCCTGCGATCAGTAGGTCTTTGAACCCTGTAAAAGGCCTGCCATCGTAGGCATCGATCACATCTCCAGGGCGGACCCCATTATCATAAAGTGTCGACTTCGGATCGATCCAGCCGATGCGGTGGGTGTATTCAGAGAATTGTTTGTTCAGTCCGCCGAAGGACCAAAGGACGAAAAAGGCGACTGCGGCGAAGACGAGGTTGACTAAAGGGCCAGCCAAAGCCACCTGGATCCGCTGCCAGGGGCGTTTACCATAAAAACCATCGGGGATCTCATACGGCTCGCGGCTCCCCTCTTTCTGCATGCCGGCGATTCTCACATAGCCGCCAAAAGGCAAACAGCATATATGCCATTTGACTCCTTGCCATTCCCAAGTGTAGATCGGCTTTCCAAATCCAATTGCGAAAGCTTCTACGCGCATTCCTTGCCGGCGCGCAATCCAATAATGGCCCAGTTCGTGGATGAGTACGAGAAACCCGAGTCCTAGGATCGCTAAAAGGGCGTAAATAAGGCTCGCTGCCATAAGTCCATTTTCATTTTATGCTATGCGGGCTTGTTCCCGCGCAGACTGGTCTACAGAAAGAATTGCCTCTAAGGTTAGCAGATTCTCGGCCTGGTGTGAAGATATTAATTTTTCGAGTTTGATCCCAATGGAAGTCCAAGAGATTTCCCGCTTGAGAAAACGGTCGACCAAAACTTCATTTGCCGCATTGAGATAGCAAGTGTAGCTCTTTCCTGCCTTCAGCGAATCGACCGCCAGTTGGAGGCAGCGAAATTTTTCCTTGTCAGGAGGGAAAAAGGTCAGGGTCCCATTTTTCAAAAAATCATAAGGGGGCAATATGCCCTGTTTTCGTTCGGGATAAGTGAGGGCATACTGGATGGGCAAAAGCATGTCGGGCTCGGACATCTGGGCGAGAATGCTTCCATCGATGAACTCGACGCAGGAATGGATCTGCTGCTGGGGATGGATCACGGCTTCAATGCGGCCTGGGTCTATATCGTAAAGCCAGCGGGCCTCGATCATCTCCAATCCCTTATTGAACAAAGTAGAGGAATCGATCGTCACTTTCGCCCCCATCCGGTAGTTGGGGTGGGCCAGTGCGTCTTCGACAGTGACTTTCTCTAATTCTGCAAGACTCTTTCCCCGGAAAGGTCCTCCGGATGCGGTCAAAATGAGGCGGCGGACGGCGCTCGATTTTTCTCCTCTGAGGCATTGGAACAATGCGCAATGTTCGCTATCGACAGGGACTAGATCAATTTTATGTTTCCGGATTAAAGAGCTGAAAAGTTCTCCTGCGCAAACCAAAACTTCCTTATTGGCAAGGCCGATCTGTTTGCGGGCTTCTATGGCGGCGATGGCCGGAATAAGACCAGCGCTTCCGTTCATTGCAAGCATCGCGTAGTCTGCGCCGGAAAAGGAGGCCACAGCCTTGAGTCCATCCATCCCTGCAACTACCGGGATGTGGGGAATCTTTTTTTGCAAAATCCTCGCTTTATCTGAATCGAAGACCGCGACGAGTTTAGGGGAAAATTCTTTCGCTTGAGCTTCTAATAATTCGATGTTGGATTTCGCACCGATCGCTACGATTTCCAGATCTTCGCGCAGATGTCTGGCGATTTTGAGGGTGCTCGTTCCAATGGATCCGGTGCTTCCTAATACGGCAATTCTTTTTCGCATCTCTCTTTACCCAAAAGAAAGAGCTTAGCGCATATGACCCATTTAAAGAAAACAGCAACCACATAGAAAAGGCCGATGCAGGCTACGACCAGGCCGCCCGTCGAAAGGGCAAGGCCATAGATGCTCAACAGATGTCGAGCCAGAGCAACCCCTGTAAAAGAGGCAAAAATGCCAATTGCGGAGCTCCAGAAGAAAAGCCAGGGGAGCCGGTGGCAGAAGAGACGAGCCGTTAAAAAAGGTCCGACTAAAAAGGCCAAGACAAGGATCACTCCTACAGCGCGGAAGGCCCCGACGCAAGTCGCAGCAGCTAGGAAAAGGAGAAGAAAATGAACGAGTCCGCTGCGGCATCCCAAGGTTTGCGCGAGGCTCTTGTCAAAGCTGGCCAATTGAAAGTGGCGATAGAAAAGGAAAACGGCGGCAAAATTCAAGACCGCTAGAAAAAGAGAAATTTTAAAATCTCCCATTTGCAGCAGATCCACATTCCCCATCACCGCTTCCGTGCTGATGTGAATATCCCGCGTGAAGAGCGTCACAACAGTGATCCCGAGAGCAAAAAGCGCCGTAAAAACAAGACCGACGCTCGCATCCTCCTGGAGGCGGAAAAATCGGACCAGCCCTTCGGTAAAAAACGCGGTGATCAAAGCGGCGACAAAAGCGCCTATCAAAAGAGTGGATAAATCAAAAAATCCCCCTCCCCAAAGGGAAGCTGCGACTAGATAGGCAATGGCGATCCCAAGCAAAATGGTATGCGAGAGAGAATTGGCGAACATCGCCATCCGTTTCAAAACTAAGAAGGGGCCGATCAAGCCGCAGGAAATCGCGACAAAACTCAAGACTGCGATCTGGATCTCATCGGACGCAAAAAAATTTCCATGGAAAATCCGGGAGACGAACGTCGAGAAGAAGGTGAAGAAATTGTTTCCCCAATAGGGATTCATAAAGCCCTCGGTCTTTCAGGGATGGGCTGCCGATGGGGATCTTCTTTCGGATCGGAAAGGAGCCGCGTCAATTTTTCTTCGATTTCCGGCGTCAGAATATGCTCCATCTCTTCTGCAGTGCGGTGCACTTTTTCCACTTGAAGACCTAACTCTTCGGTCAAATAAACTTCCCAAAGTCGATGGAGGCGTACGATAGAAGCCGCTTTTTGCCGCCCATCCTCGGTCAATTGAAAAGTTCTGCCGGCCGTCTCTATCGCCCAGCCTTCCCGGATCAATTTCCAAATGGTCCATTGCAATGAAAATCGGGGGATCTGATGCGCTTCTTTCAGCTGTTCGAAAGAAAGGGTCCCTTTTTTCCAAATTCCTTTCAGGATATTTTCCTGCAGACAGCGGAAACGGAAGGCGAAAACACGGCCGACGCGGAAAACAAGCCCTCGCTTCGGAGCAAAGGCCAAGGAGAGGAGTGCGAACGCTGTTCCGACGAGGACGATCATCGGCCCTGTCGGCAAAGTGAGCGTCTGGCCCCCTTTTGAAAGGGCGACAGAACCGATGATCGAGAAATAATTTCCCAGAAGACCGCTCAAAGCTCCAAATAGAGCGGCGAGGCCGAAGACCGTTTGCAGCCGATCGCTGAACTGTCTTGCAGCGATTGCAGGGGCGATCACCATCCCAGACATCAAAACGACCCCAACGCTCCGGATTCCCACAATTAAAGAGAGAAGCAGCAGCCAAAACAAAATCCGCTCTAAAAAAGTGACGCGGATGCCGGTGCTCATCGCAAAATCGCGGTCGAATAATGAGGCTTGCAAAGAAGGGAAAGTGGCGCAGAGAAACATAGAAATAAGGAGAGCGAGGCCGCCATATATGGCTATATGCATGTCCGTCATGGTGGCTGCCTGTCCGAAAAGGAGCATCTGCACCTGTTTATGCCAAGTTGGCAAACTCGACTGCATCGCGCTGGCGGCGACAATCCCAATCCCGAAAAAGACGGCGAGAACAAAACAGAGAGCCGCATCCGTGCGCACTTTTCCTCTCCGCTCGAGCCATTCGATCGCTTTCAGGCCTAAAAGAGACGACAGGAAAGCGCCCCCTAACACAGCGAGAAACGTCCATTCTTCATGTTCAGGAAATAGGAGAGCAAAAACGGAGACGCCTATACAGACTCCCGGGTAAGTCGCATGCGAAAGCGTTTCCCCGAGCAGGGAGCGTTTGCGCAGGAAAATAAGCACGCCCATGAGGGAAGAAGCGAGGCACATCAAGATGCAGCCCCATGTAGGCGCCCGCAAAACCGGATTTAAGAAAAAATCCAAAAAATCGAAGTTCATAGAATCCCGCTAAGACTCTTAGCGGAAAGGGCGGCCGCTTCATCAAAGAGCAGTTGGCTTTTCCCAAATGTTTTGGATAAATTTTCCCGGGTGAAAATCTCTTTGACGGGTCCGCATGCCAATACGCGCGTGTTGAGAAGGATCGCCCAATCGAAATATTCTTCGACTGTAGGAAGGTCGTGGTGGACGATGAAAATCGTCTTGCCGGCCTCTTTTTGGCGCCTCAAAAGTCCCATAATTGCTTTTTCCGTAGCCAGGTCGACCCCTGCAAAAGGTTCGTCCAGGAAAAAAATGTCCGCATTTTGAACGAGGGCCCGCGCAATGAAAAGTCTTTGCTGCTGGCCGCCGGATAGCTGGCTGATCTGCCGGCTCGCGTAGGCGCTCATTCCCACAAGTTCCAAAGCGGCAGAGGCAGCTTCGCGGTCCGCGCGGCGCGGTCTTCCAAATAGGCCTAAACGGCCATACCGCCCCATTAAAACCACTTCCAACGCCGTAATGGGGAAATCCCAGTCGATCGACTCGCGCTGAGGAACATAGGCGACTTTTTTCCGCGACTTGCAGGCAGGCTCTCCCAAGAGGGAGATTTTTCCGGAAAGCGGCTTTACGAGCCCCAAGGCCGCTTTCAAAAGGGTGCTCTTCCCAGCTCCATTCGGTCCGATGATCCCGGCCAACACTCCTTGGGGGACTTGAAATGTCACATCCCAAAGGATCGGCGTCTTTCCATAATTGATATTGAGAGAATCTGTTTCAAAAGAGAATTTCATTCTAAATGTCTCGCTATCACTTCAGCATTATGCTGCATCATTTCAAGATAAGAAAGGCCGCCCATGGAATCGCCGTAAAGAGATTCCGAACAAATGCGGATCTCAAGGCCTAGCTCTTTTCCGGATGTAGCGATTTTTTTGATCGAATCGCGGCTTACGTTCGATTCAGGAAAAAGGACCGAAATCCGGTTCGATTTCAAGAAATCGAGAATTTTCTGGATATCAAGGGGATTGAGCTGTCCGTCGGGGGCTAAACCCTCAGGAGCCGCAAATCTCCTTTTCCACTCAGTCTCTTCTGGATCGGAGAGATAACTCCGCGTGAAGTAGTGGAATGCGTCGTGGCTCGTCACTAAAAATCTTTTTTCCGAAGGAATTTCTCTGAGCCGGTGGACGATCTTTTCGTGAATCCCATCCATTTTTTGAACAAGCTCGGCGCCTCTTTTTTCATAATAGGAAGCCCCTTCCGGATCGAGCTGGCTTAAATGGGCGACGATCGGATCGATTGTTTTCGACCAAAGTGAAACATCCATCCAAATATGAGGATCGATCGACTCCCCCTTCTTCAATACTTTATTTGGGTAATCGGCTCTAATTTTCTCTCCGACGGCAACGGCTTTAGGGCTTGAATGCAATAGAGTAAAGAGTCCCGCCCCATGCTCTAAGCCGAGCCCATTATAAAAGATCGCATCCGCCCTCTCAAATTTTTCACTATCCCCTTTGACGAGTTCGTAACTATGGGGATCGAGATCGCCTTGGATCAAAACCCACCCATCGATTCTTTCTCCGCCAACTTCTGAGACAATATCCCCAATTTGAGCAGTAGTAGAAAGAATTTTATTCTTTCCCCCTTCTTTCATCCAATCCCCCAAACGATTTGTTGAATTAGATGGAGAGCAGCCTAAAAATAAAACTGTCAGAAGAAGAACCAAAAAAACATTTTTGAATTGGTACATAACTCTTAATCCCTTGAAGCAGGATACAATAGAATGTTGCAAAAAGAAACAAAGAAAAATCACTTTCTTGCAAGAAAAGAAGAGAGGTTATATAATCCCCAATTAATTTGAGAAAATAGCAGAGAACCAAAAAAAGCAGATTGCAAATAAAACCCGAAATGGGATAAATCAACTGTTCTGCATATTCAAGAATCTTTTAACAAAACTCCGAAGGGCGACCTTCGAAAAAGACAAAATAAATTTTATTAGGACGGTAACATGAGCGCGGCACACAAAGAAGACCTAGCTGAAACTAAATCTGTACGAGGCAAAGATATCGAAGATGTGATTGCCAGAGCGATTAAAAAAATCGGCGGCAGAAAAGAAAATGAGCTTTGCAAGTATCTCCCGATGAAATCTGGGGGCTATATGCACCATTTTACTCTGAGAAAAATGAAGTATAAGCAACCTTCCGAGTTGGCTGGCATCATCGAGAGATTCGTGAGCAATGCCGACAAGCCGATCATCATCGCCCCAAAACAGCGCGCAGCCCGCGGTTCCCGCAAGCGCCGCGATCATATGAACTTCACCCGCAATCAGTTAGAGCGCATGCTCAATATTGCCCGCCTTGCTGGTGATAAAGAAATCATTACGATTTTGAGCCCAAAAAAATCTCTTGCTACATGCAAAAGAGAACTGATTCAGTCGATCCGGCACAATAAAGTAGAACAAGAGCAGTGGAATGGCTACGTTGAAGCGGTCCAAGCGCACCAAATGCTTATGGCGACCGACCCAGCACAACTGCAACAATTGTTACAATAAATTTTAGTTTCCTCCTTTTGTAGCCCTCAAGGTCTCTATAATCTTGGGGGCTTTCCATTTTAATGCAGAAGTCAGAAGTTTCAAAAAAACATTTATTCCCCCGCTCATTTTTTTCGGCTTGCATTTTAAGACAAAAGGCTTATCATTTTAGGTTGGTAAAACAAAGCATTTTATTGTTTTAAACATTATCAACTTTCTGAGGATAAATCGATGTCGCAGCCAGTAAAAGAATTTGGGAAATGGCGGTCTATGCTCTGGCCTATACACGGCTTTGAGCTGAAAAAATTCCTGCCCATGTTCTCCCTATTCTTCTTTATCAACTTCAACTACACCATATTAAGAGATACAAAAGATAGCCTTGTTGTCACAGCAACCGGAGCTGAGACAATTCCCTTCCTGAAATTCTGGGGGGTTGTTCCAGGGGCCATTATCTTCATGCTCATTTTCAGCATACTGAGCAATCACGTGAAGCGCGAGCGCCTGTTTATGGGCGTTATGGCCACGTTCGGTATCTTCTTCGGCCTCTTTGCGATCTTCTTCTATCCGAATAGAGAAGCTCTCACTCCAGTCATGCTGACTAACTGGATGACAGATGTCCTTCCACAAGGATTCAAAGGCTTGATCGGAATGATCCGCTTTTGGCCCTCTTCCCTCTTCTACATCATGTCTGAATTGTGGGGATCTGCAGCGGTTTCTCTCCTTTTCTGGGGATTTGCAAACCAAATCACAAAAGTCGCGGAATCCAAGCGCTTTTATGCTCTTTTCGGTCTGGGTGCGAACTTGGCGATGCTTCCATCAGCATGGCTTCTCAAGAAATTCGCCAATTTAAAATCGATCCTCCCTCCAGAAGTAGATGCTTGGGGAGTCACCCTCAACTATACGATGGGCGCTGTCGTCATCGCCTGCGCGTGCGCAATCGGCGTTTACTGGTGGATCAACAAAGAAGTTCTTACCGATCCTCGCTTCTACGATCCGAATGAGATCAAAAAAGCGAAGAAAGAAAAACCCAAAATGTCGCTCAAAGAGAGCATGATGTTTCTCCTCCGCTCTCCGTACCTTGGCTGCATCACCGTTCTCGTGATGGCCTATGGAATGTCGATCAACCTTGTGGAAGTGACTTGGAAAAAGCAGCTCAGCCTCCAATACCCAAATCCCAATGATTACCAAAACTTCATGGGGAACCTCTCTTATGCAACGGGTATCACAACAATCCTGATGATGCTTTTCGTCGGTGGTAACGTCATCCGAAAACTCGGCTGGGGAACAGCTGCCTTGTTTACGCCAGTCGTTCTCGCATTATCTGGACTTGTATTCTTTGCATTCGTCCTATTCCCTGCGCAATTGGCACCGATCGTCGGCATGTTCGGCACGACGCCGCTGATGTTTGCTGTCGTCTTTGGACTCATCCAGAACGTCATGTCGAAAGCATCGAAATACTCGATGTTCGACCCGACCAAGGAGATGGCTTACATCCCTCTTGATCCTGAAATCAAATTGAAGGGTAAAGCAGCCATTGACGTTGTCGGCGCCCGCCTCGGTAAATCCGGCGGAGCTGTTTCTCAACAAGTACTTCTGATCGTCTTCAATGCAGCGAGCATTGTCGAAGTGGCTCCATGGAACGTGGCCCTTTTGGGTACAATCAGCCTTGCCTGGATCTTTGCAGCGCGCGCACTGAGCCGTCGCTACAACGATCTCACGATCCAGAAAGAAGCTGAGAGAGCCGCAGAAGAAACAGAGAAAGCTCCTGCCCAGCCAGCTATGGCGAAAGCAACAGCTTCTTCTCATAGCACAAACTAAGAGAAGCTAACTTCTGATAGTTATTAAAGCCCGTTGGAAACAACGGGCTTTTTTTTGTCCAAAAATTTCCAGCCGGCACCACCCAAAATCGGCACCTAGCCAGACACAAAGACACAAAGAAAGAAAAAAGGCGGCTCCGCCGCTCGCTGCAAGCAGCGAAAAATACTTCAAACCGGCATGATTTGATATCGGCACCTGGCTCTATTCAACGCAAAGTCGCAAAGATCGCAAAGGAGAGAAAAAAAATAGAGCGTGAAGCGCGACTCGCGGCGTGAAAAAACTTGTTTTCAAAGAAGTCTGGCCGCGAGAGGATGTCCTTTTTTCCTCAGAAAAAAGGACCTTCTTCTTTCTTTGCGGACTTTGCGTCTTTGCGTTCTTTGCGTTGAATAAAGGCCAAGTGCCCTGGTGGATACCAAAGTTTGACGATCTTTCGCCGTTTCCAATTATTTGTGGATGAGTTTCTTTGCTTTCCTAAGCATCTTCGTCGATGGCTTCCTGTTCTTTTTCAGATCGATCGCTAAAGGATCGTCAGGCTTTTCATCAAAACAAAGAACCGCAATCGATGCATCCTTCTCTTTTAAGTGAAAAAGGCGGCCTTGGGTGGATTCTTTTTTGCACATACCGCTGAATTGATGATCGTCCCCATCGAATTGAAATGAAACGATCTTGATATAACGATAGCCGCGGGCTTCGGCGAAGTTCTTCGCATGGTAGAATGCCAGCATCGGGCCAAAGAGCATCGCTTCGACCGGATCTTTAGAAAGATGGTATTCTTCAATCGGCTCTGCTTGAAGAGCCGCAAATGGGAGAATAAGCAACGCTGTTTTTAAAAATATTCCTTTCATAATTCCCTCCTAGTTGGAACGTGAAAAAGGGGGGAAGGATAGGGCAAGGGACCATTTTTCTCAAAATAAAGTTGGCAACGAAGTTGCCATCAATGGCTGAGCGAGACCAAGGAAAATCGAAGGGAACGAATTGACCGATCCGACCGAGCGAGACCATTCCTTGAAAAGGAAGGCGAGGGAGGAGGATCGATTTGCCGCCGGTCGCAGCCAGCCCTTTAGGATTTGGTCAGTGAGATTCGTTTGTAGTGGAGCAGGACACTGCGGTGGAGAGGGACGCTGAGACAAGGGGATCTGAGGGCGGTAACCCGGTCGTCGTCGCATTGATACCAGCCCCCGTCGATCTTTACGTAGGTGACAAAATGGGCTTCTTTGGAGCCATCGGGGCGAAGCTCGATGAAGGCATCGAGATCATAGCATATCCAATCAGGTTCCGTGAATAATTGCTTCTTGACGAGACGGCAGGCATTCTCTTTAGAGCCTTTGACCGCAACGAGAATTTCCTGAGGGCGTCCCTGCCATTTTTTCTTGATCGCTTCGTCGAGTGAGCTGTGGTTGGCTAAATCCCAAATGACATGCCATTCAGGATGGAACGCGATCGAATCATTTTGCATGGGAGTGGAAGAGGGAAGCCGGACATGGGGAAATAGATCTTTGATCAATGCTTGGAAGATTTCGTAAATATTGGCTCGAAGAGGCGAGCGGAATAAATGGGAAGGGAGTTTTTTGATCAAGCATCTGACCAGATGGAGCGTGTTGGCAGAAGAGATGGACAGATTTTCCTGTTGGTCAAGCAAGTATTGTTCGATGAAATCAAGAAAGCATTGAAAACTGCGCGGCACAAAATGGAACAGATCAGCCAGCCCCGGTAAAAAAATAACGAACTGCATCAAAGCATTGATGGCATTCGTCCAGCCAAAAGCTTCAACCCTTCTAAGCCCAATAGGAATTCCCTTTGCAGCAATCGGCCTGAGCTTAGGCCGTTTAGCCGTCCGCGATTTTTTGAAAAATTCAATTTCCTGCTCCCGCCCCGCCTCTTCCAATGCTGGAATCGCCATCGCAGAGAGAAGATCGATCACAAGCGGAGAGGTTGCTGTAGGATGAAGCGCAGCCCCGCGGCTGCCGAGATGCCCAATCCGCTGCAAAACTAAACCCTTCACCTTGGAATCGGTTGGTTTTTGGATTTCAGGCGGAAGAGAATGCTCTTCTGGAAAGGTGTCGCCAAGAGGTTTAATCGCGCTGGTTATGACATTCATAAAAAATTTTGTAAGAACGTGGAGTTAAGAAATCTTAAAGAGTCGGGTATTTATTTTCAACATTTGCCCGCTCTTGAATTCCATAGGACTGGCTTGCAAACATCTACATCTTCATTTACACTTAAAATCTATGTTTCAGTACGACCAAAAATACATTCGAAATTTCTCAATTATCGCGCACATCGACCACGGCAAGTCTACTTTGGCCGACCGGCTTTTGGAACTCACCCACACTGTTGAGAAGCGGGAGATGCAGGAGCAATTTCTCGACAATATGGATTTAGAGCGGGAGCGAGGCATCACAATCAAAGCCCGGCCCGTCACGATGTACTATGATGCGAAAGATGGCCACACCTACCAGATCAATCTCATCGACACTCCAGGCCACGTCGATTTTGCCTATGAAGTTTCTCGATCTTTATCCGCGTGCGAAGGGGCTCTCCTGGTCGTAGACGCCGTGCAAGGCGTCCAGGCACAAACTCTCGCCAACGTCCACTTGGCCATCGACCGGAACCTTGAAATCCTTCCTGTGATCAATAAAATCGATCTGCCCGCTTCCGATCCGGACGGGGTGAAAAAACAGATCGAAGACGTCATCGGCATCGACGCTTCGAATGCTGTTTTGATCTCAGCCAAAACAGGACTTGGCGTCGAAGAAGTCCTAGAGCGGATTTTGACCGATATTCCGGCCCCTAAAGAACCACAAGACACCCATCTCCGCGCGCTTGTTTTCGATTCCCATTACGACCCTTATAGAGGAGTTTTAGTTTACGTACGGGTCGTGAGCGGAGAGATGAGCAAGAAATCGCTCATCCGCTTTATGGTGAGCCACAAAACTTTCGAGATCAATGATGTTGGCATCTTCGCTCCGAATGAGCAGGTAACAGACGTTCTGCGGCCGGGAGAAGTTGGCTTCTTCGTCGCCAACATTAAAAATACTGCGGATGTCAAAATCGGAGACACCGTCACCCTCCATAAAAATCCAGCGCCCAATGCACTTCCCGGATTTAAACTCATTGCCCCTGTAGTTTTTGCTGGGATTTACCCTGTCGACTCCTCTGATTTCGAACAGGTGCGCGATTGCTTGCTCAAGCTGCAGCTCAATGATTCAGCTCTCCATGTCGAACAAGAGAGCAGCCTGGCCCTCGGATTCGGGTTCCGCTGCGGGTTTTTAGGCCTGTTGCATCTCGAGATCGTGTTTGAGCGCCTCACGCGGGAATTCAACCTCGACATCATTACAACAGCCCCCAGCGTCATTTACCGTTTCACCCTGAATAGCGGCGAAACGATGAATATCGACAACCCGGCCCGATATCCCGACCCAGCCCATATCGATTTCGTCGAAGAGCCCTGGGTGAAAGTGCACATCATGTCCCCTGCCGATTATCTCGGCGCGATCATGAGCCTTTGCATCGATAAGCGAGGAGAGCTTCTCAAAACCGAAACCATGAGCGCGACCCGACTTCTTCTCACCTACCGCCTCCCCATGAACGAGATCATCACCGACTTCAACGACAAACTGAAATCGGCCACCCGCGGCTACGGCTCTTTCGACTACGAGCCCGACGGTTATGGCAAAAGCGATATCGTAAAACTTGAAATCCGAGTCAATGAAGAGCCGGTCGACGCCTTCTCTTGCCTGGTCCACCGTTCCAAAGCTGAAGCCAAAGGGCGGGCAATCTGCGCAAAACTCAAAGAAGTGATCCCGCAGCAGCTCTTCAAGGTCCCCATTCAAGCTGCCATCGGCGGCAAGATCATCTCGCGCGAAACGATCAGCGCCATCACCAAAAACGTCACCGCAAAGTGCTACGGCGGCGACATCACCCGCAAGCGCAAACTCTGGGAAAAGCAGAAAGAGGGCAAAAAGCGGATGAAGGAGATCGGCAAGGTCAACATCCCCCAAAGCGCCTTCATGGAAGTCTTAAAAGCCGAATAATTTAATGCAGCACCTCAGATGGCATTACCAACTTTTCTATAAACTGATCTACTGATATAATCATTCTTTCTAGGAGAGGTATCTCATGAAAACCAGAAGACGCAAAAGAGCCGTTTCCCAAAAAAGAAAAAAAACAACTCGTGTCACTGTAGATTTTCCAGTCTCTCAACATAGGCGGCTAAAAGCTCTGGCTGCTTTGGAAGGCGTCACATTACAGGAATACATACGCTCTCGAGTAACAACCGAATTTGAAAGAACCGATATTTCGGATGATGAACTACAACCTATTATCAAGAAGATCATCGAAGAAAACAAAGACGCCCTCAAAAGACTTGCAGACAAATGATCAAATATCTGACGGCAGATCAGGTGATCAAATTTCACAATGAGTTGTTAGATAAATTTGGAGGCTTGCAGGGAATACGAGATGAAAATCTTCTTCACTCTGCATTAGAAGCTCCAAAGATGTCATTTGGCGGAGAAGAGATGTATCCTTCAGTTTTTGAAAAAGCGGCTGCCTATCTATATCATCTTGCGAAGAATCACCCTTTCTATGATGGAAATAAAAGGACGGCTTATGTTGCTACCTTAGCCTTTCTAAAAGTGAATCATGCTCCTATTCGATTCCCAATCGAAGATCTGGAACAAGTTGTTGTCGATGTGGCTGATGGCAAAATGGATAAAGAAAAATTAATCCAATTTTTTAAGGGGCCGATTCTAGGAAATTCTTAAGGCCGAATAATCTCATCCACCTGCTCTGAAAATTCTTCACTTAATTTGAATGGTGCTTTTAAACTTGCCTCCCAAACTATTATTGGGGTAACTATGTCATCGAATCCGGTTCGTCCCTTTCATCCTATGACTTCTCATTATCGTGGAACAGATCCGAATGAAGAGGTGTTTGCATGGGAGCGTGAACCCGGGGAAATCCAAGCACAACCGCGAAACAGCCGCCCGACTCCCATGAGTAAAGTCTACGAAGCATTTGATCAATTTCTTCAAACGGGCGATGGCGAGCAGTTTCACAAAGTGGCAGGCAAACATAGGACATCTCTGTCATTTCGGATTACTTTTGAAGCCGAGTTGAAAAAGAAACTCTCGAAAGCAAAGAATGCAGACGATTTTACTCTTTGCAGGAAAATCGCGTTTTTCGATGGGTTGTTCAATCCTACTTCTCTCTTCCCCAAAATGATCCAGGCTCTCGATTATCTAAGGATGGGAAACAGTCTTTCAGCCTTTTCCCTCCTTGATCGACGCAATAAAGATTCGAACCTGGAAATGGGATATGCAATCTCCGAACAAGCCCATCGCTATGCGATAAAAAACCCCCTGGTTTCCCACCACCTAACGAATCTTCTCGAGTTGTTCAGCAAAACGACCTCCTCGAGAAAAAGAAAAAGGGAAGATAACGAACTCGGATTAAGAGTCTAAATTCAGGGTGATAACAGATGTAAAAGTCCAATAAATATGGAAGACGCATAACCTGACTGCATAATCATTCTTTTTCATGACGTAAATACCTCTCTTCCATATGCTATCACTTTTTTTTGGAGCATTTTATGAATTCTACAGATCGGTTAGGCCCAGGCCCAAGTGTAAGACTCTCCCATCCATCCCAACCTCAAGTAGGGAGAGGAGATCCCTCTCAAAAAAGGACTCTAGAGGTCGCTGCCAGTCGAATCCGCACCACTTCAACTCCTCGCGATCGAAGGGTGGAATCTGCCTTCCCGATTTCTGATTTCCAACAAGCGGTTTTGAAATTTGATTTTCCAAAGATAAAACAACTTCTAAAAGCTGCTGGAGTGAGCAACCATGATGTCAATTTTATAGAACAGCGGACAAAGTTGATTTGCGGCAACGAGATAGCGCTCGATCCCTTACTCGATGTTTTATTGACCACAGCGATCGAAAGATCCTTTCTTACTTATTTGCCCGGTCTGCCGAATTATACAGTAATAGACATGAAAAAAATCAACGCCATGGCAAAAATGGCAACCAACCAATTTTGCACAAAAATGAACCAAGGGAGCTTTGATGTATTTTGCGCTTTTCTCAACAAATACCGCCCTACGAATAAGGAAACTTGCTTGAGACAAATCTATCCATTGATCTCAGAAGACCCCCTGTTTGGACCCAGGATGAAACGGTCATTTCCCGAATTTGATTTCCAAGCTTCTAAAATGGATGATGACGATGCAAAAGTAGAATCTTCTTCATCAAGTGCAAAACCCGTTAATGATTTCGACTTTTTCCAATTTCGAATGGCTTTAATCAATCTCTTCAGCGATCAGTTTTGCCATATTTTAGTCGGCCAGGGCTGGACAGAGGAGGCTTTGGAGACTACGAAGAGATATATGGATCAGCTCCATTCTGAGAGATCCCGCTGGGGCCGTCCTGATCTGGAATGCCCACAGCTCGAATGCTTGGATGATATCACCTATCACTTAATCATGGCGGGCATTGATCATCGAATGGAATCCCTTCTTCGCTTCATCCATATTCTGCCTCGCTTTAAAGGATTTAATGGGGACGTTTACAATAAAAACCTGGCCTTATATATCACATCTCAACTTTGCCAAAATCCTGACAATCCATTTCTATTTCAGCTGTTTGTGACGATCATGAATCAGTTTCAGCCTCAAAATAGGGGTGAATATATTGAAAGTGCAATGAGCAAAGTTTCAAGAGAGAACCAGCAGAAACTCGCTAAGACTTTCCCTAAAATCTAAACATTGTAAGAACTGGAACTCACGTCGCCGCCTTTGCCGGTCCAGTTCGTGTGGAAGAACTGGCCGCGGGGCTTATCGGTGCGCTCATAAGTATGGGCACCGAAGAAATCGCGCTGCGCCTGGAGAAGATTCGCGGGTAGACTTGCGCTGCGATAGCCGTCGAAAAAGGAAAGCGCCGTGCTGAAACAAGGCATGGGAACGCCCATGAAGGAGCCCTCAGAAACGACTTTGCGCCAAGAGGCGACGCAGCGGGTGATTTCGCCGATGAAAAACGGATCGACGAGAAGGCTGGCCAATTTGGGATTCTTATCAAAGGCTTGCTTGATGTTTCCAAGGAACTTGCTGCGGATGATGCAGCCGCCGCGCCACATCAGAGCGATCGAGCCGTAATTGAGTTTCCACTTGTTCTCGTCCGAAGCGCTGCGCATCAACATAAATCCTTGCGCGTAGCTGATCATCTTTGAAGCATAGAGCGCATGCGATATCTGATCAGAAAAGGTCTTCTTATCGACCGTCAATGTGTAGGTAGGGGCTTGATAATGGCGGCTTGCCTCTACCCTCTCGTCTTTCAGAGCGGAAAGACACCGGGCAAAAACCGCTTCGCCGATGAGCGTGAGGGGCATTCCGCGATCGAGCGCATCGATGCCGGTCCATTTGCCAGTCCCCTTTTGCCCTGCGACATCGAGGATTTTTTCCAAAAGAGGCTTACCGTCGGTATCCATTTTAGTGAAAATCTGAGCTGTGATCTCAATCAGATAGCTGTCGAGAGGGCCCTTATTCCATTCTGCGAAGGTTTTCGCCATGTCGGGGTAACCCAGATGGATCCCTTTCTTGAGAAGATCGTAGGCCTCGCAGATGAGCTGCATATCGCCATACTCGATTCCATTGTGGACCATTTTGACATAGTGGCCAGCGCCCCCTTCTCCCACCCAATCGCAGCAGGGCTGCCCGTCATCCGATTTAGCGGCGATGGCTTGAAAGATCGGCTTCACGTGGGGCCAGGCGTCCGGATTGCCTCCTGGCATGATCGAAGGACCGTTGCGGGCGCCCTCTTCTCCTCCAGAAATCCCTGTTCCGATAAAGAGAAGCCCCTTCGCTTTCAGCTCCTCATACCTTCTTTGACTATCGGGAAAATGACTATTGCCCCCATCGATGATGATATCGCCAGGTTCAAGAATGGGCATCAGAGTGTTTATAAATTCGTCGACAGGATCTCCCGCCTTGACCATCAGCATCACGCGGCGAGGCCGTTTTAGGAGGGAGACGAACTCCTTCAAATCGTGAGCTCCGAGGATTTTTTTACCCTTGGCAGGCCCCTGCAGAAATTCATCCACTTTAGAGGTCGTTCGGTTGAAAACAGCGACCGTATATCCATGGTCGGCCATGTTCAAAACTAAATTTTGGCCCATGACGGCCAGTCCGATCAATCCAATATCTGCATTTGCCTGGGGCATGATGGTTCTCCTCGCAAGAGTGCAAGTATAGCGTCACTAAGGAAGGAAAGGCAAGGGGGAATGGAATGGTGTTTAATTAATCAGCGGTGGTGGATCCGCCAATCCAAGTCATACAATTGACCCCGCCATGTGCGTCGCCTAAAGATCTAGGCAATCTGGCATTCTGGTCGTCAACGAAGAGTACTTTGAGTTGGGGAGAGGCGGCTTCAATTCTTTCTAAAAACTCGCTCTTAATATAATGATTCAAAGAAGTACTGGGCGTGCCGTTTGTGATAAAATGGGGCTTATGTCTGTCATTCAAGAAAAGGCCGTTCATGAAATTGATCCGATGCTCTGATTGAGGTCCGATAAAATCTCCTGCAACCCGAACCACTCTGCACCCGATGCTTTCAATGGCTTTTTGATTTTTTGCTCTCATGGCGAGGGATCTATCCAACCGGGAATGGGCATTTTTCAAATAACTTTCTAGAATGGGCCTTTCCCTTTCTCCTTTTTTCTGGCGCTCTTCGATGATAGAAATGGCGCTCTCTTCATCATGTACGAACACGACATCTTCAGGACCTGCGAATACTTCAAGATCGATATGAAAGTTCTCTTGAGTTAGAAAAGCGATCTGATCTTCCGGTATGCCCAGCTCTTCTGCGATTTTCTCTTTCGTCATTCGAAGCTTGGCTTCAAATTCCAAAGCCAGTTCATAGTATTTGTGAGGTTCCGTTGGTTTAGATAAAATCTTATCTTTTGATGAATAGCGTTCTCTTTTCTCGTACTGTTGTTTTGTTAAAAGCAAGTTTCTCGCAACGCGATAGGAATCCTCTTGAGGATAGTCGATGCGATGAGCCAACTTTTCAACTCTCTCTTCATTATCTCTGAAATATCCTGCTTGTTCCAAAGCCAAATAGCTTAAGAGCAGACTGTGATATCCAACGAGAGCTTTGGGCCTTCCATCTTTCCCAACAAATATCCTGCAATTGCCCCCCTCGATGCACGTTTTCCCCCAGCGATAACGAATTCTGGCTTGTATTGCGTCTTCTTTAGCAGTTTCCAGGTTTCTTTCTGAAAAGCCATGGCCGAATGCGCTATATCCATCATCAAAAAAATGGGCTTCTTCAATGGGGAGCATAGAGTAAAACTTTTCTCGAAGATAGCCTTCCATATTGAGTTGGAAAGGGAGAAGATGCGTTTTATCCAAGAGGCAAACGCGAGAGTCGCGGCCAAAACGAACAGCAGAGTCTCTCTGCACATCTAAAGGGATCGAGTGGGTACTAAAAAGATGCGCCAACGACTGCGCTGTGCTCGTAGAGCCGACATTCAGAACGGCTTGGGGCTTGCTAGGAGTCACTTTCCAATCGGCCGACGGGGTGTAGACACCCGCAGCAGCCAGGGCAGAAGAGGGCGCCTTAGGGGGAGGGGTAGAAAGAAGGTTTGTTCCTGAAGCCATATAATATATAGTGAATTTTTATATATTATATAGAATAAAACTTATAATTACAACTTATTATAATTAGATAGTTTCATGCAAAATGTAAATAAATTATTTTAACCTCCGTCTACAATAATATGCCTAAATGTCTGAAAGTTAGAAGGTCTGCCTGGGCGGACATTATGGTCGTCGATAATGGCGAAAGCGACCACCTGGAAGCGATTGCGGAACTCAGCCCGGTTCAACTCCGTTCGAAACAGGTCTGCTATCATTCGGGGATCGTTTCTAAAGGCGCCGCAGCCTCCCGCTCCCAAAACAAGGGCATTATTCCCATTGGCCATCGCGGTTCTGAGGATGCCCCGGATCTTATCCCTGGTTCCCCTCATGTATTCTTGCACACCATCCGGTTTATCATACCCATCGCCATGACCGCGGTTGCAATTATAAAAAGCCACTGCATAGACATCCGCCCGGATTGGCTGCATAAATGCATACCCATCGGAGGGGTCTTTTCTGAAGAATTGCACTTGAGGAATGAGAATCCCTCCCTCTTCAGGAATAGGATACTGGTCTCTAATGGCATCAAGCCTCGGATAAAGATCTGATTCACGGCAAAGAGTTTCTTCCTGGGCTCTAGCGCCGCCGATAAAATCTCCTCCGACATCCCGTTTATTGGCAAAATCGGCCACGAGAGGATTCAGCCCCTGCTGGATCAATCTTTCGGTCATTTGCAGGGTGGTTAGATTTTCGACCAGGACCTGTTGAGGCGCATCTCCAGGTGCCTGCTCTAGCTCAACCGTATTTTGGATGACTCTGGCTCTATGCTCGGGATTCTTTTCTAGATGAATGACTCTCCCATCCACGACAAACCCGTGCTCTATAGACTCTAACGTCTGCGTTCCCAATTCGGCATTCATACGGCGCTGTTCTTCTACATTGCCCCCGTTGGCTTCATAGTCCCGTTTCCAAGCAGCTGCATCATGGCGGATGGCAATCGCATCAAAGGCATCCTCTTCTTCAATCGGCTCGGCCCTCTCTGCTGCATGTGCCAAAATAGCTCGCCTCTCTGGCCCTTCCAAAAGGTGGCCCCTTTCCGGTTCTTCTTCTCTGATAGGTTCCCGTGGATGTTCGATGGGAATCGGTTGGAGTTTACAGTTTGCAATCGCCAGTGCTGTAAGAACAGAAACAACGCCGACTGCTATTCCTAACCAGGCGCTCACAACAACGCTTAAGACCACCGTTGCAGCGGCAATTAAAACCCAAACAACCCAGGAGACTTTCTTAACAAGTTCCAGGAGCTGGGAGGCGATTTCAGGTCTTTGGTTGGGTATTGCATTTACACCAATATTAGGGCGATTCTCAACAGTGGCCATAGGATCCTCTTATTTAAAGGGCAAAGAATCTAATCCAAAGAAGAATTATTGACCATTTCTCTTGAGAGCAACCCGACAATCTCCTAAAATGCTCCCTTTCCCTTCCATGTCCTCGTAGCTCAGTGGATAGAGCGGTCGCCTCCTAAGCGGCAGGTCGCGGGTTCAATTCCCGCTGAGGACGTTTCGTCCGAAAGCGAGCAAACAGTTTTGCTTGCGTGCGAAGAATTGAATGAGGGCGATGTTTTTGCAGGGCAAAAACCGCCCGAGTCTGCCCCGGAGGAAGAGCTGCAACGGCAGCTCTCCGTAGGGACCTCGCCGAGAGCGACTCAATTGATTGAGTCGCGTGCGAAAGGTTCGAATGAGGGCGATGTTTTTGCGGGGCAAAAACCGCCCGAGTCTGCCCCGGAGGAAGAGCTGCAACGGCAGCTCTCCGTAGGGTTCTCGCCGAGGACGAATTTTTTTCAAAAATTCGTACGAGAGCAAGCAAACAGTTTTGCTCGCGTGCCAGGAATTGAATGAGGGCGATGTTTTTGCAGGGCAAAAACCGCCCGAGTCTGCCCCAAGGGTTCTCGCCGAGAGGACGTTTCGTCCGAAAGCAAGCAAACAGTTTTGCTTGCGTGCGAAAGGTTCGAATGAGGGCGATGTTTTTGCAGGGCAAAAACCGCCCGAATCTGCCCGGGGTTCCCGCCTCTAAATTATTTTTTAATATCAAGTTATTATTTTACTAATAATTTATATCAAATTAATATATAATGTAACTAATTTTAACACTTTAAAAAAGATAATATGAATTCATTACAAAATCCACAATTCCCAGTTACAAAGCTGTTTCCTGTAGAGGGGTATAAGGCAGCTCCTTTAGGGTATAAACTTCATTATATGGCCGCTCGGAATCAGCCTCCCGGAGATATTCAAAAACTCCTGGATAAAGGCGTAAGCTTAGACACTCCAGATCCAACTTACGAACTTACTCCTTTAGCTGTGGCTGCAATGGCGGGGAACGAGGCCATGGTCGCAGGCTTTCTTAACAGAGGGGCTAATCCCTTGCCTAGGGACTGGAGAAATTTTACCCCGCTCCATTATGCACGGATCATCAATAACCCAAAAATTGAACAGTTATTGATTGGAGCAGCCAAAGCAAAAAGAATTGCTTTGCCACGGCTCGATGAACTGAATCGAATGCTTCAATCGCGACTTCCAAAAAATCAATTCGTAGCTGACCGTTATTTTCAAACGAAAGGAACTCTGATTTCTAGATCCCCTTCAGGATTTAAAGCGGATACAGGGATCGAATTTTACGACGGAGTTCTGGCAACCCCTGACGACTTGATCGATTTCTGGTTATCGATTGACTCTGTGGACCAGCGAGCAGATGTAGAAGGGACGAATGGTTTCTATGCTAAAGCTCTCGATCGATACCGCGATAACCCGCCCCATTTATATTATGAAAAAGGGCGCGACGATCAAATCAAAGTGCGGGCAAACGAGAAAATCCCTTCCTTTTCAATCATTGGCATTCACGGGGGGAAAATGGCTTCTCATAGAGATGAAAATGAAGATTCTGAACACCGGATTCATGAAATCATTTCCGAGAAAGTAGGCAATCTCCCCTCATTAATTCCCAGCGGTTTTCCCAATTGCTTTTTTGAAACAATCCATCAAGATGGCGTGCCTCTTCAGGCTCTTGTTTCCCTAAAGCCCATTGAAGAACACGAAGAGCTGCGAGTTGATTTCGGCCCAAGCCATAGCCAAAAATTCCGCGATGTTGAAGAACCAGGACAGTTTGAAAGCTATTTTGAAGAGAATTCTCCTCTACAGCTCATGGAGCAAATAGAAAAAGTTAAATGCCTGAAAAATGAAAAAATAGACCCAATCTCTGTTCTCACACAGAAAGGGATGCTTACAAGGCTCCGCTATCTTTTTACAACTCCATTTGCCCTTCTCACTCTTTGCTTAAATACGCCTAAATATATCGACGAAATCATAGAGCTCTGTACAAACCCTGGAGCCCTGGCTCAATTGGGGATCGATAAACAAAATAAAGATATCGTTCTCACATTGATGGGATGCTTGAAAATCACTGTCATTGAAACGAAACAAGAGCTTCGCAACCATGTCATTTCGTTCATCGAATCGTTCAAAAAACACAATGATCTTCCCAACGTCATACGGATGCTTCATACCCTCAGCGAGAAAATCGATTCTGTTAAAACTGTCGAACAATGGCATGCATTACAGAAAGACTTGCTTGAAAAATCGCAAGCATTGGATGCGCTCGCAGGTTGGTTGAAGGGAGAGTCTAGCGACAATCTAGTTTTGATCCATCTTAAACATCAGAATAAAGAATACCGAGACAGTCTGCTCTTAGATCTCGAAACGCAGGTAAAAGCAAAGTATCACTCTAAGCAGCCAGACCTGCTTCGGATTCAAGCGGATATCGCCATTTTTGAAAGGTCAAGAGGCGAAATTTCACGCGAAACTCTTGTAAAAGCCTTGTTGAAGCTGACTCCCGAAGAATCTGATGCCCTCTGGGACCAAAAAGAACCCCACTTCTTTGCCACCCTCCCAGAAAAAGAATACGATAATCTCTTAGAGCTCTTCCTAGAGGTATTGCCCCAATTGAGAAAGGTAAAGGCTCAATTAAAAGCGCGCCGGGAAGCCGTAGAAACCAAAAGACCTTAATCTGAGGCCTGCTTCCAGCGGGCCTTAAAATACGAGTCGATCCCATCTGCAATGCCGCGGGCGATTTTTTCCTGATAATCCCGCGACTTGACCAAAACCCTTTCTTCTGGATTTGTAAGAAACCCCCCTTCGATCAGAACGGCTGGCATCTGCGTCTCGCGGATCACTAAGAAATTCCCTTTTTTGACTCCCCTGGATTGGGCGGATGTGCGCCGGATCACCTTCCCTAAAATCGCATCGGCCAATTTACGGGAAGAGGAGGCTCGGTTTTTTTCTTCTTTGGAATCGTGGAAAAACACTTCGATGCCATGCGCCGATTCGACGCGTGAAGAGTTGTAATGGACGCTGACAAAAATATTACAAGTCGATTGATTGGCGATTTCAACGCGGCGGTGAAGAGGGATAAAAGCATCGGTCGTTCGGGTCATGACTACATGATAGCCCAGCTGATCGAGGTACTTTTTGAGAAGCCTTGCGGTTTGCAGGCAAAGTTTTTTCTCCTCGCAATAAGGAGACTTGCACCGCGCTCCGTGGTCGGTTCCTCCATGCCCCGGATCGATGACAATCGTAGGCGCTGCAGGAGAGGCTGTGATCACTGAGCCTACAGTCCTCCGTTCTTTATTACCGGCAGCGTCTAAAGGGAAAAAACCTATGACAACAGCTAATAGGAGATATATCGCCTGCATGATTGGACCTTATGAAGAAGAAATAAGAATCGCAGAATTTTCCCGATTTTGCAATGCCTCTTTCGCGACAGTCACATCATCGAATGGAACTGTTTGATGGGCAAAGATCTGGATTTTTTCGTGTCCTTTTCCTGCAATCAGCAGAAGATCTCCATTCTCCATCATCCCTACGCCCAAAGAAATCGCCTTCTTCCGGTCCAATTCGACAATCGCTTTTTTCGGTTCTTTGAATCCTTCCAAAATCTCTTTGCAAATCTGATTCGGATCTTCTTGGCGAGGATTGTCTGATGTCACAATCGGCACATCTGCGAACCGTTCTGCTGCCTGAGCCATTCCTTTTCTACGCGCCGGATCGCGATTCCCGCCGCAGCCGAAAATGACAATCACCCTTTTTCTGGCAATTTCTCTCATAGTCCTCAAGACATTCTCAAGAGCCTCGCCAGAATGGGCAAAATCGACAAAAATCCCTTTTCCCACTGATTCCAAACGACCCGGAGCTGTTTCAAAACTCTCTAGAATCTCTCCCATTTTTTCCATCTCTGCTCCCGTATGGAGGCCTACGGCAACAGCTCCCAGAACATTATAAACATTGAAGCGGCCCATCAATTTCGTGCGGAAATCCCACTTCTTTCCTTGAAAATGGACTTCGAATTCTGTCCCTTTTTCCGTAAATACAATGTTTTTTCCCTGCAGATCGGCTTTTTCTTCCACTCCAAAGGTCCAAATATCGGCCTTGCACCCCTCAGCCATCTTTTTCCACCAAGGACTGTCGCTATTGAAAACGGCTCTTTCCCGAGTTCTTTCAAATAACCTCTTTTTGGCCTTTGCATACTCGTCAATATTCGGATGATAATCTAGATGATCTGGGTACAAATTCGTGAAAATCCCTACATCGAATTCGATTTCGTCGACTCTTCCTTGATCCAGTCCATGCGAGGAAACTTCGAAAGCCACTGATTCGCACCCTTTCAAAACCATTTCCCTCAAGATTTTTTGATTGGCGATCACATCATGCGTTGTCAATTTAGAAAAAAACCGATTGTCCCCGATGATCGTCTCTACCGTCCCAACCAAACCCGCCTTCTTCCCCAGTCCATCCAATAGATGCTTCACTAAGTAAGTTGTGGTCGTTTTCCCCTTCGTCCCCGTGATTCCAACAACGAATAATTCCTTCGAGGGATCTCCATGATATCTCGCCGCCAGCTGCCCTTCCACTACTCTCACATCTTGATGGATCAACTGGGTAACGCCCAAAAATGGATCATAAAAATCGGTTAAAACAGCGGCCGCCCCTGCTGATATTGCCTGAGGAATAAATTGGGTTCCATCGAATGATCCGCCTTTTTTGGCGATGAACAAATTTCCGGGCGCAACAGTCCTTGAGTCAGCTGAGATGCCTGTGATCTCAACTTCCTTGCTGCCTTTGATTTCTTGAATGGGAATGCCCTTAACCAGCTGTTTGAGTTTCATTGATTTTTGGGGTGCGGTAGTGAAGCCTGACTGTTATTCATATCTTTTATAGAAAATCGAAGAAAAATAACAGGATATTAGGATGGTCAGGATAAAGGTAAATGAAGCCTTCGGCGCTTTTTGCTTTGTAGAAATCCCATCCTGACTATCCTGCCATCCTGTTATTTATTTTCTCATCTCCCATTCCATTTTTCGTAGAGCTCTTTCAGCGATTCTACTTCCGCTAACCAATCCGCTTTCTTCGGATCTCTTCGGGGATCGCCATAAGGATAACCATAAGGATCATCCGGCGCAACCCCAAGATATTGCAAGGATCTTGTCGCAATCTCCCGGAAGATTGGAGAGGCGCACACTCCCCCCATCTGGTGTTTGCCTACGCCGGGGATGAACTTCTTCTCAGGATCGTCGATGGAGACAAGGAGCACGAACCGGGGGTTTTCTGCGGGAGCAAACCCCAAGAAGGAAGAAATGTTATGATCTTTTGAATAGATTCCCTCAATGATCTTTTCAGAAGTGCCCGATTTGCCCGCCTCGGTATATCCCATGATGTCGGCCCGCTTCGAGGTTCCCCCTTCCTTGGTAACAAACTTCATGGACCTGACAATTCTTTTCGTGATTTCCGGGTTCAAGACCTGTTTTGTGGCTCGATAGGAAGTATTGTCGACAAGGACCTGTTTTGTGCCGTCTGGCAAGGTTTTAGCGATTTTTCTGACGAGATGGGGTTGGACCGTGCACCCGCCGTTTGCCAAAATGGCATAGGCTTTTACCATCTGGATGCCGTTGATCAGAATATTGTGGCCCATCGCGAGGGAATAGGGCGTTGGGGTGGACCATTCGAGCTTTCCGTTGGGATGGAGCTTTCCTGGAGTCGGGAGAAGCCCCGCGCTTTCAGCGGGCAAATCGATATTGGTTTTCTGTCCGAATCCAAAAATCTCTGAGAGCGCATTCCGGTACCACTGCTCTCCCAGGGTCTCAATCAGCCGATGGATGAGGCGCGATACGTAAATATTGGAGGATTTCTGGACGCCCAAGTCCATATTCAAGAATCCATGGACCCGGCCGTCTTTCAATGGGGAGCTCCTGCCGGGAAACCATCCATTGGATGTGGGAATTTTTTCTTCAGGGGTAAAAATCGGTGGTTTTCCCTGTTTCTTCAAATCCTCGTTCGCTTTTAGACAGACAGCAATCGTAATCGCTTTGAAAATGGAACCGGGCTCATAGCAATCGGTCACCGCTTTTACATGGGTCCGGTCTTGCAAATTCGGATCATTGAAATAATCGGCATAGTGAGCGGGATCGAAGGGGGGCGTCTGGGCCAGAGCGAGGATTTCCCCTGTATAAGGGTCCATCATGACCGCCCAGCCCCCTTTTCCGTTCGCGGCTTTGACCCCTTTGTCCAGCTCATACTCAACAATGGCTTGGAGGTAGTGGTTGATCGTCAAATAAATATCGGCCCCATTTTCAGGGACTTCCAGAATTTTGCCGGTATCCAAAGGATGGCGCGGAGAGCGGACGATGAGTCTTTTTCCCTCTTTTCCTTTGAGATAGGAGTTGAAGAGCATCTCCAGGCCGCCGGTGGGAAGATTTTGGTGGGTTTGAGGATCCCGTTCTGCTTGCACAGTATGGAGAACCGACCCTAAGAGCGTTCCGAATGGATAGGAGCGCTTATAGTCGGAAGTGAAGAAAAGGGCATTCCGGACAAGTTTTTCTTTCTTTGAGAACTCGCTCCACCACGCTTCAACTTCTCCCCTCTTTTCCCTGTCCATCCACATGGCGATTTTACGGCAGCGGCTCTTCCGAAAGAATTCGGCCTTCATTTTACTGTTTTGCTCTCGGTCGAAATGAAGCAGAGCGAAGAGATCATCCGCCATCCGGCTTTTTACAGCCTCAGGGATCGAATCGGGGTCGATGAAGAGATGAAATTTCGGGACATCGACAACGAAGGGTTGTTCTTCTTCGGGGTGCCCCTGTTTGATCGAGGTATTGGAATAGAAGGAGCCGCGCATGAAGGGCTCTGTCACAATGCATTGATGCTGCGACATGGCGACTTGAGTCCATTTTTCCCCTTCGACGATCTGGATGAAATAAAATCTGACCACCAAAAGGCAAAATAAGACAGAGAGAAATACGGCTACAGCTACAAGGCGCTTCCGGTCTTTGGACTTCAGCGGCGGCAATGAAGGATTCATAAAATTATGGCAAGTCGTTGGTGGCGAAAGCTTCGGGAACGGTTAAAATTTCTCTTAATAAAGGATGTTTCAAATGGCTGAATTCAGGGCGGTGGGCCAATTCAATGAGATTGGAGGGACTTTCAAACTGACCGATTTCATAGGAGAGAAATCGATTTTCTTCGCGGATCAAGCGGATCTCTTTTTCCACTTCGGGGAGCTTGATTTTCAGATGGGTCAGTTCGTTCTGCATGTCGAGATAGGAATAAAGGCATACCCCGAATACCGCTAAACAGATCCCAAGACGAAGCAATAATCCTTTCATTTTTCAATCCTTTCCACGGCTCGCAATTTGGCGCTTCGCGACCGGGGATTTGCCCGCATCTCTTCTGCCGAGGGACCGATCGGCTTCTTTGTCAAAATCTTCACATCTTCCCGCGCATCGCGGAAGATATTTTTCACAATCCGGTCCTCCAGACTGTGAAAGGAGATCGCAGCGATCCTCCCGCCTTCGCAGGTGTGGGCGATGGCTGCCTTAAGACCTTTTTCCAATTGCCCCAGTTCGTCGTTGACGACGATCCGAAGCGCCTGGAAGACCAAAGTCGCTGGATGCAATCTCCCTTTTGTCGCGTGAGGTTTGATGATTTCCACCAATTCCCCCGTCGTCCGGATTCTTCTTTTCTTTCTGGCTATTACGATCGCTTTTGCCACTGGGCGCGAGCGCCGCTCTTCGCCGTACTCATGAAAAATCCGCGCCAGCTCTACTTCACTGTAACGGTTGACGATCGTTTCGGCCGTCAATTCCCCTTCCGGGTCCATCCTCATATCGAGAGGTGCGTCCCCCATGAAGCTAAATCCTCTTTCTCTTTGATCCAGCTGCATGGAAGAGACTCCGACATCGATCAAAAACCCATCGATGCAGGAGATTTTTCTCTCCTTTAAATAACGGGGCAGCTCTGCATAGTCTCCCCGGATCAATTCCACTTTTTCCCCCCACTTCTTCAAAGCCTTGCTCGCAAGCTCTAAAGCCGTCGGGTCCCGGTCGCATCCAATATACTTTTCTATCTCGGGATGCTCTTCCAATATGGCGTGCGCATGTCCTGCAGCGCCGAGCGTCCCATCGAAAAAAAGCGTCAGGTTTTTTCCTTCAAAAACCTGAAGGACTTCCCGCAATAAAACGGGCTTATGGGGGATAGTCATTTTTTAGTAGGAGCTGCTTCAAAATAGAGGGGGTTCATATCCGCTGTCGGTTCGATAGGATCTGGAGATCCGATATCAGATAGAAGGGCAAAAGCCTCTTCGGTCATCTTCGCAAGCGACATTTCTTCGCTTTTTCCATCCAGTAAATTGCGCAAGTTCTGATCATAGACTTCTTTCGGCCAGAGCTCGATCTTGTCCATCACTCCGGCAACAACGATTTCTTTTTTGATCCCAATTGCGCTTTTTAAAGTCGCTGGCAGCGCAACCCGGCCGATTTTGTCGCATTCCGTCTGAT
>Ga0207043_1008_pt1 | contig 43582 bp, 48 predicted proteins | sample Alteio_BWMinCont_71_FD_153304 | JGI IMG/M metagenome (GOLD analysis project Ga0207043, IMG submission 153304) | Enriched cells from forest soil in Barre Woods Harvard Forest LTER site, Petersham, Massachusetts, United States -... | ecosystem: Environmental > Terrestrial > Soil > Temperate forest >... | reverse complement strand
ATCGGTTTGAGATGATTCAATTGATCGTTCAAAACATTTAATTCGTTATTCAGGGCGCCGATTTCACCGTTATCCATATCAATGTGGCCTTGAATAGCGGCAATCGTTTCCTTGTCTTCCTGAACTTCTGGCCAGTTGCCATCCTGTTCATCTTGATAGAGCTTAAGTGTAGCCTGATTCAACGCTTGAGTAGATTGATTTAAATCATCGGTAGCTGATTTTAAAATTTGCTGAACATTGGCGATTTCATTCTCCAATTCAGCGACTTCAATCGCATATGGAGTTTCTGAACCGGAAGATGTTTGTGCTATGGAATTTACTGACATATATTATACTCCTTTTTATTACCTTATCCTAATCTTAACACATAATTTATATAATTTAAACAAAATATTTACAATACTATGTAAGTATTTGATAATAAGCATCTTGTTAAAATAAAGCCGGACCAATCTATTGGGGGTAGACCACGGAGCCCATAGTCGAGGGTTAAAGGAAAACTGTTCTTAGGTGTCCGCTTTCTTTTCAGTGCCGTCGCTTTCCATTGGGGCAGCGATAGTCAAAAGAGCCTTCTTACTAAGCGTTACAACGTAATTGTCTGATTCCTTCTCTTTTTGTGGGATCAGATTCGTTTTGAAGTGAGCATTCAGTTTATCGCAGATGCTTTGCGCTTGTTCCTGTGTTCCTCTAATCCAAATGGCTCCTGTCTTTGCTTTTTTCCACTGGACCTCCGGCGTCATCTGCTCGATCTGAGCGATCCGCTGCAGGAGTAGAAAGTTGGCCATGGTTTCAGCATTGGGAGATGAAGTCCATCCCGGATTGGAAAGGAGTATCACCGCTCGTTGGTGAATTTCGTCTGCCTGTTTTTCAAGTCCGTCAATGATCTCTTCAGAGGGATGAGGGATATCCTCTGCAGCTTGGATTACCGTGATATTTCTTATTCGCAAGTAGGTTTCTAAATCCGTTCCCTTGATGTCCTTTGTTCTGCGGACCAAATTAAACAAAGGATCCAGAATAATGACCCTTTTATTAGATTGATTAATGGCTTTAAGAGGGTCTTGGTCAACAGTGAAAATTCCTTTGTCGGCTCCAAGCGCAACAAAGCAATGAGAAACATCAATATTTCCTGGAGCGCAGCAAAGCACAGAGATTCCTGGCAGTCGTTTTTTCATTATTTCCATGATGGCTAAAGTAGACATCTCGGAACAGTCGCCCACTTTAAAGCGGGTGATGGCCAATCGTATAGGAGTTCCTCCAGCGCCTATTGAAGCGCCTGCTGAGATGCATGCCTTTCGAGCATCTTCTAACCGAATGTGATAGCTGAGAAGTCTGAGATAGCTCTCTCCAAATTGTTTATGGCAGGCCTCTAAAGAACGGCGCTCTTTCACAAACTCAACTTCATTGATGATCGAGTGGGAGCATGTAACTTTTTTTTGAATATCAGCGGAAATCTCTCGCACTGACTCTATAAGAACGGATTTTGATCTGTAAACAGCTGAAGCCATTATTTATCTCGTTATTTTAAATTTAATCACGAAATTATACCATTTCTGGTCAATTTTTAAAACGATTTTTTAAACAAATCTTGACAAATATAGTATTAATATTATTTTTTTAAAACGATGGAAATTTGGAGTGAAAAATGGCGAAGCTTTTTTTTATCGTTACATCGTTATATCATTATATCGTTTTTTGCAGATGTGTGACAAATTTGTGAATCATGTTCAGTAAATATATTAATTAAAAATTTGAAGGGGAAAATGGCAATCAATCTTGTAAATCGTGAAGAACTAGGCAGGCTTGGTAGAGAAGAATTTCGCATAGCGATGGGGATCGCCCGTGACGAAAGACAAAATCATCCAGAAACGAGGATTGCCTGCATTACGAAAGAACTGCAGAAATTGGAAACTCTGGGAATGACGCCCGGAAGAATGTCCTTGCTCCAGAATAAGATCTTGGAATTTGCGAGCTCCATCCTTTCTCTGCACTATCGATTGAACAATGATAAAAGAGCTCTGAATGCGAAGATCGCGGCTTCAGGAATGTCTCTAGAAACGTTTACTGAATTTAAAAAACAAAGCCGGCAGTACATTGCTATCAGAAACTTGTCTGACGCCGCCTATAAATTGATTCAAAGGATGAACGACCATTTGTATTCAGTCATCAATGGGACTATTGACCGGATGAGCCCGGACAATATAACCCAAAGCAGAATGGAAACCTTTGAGCGGTACTTAGACTCGTTTAACTCTTTCAACAATCAGACCATAGACATGTTAGACCGCCATCTCGATGAAGTGGACCATCGGCTTTTGAATGGGGAAGAGACGAATTATCTTTGGTTTTGCAGACAAGACCTGGAAGCTCGATGGGACCAATTCCTTCAAGAACATCGAGAAGAAGACGACTATATAACCGACAAACTCGACCAAAGTGTAGCTAAGGTCCTATTTATAGATAAGATGCGAAGTCTGCTCTCGAGATGGAGATCCTAAAAGTCGAACTGAGCACTGACCCGAAGCCCCATAAAACTCAAATCGCCCTGGCTTCGGATCGATGAGAGATTGATTGCGTCAATTTCCCGGAAGTAAAAAGTAGTGTAGAGCTGATTTTGGTTCAGCCATTGGGACATCTCATATGCAGCTCGGAAACAGAGCCGATATTGATCGCAGCGGAACAGGCGTTCCCATCCAAATCCAACCACTTCTTCAAAATTGAGCCGCACGCGCCAGAAATTCTCGGAAGCAAAAGTATCGAGTGGAAAGGGGGGAATGTCCGTATCGTCGTCAAAATCCATGATGGAATCGGGCAAACCCTGGTCGTGGAGGTTTTTTAAGTTAACCATGAATTTGCCATATAGAATGTTGGCTGACAGTTGGGAAAAAAAATGCCACTCATCTGTGATACGAAAAACGACTTCAGTGCCGCCTCGGATACCGAAGGCCTTAAAATCATTGGTTCCTTTAAAATTCACGGTTCGATGAAAAGTAGGCCCCCCTTCTTCGTCAATGAACACGCAGTCGTAATCCACTTTGTAATCTTGATCGATGAAAGCCCCTCGCAGACCGAAATAGGGATTGAATACAAATCGATCGCTCAGACAAAGACTTTTTCCTAGCTCTAAATCCACTGTATCATAACTCAAGTGCCAATGGGCGGAAGCAAACGAGGCTCCCCATCTCGGTTCAAAAAAGAGGCTGAACCAAATAGGAATGATCGTGTCGGTATAGGTGATTTGTCCTTCTCTTCCTGTAGCTTTCGTATGGCCATTGGCGTGATTATGAATATGAGTCCAATTCACATCGACAGCCCAAGAGTCCAAACGGTTCATCAGGTAGCCTAATCCGACGCGGAAGCCTGGGTCCCATTCGAAATCGGGATCGAGCAGAGTGGTATTTGTTGTTGAGAACACGTCAATGGACTCAGTGGCCACCATTTTTGTGCCATATTCTAACCCATCTTCATCCGCGTGCCAGTAGAGAAAATCGGCATAGGCGATGAACTTTCCGCAGGGCTCTTCACAACAATATTGCGGCGGCTCTATTTCTTGCTCTATCCGATCGCTTCTCGGCCAATTCATCGCAGTTTCGCTAACAGCTGCTTCGCTATGCAAAAAAGGGGCTGCTGCGAAAAGGAACAAACCTTTCATAAAAGTTGTTCGAAACATAGGTTCATTACCCGTCTTATAATGCTTTTGTCTAAAAATCGAACTGCCCGCTCAACCGAACGCCCATAAAGCTCAAATCGCCCTGGCTTCTCACGGGGAAAGAGGAAATCGTATCTTGTCCCCGGAAGTAAAAAGTCGTAAAGAGCTCATTCTGCTGCAGCCATTGGGACATTTCAAAAGCGGCTCGAAGGCATAACCGATATTTTTCGCATCGGAAAAGTCTTTCCCAACCAAATCCAACGGCCTCTTCAAAATTGAGCCGAATGCGTTTAAAATGCTCGGAAGCAAAGAAATTCATTGGCGAAGGAAGAACTCCGCCCTCTCCTAAGCTTTGGTCGTTGAGGTTTTTCATGTGGACTTCAAATTTCCCGTAAAGAATGTTGGCTGAAAATTGGGAAAAAAGGTGCCACTCAGTTGTCAGACGGCAAACGACTTCAGAGCCGCCTCGCAACCCTGCTGCTTTAAAGTCAGTATCTCCGATAAAAGTGACTAATCTTGGAAAAGGAGTGGAGTCTGCTGCGAGGAGTAATAGAGTATCGTATTTAGCTTTGTAGTGTTGATCGATCCATGCTCCGCGCACGCCGAAATGGGGCTTTAAAAGCAATCTCTCGCTCAGGCAAATGCTCTTCCTCAATTCGAAATCCAATGTATCATAATGCAAGTCCCAATGAGCTGAAGCCAAAGAGGCCCCAAATCTCAGTTCGAAAAGGAGGTTGACCCACGTAGGGACAATCGTGTCGACGAGGGTCGTTTGCCCCTCAATGCCCTCAGACGTAGTCCTGCCGTGAGCGTGATTGTGTATGTGGGTCCAATTCACATCGATCGCCCAGGAGTCAAAATCACTGATCAGATAGCCAAAACCTAAGAGGAAACCTGGATCCCAATCGAAATCGAGATCGAGCAGCTCGGTTCTTGTCGATGAAGCGACGCCGATGATGGGGGTGGCTTCCATTTTTGTGCCATATTCCAGGCCATCTTCATCGGCTTGCCAGACGAGAATATCTAAACGGGGTTGGTATCTTCTGCAAGGGTCATCGCAACAAACTTGCATCTCCATTTCAGGTATTTCTCTATTCCTTTTTTGCCAATTCATCACAGTTTCGTTTTCAACCGCTTCGATATTTAGAAAGCCTGCTGCTGCAAAAAGGAACAAACCCTTCACAAAAGTTGTTCGAGACATAGGATCATTTCCCGATTAAATTCAAGAAATGACTCTTACAAATGATATGAAATATTACAAGAAGTTTAATTGACTTTACGTGCCCATCGAATCGGAGTTCATAGGTACGGGTGAATGGGTTTTGTCGCTTGCTTCCATCATTTCAACATCGTTCGAATCAGAGGAAGAGATAGATCTAAACGATCCTTGCATGAAGGGAGATGGAGAGGAAAGCGACGAAGAGTCCGTACTGCTGCTTCTTGCGAAAGGGCTGTCAGAGGGGATTGCAGACCAGGGAGTATTCGAAGAACATGAACTTGGAAATTGTGCATAGGGGGAGAAAATCTCGGGAGATCTGTATCCGTTATATGCAAATGGCGAATCGGTTCCAGGTATAGGGAGGATCGCTTGGAAAACAATTCCCGTTTTTTGCCTTGTACGTCTTCCATCTTCTTCATGAATAACTAAGGGAGGGTCATCCCTTCCCCTTGTTTGTTTGATTTTCGATTCAAACATCGCTTCTGCTGAAGCTTCCGCTTCCTGGCTATCGAATCTGCCAGGAGATCGACTTGGCGAGATCAGAGAAATTTTTGGGCTTTCTTCATCATCAGGGATAGACTCTAGCTGGGAACAAATAGGCTTTAGATGCATAGAGAGTGCTTTCGGTCTCAGAGCTTCGCGAGGAGGCACCAGTTTTCTAAATCGAGTCGGTTCTTCTTTGGATTCTTCCATGGGTTCGTATGGGGGATAGTAAGGTCTTAGGGTCGAGGAGCCGGGAGGATGTGCCATACTTGTTGATAATTTTGAATTATTAGGGATATGATTTTACCATTTCTTCACAAAGCAGTCTATAACAATTCCGATTTGTAAAAGTAACTCGGGCGTTAAATAAATATGTATTTAAAACGAACAAAACTGTATAATTATTTAAAAAAATAAATCCAACTTTATTATGGCAGCTCTTTCATCTTTATCAGATCATCCAGCACGCTTCCACCAGAAACAACCACAACCTGTTACAACATCTTCTAGAAGACGGGTTAGCATTGTTACCCCCCCTGGTTCTCCCGCTGCATCTGCTCAATCTCCACCTATCCCTAACTGGGAGGAGCTAGACGAAAACAGCTACCAGACTTTGGAACCCCTCCTAAAGACTGAACATGGGGCTAAAGTCGATGATGTGACGTCGGATTTCGGTACCTTTGTCGTATTGACAGAAGAAAAAATCGCGCAGCAAAGAGTCCTAGTCGTGGATGGGAAACTCTGCCTTGGCGATAGTAGCAAAATCCTTCATACGAATGGCGAAAAATGGATTTTCACTCTTTTTAAGGATGGGGACTTATTCGCAATCCAGCCCTTACAGGGAGCCATCTTTCACTCCTCGACAGCTCTTTATAAGAAGCAGGGTCCTGTCTCTCCAGGAACATTTCGAGTGAATGAGGGAGTCCCTTCCTATTTCGATGAAGATTCAGGACACTACGCTCCCAAATATCGCCTTCCCTTTTTATTGGCAAAATTACGAGGCATGGGATGCCAAGGGCTGAAAGATTGCAGGATCGTCTATTCCAAATACCGTATTATCGGCCCATCGGAGAGATCTCCTGTCGATAGACGGATGGAAACTCTGGAAGCGATCCTTGCAGCTAAAGGAAAACAATCTCCCAATTCTCGCTCATCTGCATCGCCCACAGAAGCAGCAGCTTCTCCTTTAGCCCGGGCGATGAAAAGCCTCTCTACAGTTGCCAGCCCCACCCATCGCTCCCAGCAGTTGATGCGGGTTCGCGATGCTCTTGCTTTCGAAACCATGCTGACCGCTCCTAAAGACCCCGAGCTTGCCCCTCCTAAAGACCCCGACTGAAGGATTTCATTTCACCTGCTTTTAAGTTAAGAAATATTTTCAATTCAAATAATAAGTTTAACATTATTTTAATTATGAATTTGATAAAATAAACATGGAAAATAGGAAAACCCATGTTTGTTTCTGATCTACCTCCCTTAGAACAACATATCTTGTCCTTGGAACAGGATTCTGCTCCCTGGTCCATTGAGCGGGTCATTTTCGACTTCGGCGGCGTCTTGATCAAACCGAACGAAGAGAAGGTCGCTGCTTATTTAGCAGAATTCTTTGGTATTTCCGAAGATGAAATCAGAGAGTGCGACGGGCAAGTGAATGGAGAGGAGATGAGAAAGCTTCAATGGATCGGAATCGATGAGGAAGAGTTCCAAATGTGGGTGTCTTACGCAACAGCTATCGGCAAGCCGATTCCAGACCCCAACCTGTGGCGTGAAGAGTACTTGAAAGTAAAGATGGAAGCGCTTGAGACTCTTCCTGGGATTGTAGATCTGATCCGCGATCTCAAAGAGGCAAACTATTCCTTGGACATTCTATCTAATTTCCCAGAATGGATGCAGCCGCTGCTCGATCAACTGCTCGCGGATCTTCGACGGGAATTAGGATATGAGCCATTCGACACAATTCATTTGTCGTATGTCACGAAAAGAAATAAGCCCTATAAAGATGCCTTTGAAGGCATTCTGCAAACTGAGGGTAGCCATACCCTTTTTATCGACGATCAACGGAAAAATATCAGGGGAGCCGGTGAGTGTGGAATTCGGTCTATCCACTTCCTCTCTGCAGATCAAGTTCGACAAGAATTGATCTGTCATGGGGTCCTATAAATTTTTGTTGTTTTTGAACGAATAAGACTTTATCCTTTGCCGGAATTATGTCTTATTTTTTTTGGGTGGCTGTTTCCTATCTTTTCCGAGCGATCTTTTCCGTTCGCTATAGAGTGGAAGTCAAAGGAGAGCTCAAGAGTAAAAAGGGTATCCTTTTTCTGCCGAACCACACCTCCCATTTAGATCCTTTGTTCTTCTTCATTTGGTTTTGGCCAAAGTACCGGATGCGGCCGCTCGTCGTCGATTTCATTTACAACCTTCCCTGGCTTAAGCCCGGGATCAAACTCGTAAAGGGAATCGAAGTGCCCGACTTCGAAGAGGTCGATCAGCTCAAGTTAAAGAGGGCTAAAGAAGCCTTGGGTGAAATAGCCACGGGGTTGAAAAAGGAAGATAATTTTGTTCTTTTCCCTTCTGGAAGGCTTAAAGCGCAGGGCAAAGAGATCGTCGGAGGCTCTTCCGGAGCTCATGATCTCGTCCAAGGAAACCCCGAGGCCAATGTTGTTTTGGTCCGGATCTCCGGTTTTTGGGGGAGCAGTTTTTCTAAAGCCCTTACAGGCAAATCTCCCGATCTTGCCGGAGCGATTTGGCAAGGCGTCAAAGTCCTTCTCAAAAATGGTCTTTTCTTCGCACCTCGAAGAAGGATTTACATAGAACTGGAAGCTCGTGAAGATTTGCCGAGAGAAGCCTCCCGCAAAGAGTTTAATCGCTACCTGGAGAATTGGTATAATCGATTCCGGGACGATGAGGGAAAGATTTATGAAAGCGAACCTCTGAAGCTTGTTTCGTATAGCTTTTGGAAGAAAGACCTTCCAGAAATCGCCGTACCGAAAAAGGAGCGCTCTTTCAACGGCGCTTTGTCCATCTCACCTGCAACCCGTGAGAAAGTAACCGCAGAAATCCAGAAGATTTTAGAGAATCCTTCTTTGAAAATTACTTCCGAAATGAAACTGGGAAGCGATTTGGGGATGGACTCTCTCAACGTAGCAGAACTGATCGCATTTCTATCCCAACAGTACGATGTCGTAGACATACATCCCAAGGATCTCGAGTCTGTTCAAGATGTTTTGGAGATCGCAGAAGGAGAGCGCGCCACAAAAGCAACTGTTCAGGGGCCAAAGATCTCTTGGCCGGAAGCGAACAACCGTCCTGATCCGATTTTGTCAGAAGGAAAAATATTTCCCGAAGTGTTGTTGAATTCCTGCAAACGGATGGGCTCCCAAGCTGCTTTAGGGGACGACATTGTCGGGATCTGGGACTATAAGAAATTGAGAAAAGCGGTTTTGGTGCTGGCTCAATATTTCCGCTCAATGCCAGAGGAGAAGATCGCCATCATGCTTCCCTCATCGGCTGCCGCTTATTTGACGATCGCGGCAGTCCAGTGCGCCGGAAAAGTCCCTGTGATGCTCAACTGGACCTTAGGCCCTCGATATCTCGAAGAGATGATGGCTATGAGCGGCGCTAAAAGAGCCATCAGCTCGAAGCGGTTTTTGGAGCGGCTTTCCTCTGTCGATTTTGGGAAACTCGTCGATCAGATCGAGCCCCTTGAAGAGATCCGCAAAAAACTAACCCTCAAAATGAAGCTGCGCGGTCTATTTTTGACCTTTTGCCCTGTTTCTTTCGTTTTGCGCTTCATGGGACTGGACCGGATCCAGGAAGACGATCCAGCCGTTATTCTTTTCACGAGCGGAGCGGAAGCTACACCGAAAGGAGTCCCCCTTTCACACAAAAATATTCTGTCCAATATGTCAGCATGCTTGTTGACCAACGATTTCTCAGCGAATGATGTCCTGGTCGCTTTCCTTCCGCCATTTCATTCCTTTGGATTCACAATCACAGGTTTTCTTTGCATTTTCTCAGGGCTTAGAATCTCCTTTTTCCCCAATCCAACCGACGGCTTCGCTTTGGCTGACGGAATCGACAGATGGAAAGGGACCATCATTTGCGGGGCGCCCAATTTCGTTAGAGGGATTCTGAATGCCGCAAAGCCGGAACAATTGAAGATGCTTCGCTATATTATTGTGGGAGCGGAAAAAGCGCCGAGAGAACTCTATGAGAAGGTCGAAAGCCTGAAATCGGGAGCCATCCTTTTGGAAGGATATGGAACTACAGAATGCTCTCCTGTGGTCACCGTCAATCGCTTCAACCGGCCGCCGATTGGGGTCGGCCCTCTTCTTTCGGGGTTTGAGCTTTGCACCATCCATCCCGAAACCCAAGAGCTCCTGCCCGAAGGGGGCGAAGGAGAAATCTGCATTCACGGTCCTTGCGTCTTCAATGGCTATCTAGGAAATCAGCGCTCTCCTTTCATCGAAATTCGGGGGAAACGGTGGTACCGCACTGGAGATATCGGACACCTCGATCCAGAGGGGAATGTCATTCTTTCCGACCGCCTCAAGAGGTTCACGAAAGTTGCTGGAGAGATGATCAGCCTTGGGGCCATCGAAGAGGTGCTTGTGAAAGAGCTATTGCGAAAGGGCCAGATCTCTCCAGACATTCCCTCTTTGGCGATCTGCGCAGACGAGAGAAACATTGGGAAACCTCAGCTAGTCCTTTTCAGCACGATCCCAATCGATAAAGAGTCAGCCAATGAAATCCTGTTCCGATCGGGGTTCAGCCGCCTGTTAAAGATCTCCTCCGTGCAGAAGGTCGACGAGATCCCTGTGATGGGGACCGGCAAAACAAACTACCGGCAACTGCAGAAATCTTTAGTGTAAGTTTCTAGCGAGTCTCACCTTGGCATCAGTCCCAGGATAGAAAATACCCAGAGTCCCAACATACAATGCGACAGCCAGCAACCAAGCAGATTGTGCGTTCGCGAGTAGATCCAGCCTATAAAAATCCCCCCCACGAAGACCAAAATCCCAATAGGCACGGAAAAAAATATATGGATTGTACTGAAAATCAGGTTCGAAACAAGGATCGATCCCCAGACTTTATCCTTCACCGTTAAGAATTTCTCAAAAAGGCCTTGCAAGACCCCTCTTGCAATGAACTCTTGTATGGGAGCGATGATTAGAACATAGGGAAAATTAAATGCAAACCAATAGATCAATTTTTTGTATGCGGGATTTTGTATCACATTATAGGGGTCAAAAAGGCGTTCTCCGGAATACAAATCTGTGTATTTAAAGAGGATCAGCTTTGTTATTAATAGCAGGCCTAATATCGGCAATGTATAAACAAACCCTTCAAAGAGGGATCGTTTCCAGTTGGATAAGGTAAGTCCAAATTGGGCCCAGGATAGAGAAGAAAACCGGACCAACAAGAACACGAAAAGTGTAAATGCGAGAGTGATGGGAAGGGTGATATAAAAGCTGCTGGGCGCGAGGGTCATAAAGTATTTGATTTCCCCTAGAGAAAATGTGAACAGGCACAGTGCAGTGACCACGCAAACCAAAAACAGCCCCATTTCTGATCGGGTTTGATATTCTTCGACTTTTTCCTGCATGGCAGAGAAGGCAATTTCTGTTGTGCGGACCAGTCTTTCGTTGATGTTTTTCGAAAGCTGATAATAGATTGTATTGAACTCCTTATGGGTATTGATGAAGTTGATTAAATCATCATAGGTGAAGGTCCGTAGCCGCGCTGGGGTCAGGGCTTTAATGGAAGCGGATCTCTGTTTTTGTTCCAACAACGCCATTTCCCCTACAGTCTCTCCTGAATGTACAATGGCAATGATATGGCTTCGCTTGTACTTCGTGTCGAATTTACTGATCTCTAAAGATCCATCGATAATAAAATAGACTTCGTTTGATTTTTCACCTTCTTTCATCAGATAATCTCCCTCTTTCAGAGAGATCTCTTTACTCAGGGAAAAAAGAGTTTCGATTTGTATTTGATTTAAACCAATGAACAATAAATTTGAGCTGAAGATTTCGAAGTCGCTTTCGGCAGGCAGCTGTGTCACGAGTTCTCTTTCAACCTGCTTTTTTCCAAGCATCGCGGGCGCGCTGGGCGTCGTAAATGATCTCTATGTTTTGGATCAAACCCTGAGGGGTTATTTCGTAGATCACGACTCCCTCAAATACCATCACCTCGCTCTCTTTAGTCTCCCAGGTAAAATTCACGAATGCGGCGATCCGATGGGGATTGTCGGGATTCACGAAGAGTTCTTTGATCATCACTTTGAATCGCTTTGTTTTGGAAAACAGCTCTCGATAGAATGGAGCCGCTTCCTTTTTCCCCAAGGTAGGCGAAGATACCATCGCATGGGGAGCAAAAAAGGGAAGGAGTCCCTTCAGGTCTAGTTTCTCAAAAACATGATAGAAATCTCGAACGACTTTCCTGGAATCCATACCCCACCCTTCTTGAATCAGTTTAATTGCAAAGTATTAAAACCGATCAAAAAGGGGAAGGGAATTATACCATTACGTCGGTAGTAGGTGGTTCGAAACGGCGGACCACAATGGGAATGTCGATGCCCAATAGATCTCTCTCCTTAAACGTTTCTCTACAAAGGTAAGTTTGTGGATATGTTTGAAAGGGGAGGACTTCTATAAGCAACTCTGCAGTGCCTATGTTCGACCGATAATCATCTCTAGCAGAAATCAGTTCTCTTGCTGAGCCAGACAGGAGGGATGGATTTTTCAATGTTTCCGCAGGGATCTCAATCTGAGCGATCAAAAACTTGATCGATTCGCCCTGGATTTTTGTTAAATCGATAATTTCTTTAGCCGAAAAGGAGGGACTGGCGCCTGATCGGATTGCATTTTCAGCGGTGGCTATATCGCCATTTATCAACGCCTTTTCGCACCGATGATTTTGATAAACTAAATAAAGTCCAATACTAAAAATTATTCGAACAACGGTTAGAAATTTTTCACCCTTTGTTAATTCAATTTTTTGATATGTTTGTCTCTCTGTCGGAGTTGTTGATGGAGCAGATCCTTCGACTTGGGAAACTGGGGATGTTGATCTTACAGTCATTTTATTATCTCTCTATTTTGTTATTAATATATCCATAATATTATACTCGTTAAATTACTTAGTTTCAATCTTAAATAAGTTTATTACGATCAATAAAACCTTTGTTATGCATCTTATTTTTTTGTGGAATTTTCTAAGCTCGAAAGATATTCTTGCTAAATAAAATTTACGAGGACCTATGCTGAAAATCATGACGATCTCATTGCTTGGAAGCGGTTGCTTTGCAAGCACTCCTCTAGTTAAGATCGATGGGAAAGGTGTCTGCCAGATTGAAGAGGCCGAGTACCCCGTTGTTGGCTTTGGAACGTATCCTCTTGCGGACAAAGCGTGCACCTCTGCTGTGGAACAGGCTTTTAAAGCCGGATATCGGATCATCGATACGGCTACTTACTATGAGAACTTCGAACCGATCGCTAAAGCGGTCAATTGCCTCGGTAGGGAGCAGTTTTATCTTGTATCAAAAGTCTGGTACGATCAGCAAGCCCCTACGGATCTACGGAAAGATTTAGATTTTACTCTAAAGCAGCTGCAAACTGACTATCTGGATGCTTATCTTCTCCATTGGCCAAATAGTCATATACCTATCGAAGAGACTCTCCAGGCGATGAATGAGTTAAGGCTGGAAGGGAAAATTCGGCACATTGGCCTCAGCAATGTCACGGTAAACCATCTGAAGCGAGTGTTGGATTTAGGAATTCCGATCACCTGGGTTCAGATAGAGATGAGTCCCTTGTTTTACGACCCGGCCGTTCTTAAATTCTGTCAGGAAAACTCCATAGCAGTACAGGCCTGGTCTCCCATAGGACGCGGGGGGCTCGGGAAAGATCCATTGCTTGCGAAGATCGGTAAGAAGTATGGGAAAACTCCCTCCCAAATAGCCCTCAGATGGATCATTCAGCACGGGTGTATTCCTTTGCCATCGAGCGGCAATCCACGCCATATCCAGGAAAATATAGATGTATTCGGTTTCACTCTTTCGAAAAATGAGATGGATCAAATCGATCAGAATGCGAAGGGCGGCCAGCGGCTGCGCGTCACCGTAGATTCTATTGGATTCTCAGATGAATTCGACTTCTCCTACGAAGAGTGCTGGCCTCAAAACTGATAGGCTAGGCTTCCTATATAGGCTTGGTAGTTCTTTTGGCCGAATTGATACGCAGCATTGAGGATGAGGCTGTCGTAATCGAAGAGATTGCTCAGGCAGTTGGCGATGATGCTGAAGCCCACCTCATCGTAGTGTTTGATGAAAAGAGTGTCGCCGCGATAGAGGGTGTCGGTGAAGTTGATGCTGAAATTGAAGGGAATGCCGCAGATATTCAGTTCATTGCAAGTCGTCATCGCAATGCCGTTCTTGATGACCCAATTATGGAGATTGTAGTTGAACCTGATGCCGCCCCAAGTAAGAGGGATCGTCGCAAAGTATCCTCCATAATCGGCTACGGACAAGACAAAGTTCCACATGGGAATATTGATATTGCTCAAGAGGCCGCCGGATACAAATGAACCTAAGGTGGCAAGGCTGAGAGAGCCGCCTAAGCCTACACGGCCAGTCGGGGTCAAAGTCCAAGTATAGACGATGGGGATTCTAAATCCCATTCCTAATGAACCATCTGTCGACCAAGCGCCGTCGTTATAGAGAAACGTCATAGGCAGATCGACAATCAGAGCCCAAGTCTTTGTGGGAGAATATGAATAGCGTAAAGGAACAGAGAGAACAATGGTATCGAAGGTTTCCGACATCGCTCTCGCGCCAATGCCCATGAATTGAAATTGATGGACGAGGGGCTGAGATTCCCAGCAGGGATCTTCGCAGCACTTTTGGCAACCTTCTCGGCATCCGCTGAGGGGCGATAGACGGGCAAACGCGAAATCGGCTTGCGCCATGAGAGACATCAGGCTGTTGGGGTTGCCGGCAATCGGATCGATTGGAGTGTGTTTTGCGAAGGCTTTTCGGAATTTATGATTGCCCTGGGCGCCAGTGAGGTAAAAGTCTTCAAACAGCTGGTTGCTTTCTTCCCGTGTGCCACCAGTGAAAGAAACGTCGATACCGGCATCAGGTATTACCACGTTGAGGGTCGTCGATCCTGCGGGATAGGAAGCGGTGCAAGTCAGTCCGCGGAGATTGAAAACTAAAGAAGCAGCTGAGACAGGGGTATAGCCTGAGATTTTCTTCTGGATCGAGGCGGTAGCCAAATCATTGGTCAAGCTGACAATATTCGATGTTGTGAACGTTGCGCTTTGAGTGCCGAAGTCAACAATGGCTTTATAAGGTTCTCTGGCTTCCGTTTGTGTTGAAATAAAGATGAGGATGGCTGCTAAATAAAATAGTCGCATAGTTGTCTCTTGCAAAGGCAAAACGGTACACGAGGAGATGAATAACTTGCAAAAGGTTTTAGCGATAACCGATGTGAAATCCCCATTGCTTGCAGAATTTATTCAGCTTCTCTTCGATTTCCTTATACCTTTCTTTTAGAGCTTGATAGTCCTTTTGAAACTGTATGAGAGCTTCTGACTTGCATTCATTAGAATCAAGCTCGTTCAATTTTACGAGAATTTTGAATCTTCCTCGCATATTGGCAAGATTTGAAAGAGTTACGCACAATCTGACGATCCGATCCTCTCTCAGTTGGCTACGGTTTGCGATAAAGACGAGTTCGTTGAAAAAATTAGGGAGGATTTTTCTCAATAGCGGTTCGCTTCTTTTAAAACATCTGAGATAGTCTTGCTGAGAAATATTGGTTTGGATGCATTGCAGTTCCCTTTCGGGAGTGATTTCATCATCTAATGGATAGGGTAAAAGTTTAAATGCAACGGAATATTTGGTATTGCGATCGATAAGAGCTGGCATGATTTCACCGACATTTGTTTATGAAATCTTAAAAAAGCACTCTGCTCTCTGCCAGCATTTTTGACAAAGCTATTTTTTTGGAACTTGAAGAATGAAATTTAGCCGTTATAAGTTCCTGTGCCTGAACCGGAAGGCTTTGAGGCTGGACCCGGCGAGAAACCTTGCGATCCAGACTGGATGACAACGGCTCCTCTGATCGCTCTTTCATAGGCGCCCACTTTGTTGACTCCAAAAAACTGCTGAATTCCGGCAAAGCTCGATTTGACGTGTTCCCACCCATTGGTCCCATCTCCAGCTGCCATGATATCCAGCGTGCAGCCTTTGTCTCCCTGGCGATGAATCGGAAGCAGTCTAATACTACCCGGTTTATCATTTGAGACAATGAAATCTTCTCTTCCCCTGAATGTGCTGAAATGGAGGAGAATTTGCGCAGAGTTGTAATAACACTGATCAGAGTCAGACAAGATGACCTCTGCTTTGTTAAATTCTTGGACGCAGGTTCTGGGGATATGGGGATTGATCCGATTTGTTAATTCCCTAGCTTTATCGGCTGTGAATATGAAAGTGACCTCATCAGGCTTATCTGGATTTGTGAGGTAGCTAGTTACTCCAAGAGAGGCGAGATAATCATGAACGGACATTTCACTAGAGGGTTGCGAGGGATAAAGGGATGCCATAAATTACTCCTATGTTTGTAAGGGCGAAAAGCTTACGAGCATTTGCTATTGCCGTCAAGAACTTTACTCAAATGATTAAAGGTCGTATCGTATCACCTCTTTTAAACAATAAGAGTGGGCCTCGCCAAAAGCCCTCTTTGAAGTGTGAAATTCAGCTTGAATATGGGTATCGGTAAGCAGAGCTTTGTGCGCCGGCACCAGAAGGCTTTAAGGATGGACCCGATGAAGAACCTTGCGATCCAGACGGGATGGGTAAGGCTCTGATCGCTCTTTCATATGTGCCAACTCTGTTGACTCCAAAAAACTGCTGAACTCCGCTAAAGGCCGCCTTGACATGGTCCCAGCCTTTGGTCCCATCTGCAAAAACATCAATCACGCAATCTTTGTGCCCCTGGCGATAAATGTAACGCAGTCTAATACTGTCAGGTTTTTCAGGTAATAATAGGAACTCTTCTCTTCCCCTGACTGTGCTGAAATGGATGAGAATTTGCGCAGAGTTGAAATAACACTGATCAGAGTCAGACAGGACAACCTCTGCATGATCAAATTCTTGGATGCAGGTTCTGGGAATATGAGGATTGATTCGATTTCTTAATTCCCTAGCTTTGTCGACAGAGAGAACGAAGGTGACCTCGTCGGGTTTGTTTGGATTTGACAGGTAACTGATAACTCCAAGAGAGGAGAGATAATCGTGAACAGACATTGCGCTAGACGGCTGCAATGCATAAGGGGATGCCATAAATTTCTCCTATGTTGGTAAGGGGTAATAGTTTGCGAAGAACTGTGATTGCCTTCAATCACTTTACTATAATGATCCAAGGTTGTATCTTATCGCCTCTTAAAAAAAGGCAGGTGGTTTATGGTCGGTTTACCAGAATTAGTCACAGGGCATCAAAATATCCTTGGTCCGAATCTACAGTCTTTGGGACGCAAAAACGGTCTCTTTTTGAATTTTGAGCAAGAATCGGGCTGGTCTTTGGTCCGGTTGAATTGCTGGCAGATGCTTTTGCGCTATCTGGGTTGTTATCAGTCCACCCATTTAAAGACGATTGCAAATCAAATAGAGAGGGAAGCGAATATTCCTCCCGATCTTCTTGCCAAAATTAATACAAGCTGGATGAGGAGAGGAGGCAAAGGGGTGCCCCTGCGAAACGCTGCACCAGCACCTGAGCCAATGAGACAGCCTGAACCTGAAAGAGCAGGAGAGGCTGCTGCAGTTCAGCGCTTCCAGCCTTTGCAGCAGCGCGATCCGCAACGAATCATCGCAGATGATCTCATTGAAAAACCTGGAGCTGTCCTTCACCGTTTTGGAGTTTATGTAGGAGATACCCTGATCTCCATTGTACAGGGTGATCTCCTCCTTCAGAATGTCGATGCGATTGTCAATGCCGCCAAGAACACGCTTAGAGGCGGAGGCGGAGTGGACGGGGTAATCCATGCGGCTGCAGGCCCAGCTCTATTAGCAGAGTGTATGGCTATTCCAGTGATAGATCCAGAACTTGGAATCCGATGCCTCACAGGTGGAGCGCAAATTACGGGCGCCGGGAATCTTCAGGCTCCAATCAAAGCCGTGATCCACACAGTAGGTCCTGTTTATAATGAAGGGGATCATGAAGGATCGATGGCTCTTTTGAAAAAGGCCTATCGAAGCACGTTGGATTTAGCGAGGGAGAACAACATCAGGACGATCGCTTTTCCATCCGTTAGTGCGGGAATTTTTGGATTTGGCACGGAAAGAGCTTCTCTTGCGGCAATTGAAGAAGTGGAAAAATATGCGCATGAGCATCCGGGTGCCTTTGATGAAATCCGTCTTGTTTTCTTAGGGAACGCCTTCAATGCAGCTAGAAACACTTTTAACGGCATGATCCATCCCCACGCAGTCCGAGAGAACTTTATGCAATAGAAGTTAGTGCGATTTGAAGTACTGAACCTCTCGTTCATGTTTCATCGCTGCGGTGCGCGAGTTGAAAGTGCCCAAATTCCTCCGCTTGCCGGTTTTTGGGTTCTTTTTACGGGAGTAGAGCCGATATTTTCCAGAGGGGAGTTTTCTGATCATAGCATCTCCTTCTATCTGTGGCCTCATTAACAAATCGACCCGCGATTGTCAATAAACAGGTCAGCGGATCGATTCATAGCCTCCTGGGACCCCATTCTTTGAAAGGACGACTTGCCAGAGTTGTAGAGTTCTAGATCTGAAGCTGCCAGCGCAGGAGAGCAGATAATACTTCCACATTTTGTAGAATGGATCGGGATAGTTTGCCTTTATTTTATCCCAGTTTTTATCGAAATTGTTGAACCAGGCAACGAGAGTTGTATCGTAATCGGCACTGATGTTATGCCAGTCCTCCATCACGAACAGTCCTTCGATGGATTGGCCGATCTGGGTAATCGAGGGGATATGGGTGTTTGGAAAGATATATGTGGTGAACCAAAGTTCTTTGGTGATTGAGGTTACATCTCTGCCGATGGTATGGACGAGGGCCAATCCATCGTCTTTTAAACATCGATTGATGAGTTCCATAAATCCTCGATAATTTTTTGGACCTACATGCTCCATAAACCCAATTGAAATGATCCGATCGTAAATTCCTTCCGCGTCTCGATAATCCTGGTTGCGCACCTCAACCGGAAGACCTTGGCAGATCTTTTTGGCATAGTCGCATTGTACTGTCGAAAGATTCACAGCAACGACTTCAACGCCGTAATTTTTCGCAATATGCCTCGCAAAACCTCCCCATCCGCATCCGAGATCCAGGACTCGCATTCCTGGTTTCAATCCAACTTTTTTTGCGACCAGGTCGAATTTTGCCGTTTGGGCTTCATCCAATGTTTCGCTGTTTTTCCAATAGGCGCAAGAATAGGCTAATGTGTCTCCTAACATGTATTCATAAAGGTCATCTCCAATCTCGTAATGCACTTCGATGACTTTCGGGCTGCGAGCTTTGTTTTGCATATTGAGAAGGCTGGCCTTTAAATAGTTCCAGCGCATTTTCCAGGTGGGTTTTACCTTTTCTTCAAGCTTTGCACTGAGAATTTTGAACATGCAGTCATCAAGAGCTGGGGCATCCCACCACCCTTCCATGTAGGATTCTCCAAGACCTAATGATCCATCTTGTAAGACTCGGGAGTAGAATCTGTCGTCGGATACACGGATATCAGATGGGCGGCCGCCGTTGATCTTTACATCGGCCTCTGCAAAGATTTCTCCGATGATCTGTTTGGGATTGGATTCCCCGTGCATAGCAAATCCAATCAGAAGAAGGGACAATGCAAATTTGAGAGTCGTGTGCATATTCAAATTCCAAGGTTGATCTCAAAAAATAGGTAAACTATTTTCCAATAAAACACAACTCCATTTTGGGGTATTTATTCTGAGACTGAATTTGGGGGGAAGAAGTGGCGGGACTATCGTCAGTCCCGCTTTGATAAATTACTTATTACGTGAAAACACCCAAGCGCCGACAGCGAAACCCGTCACAGCTGCTGCTGCCACAGCATACCAAGGAAAGTTCGATTTTTTTGGCTCTTCAGTGGGCTTTGAGGCTTTTGGTAGAGGAGATTCTACTGTCTGTTTCGCAGGTGCCGGAGCAGGAGCAGCAGGCGGCTCATCGGTCTGCATCTGGGCATCTTTTGTAAGAGGTTCTTTTGTATCTTTTTCATCTGCTTTTTCTATCAGCAATTTCAATGCTGTAACGCGAGGTTTGATGAGGGTTGGCGCTGCCGGATTGTGATTAAAATACGTTTGAAGCGTTGACAAATTCTCAATCATTTTTGTCGCAGTTGTTCGCACTTCATTGCAGAGAGGGGTTTGTGTTTTGTCTACATTATACCAAGTAGGCCATACGATCTGCGCATCTCCTTTAGAAATTTTATCCGCATCTCTGTAAGTGTTGCGAATTAAAAATTGGGCTGCTGCTAGAGTAGGAGACAAAGAAGAACCAAGAGCACCTCTCATGTTTTTAGTTGCCTGGATATCACGATTGAATCGAGATTCTTGGTTGTTAAAAATCTGATCTATTCCCAAATGTAAGTAAGAAGACATATTTTACCTTTATTATATTAATATTAAATATTATATACGAAATTAATTAATATTACAATTTAATAAGTGAATTAATAATAAAATCTTTAATTACAAATATGCGGGCCTATTGAGCTTTTTTTTAGGGATTAGGTATAACTAGAACTCGCAAAAGGGAAATCGCTGTATGAACGAGTTGTTAGTGAAGAAATATATTGAAAAATGTTGGAATGGCGCCGACTTGCATGCTTTCGAAGAGTATGCAGCTCCTGATTATAGATACTATTTAGGCAGCCAAGCCGGGAAGACCAAAGCCTCCATGAGAGAATTCCTTCAGGCTGTTCATAGCGCCTTTCCTGACTGGAAAGTCGATATCCGCGACCTGATCGATTCAAAGAACGGCACGGCTGTGCGCTGGGATGGCTTTGCGACCCACCGAGGGGTTTTTATGGGAATTCCTCCCACGGCTAAGCAAATCAAAGTGCTTGGGATGAGTTTCTATCGGATCCAGGATGGGAAGATTCTCGAAGAATGGGAACAAATGGACTCTCTGGGTATGCTTTTCCAATTAGGAGTTCTACCAAAAATCAATTGATTTTTTAGGCTCGTCGTGTAGAATTTCCCAAATTTTTCACGAGGTTTTATGTTTTATCGACTCGCCGTATTTTTCTTCGTTTCTTTTTCCCTTTTCGCAGTTGAGAATGATTACCGGGTTTTGGGAGTCGGTTCAGCTCCCATCGATCTTTTGATCCAAGTGGATGACTCCTTTTTGGCCGCCCATATCTGGGGCGAGAAAGGGGGCTCGTGCCCGTGCGACCCGACAACGATCGAGCGGGTGATCCGGGAAAGCGGCAAAAAGGCTAAGTACATCCCCGGGGGAAGCGCAGCCAATACGATCCGCGCTCTTGCAAAGCTGGGAGAGAAATGCGCATTTTTCAGCCATGTGGGCAACGATGTTTATGGAGAAGCATTCTGTTGCGATATAGCCGCTAGCGGAATTGTCAGCCGGATTGTCGAGATTGCAGAATCTTCAACAGCCCATGTCCTCTGCATGGTTTCTCCTGAAGGAGAGAGGACGTTTCTCGGATACGATCCAGTCGTGGAGGAGCAATTGCCCGCCGATGAAGATCTGGATGGGGTCCAATGGATCCATATGGAAGCGCGCCAATTCGACCACAGCGCTACTGCCATGAAGACATTGAAGATGGCAAGAGAGAGGGGCATCAAAACATCGATCGATCTCTCTTGTCCCGAGATTGTCAGAAAGCATAAAGAAATACTCCTGGAGGCCCTTGCCCAATACATCGATATTGTGTTCTGCAATGAAAATGAAGTCCAAGTGCTCACCGGTCTTTCTCCCGAGGAAGGGTGCCTGAAGCTTCAAGAACTCTGCCCTGTTGCAGTTGTAACTCTTGGAAGCAAGGGGTGTCTCGTAGGCTATGGGAAAAAAGCCGTCCTGGTCCCCGCGCTCCCTGCGAATGTCATCGATACGACGGGAGCTGGCGATTTCTTCGCAGCTGGGTTTTTATACGGCTATTTGCAAGCCAAATCGATGGAAGTTTGCGCACTGATCGGACATCGGCTCGGCAGTGCTGTAGTTCAGGAAATCGGCGCCCAGATCTCTGAATCTAAATGGGAGGAGATAAGGCTCTTAACCTCAAGGGATTAAATAGCGATTGTAAGATAATGCCTTTAAGTATTAAAGTAATACTGTATTACAGTGAATGGGGGGTTGCAAGATGGCTACAAAATCCAAAAAGAGAAAAATTGCAAGGGCTAGGTATTCCGCAAGATTAACATCGAAATATCAGGCAACGATACCTAAGGAGATCCGAAAGCATCTGCATCTAGAAAGCGGCGACCAGATTATGTATGAATTACTGCCTGATGATACTGTTGTTGTTCGAAAAACTTCTCCTCTAGATCTGGATTATCTTCAAGCTCTAAACTCAACACTGAATGAATGGGAATCGGACGAGGATGAACAAGCCTACAAGAACCTATGATCTCTATGAAGTTGTTAGAGTTCCGTTTCCTTTCACGGATACCAAAGCTGTAAAAATTCGGCCCGCTCTTATTCTATCTTCGGCAAAACACTTCAATGCTAAAGTCGGATTGAGTGTGATGGCTATGATCACTTCTGTAAAGGCTGGACAAAGTGTTTGGCCTGCAGATATCGTGATTGAAAATCTTCATCTTACCGGACTCCCAGTTCCTTCTATTATCCGTTTCAAACTATTTACGCTCGATCATCGATTGATTCTTGGCCGTTTAGGAAATCTTTCAGAGATTGATTGTCGCAATGTCCAAAAAAAATTGAGGGAGATACTTGTCCTTTGATTCAGGGAAAAGAAGATTGTTATTTTCCAGCGGCGTCTTTTCTCAAGGAGGCTAGTACAGCATCGTAGTTGGGCTCGTGAGTCAATTCGGTCACTTGCTCAGTATAGATGACTTTCCCTTTTTCATTCAGAAGAACGACCGCGCGGGATAACAGCCCTTTAAATGGGCCGTCGATCATCGTGACGCCATAGATCTCGCCGAACTCAGGGTTTCGGAAAGTAGACACCGGTATGACAGTGTTCACTTGCTTTGCGGCGCAAAAGCGGAGCTGGGCGAAGGGTAGATCTGCGGATATGCAGACGATCAGTACATTGTCGACGAGCTCTGCGATCCGGTTGAAACGGACCATGGCCATCGCGCAGGTCGGTGTGTCAAGGCTGGGAAAAATACTCAATATAGCTTTTTTCCCAAGGCAATCTTTCAAAGTGAATTCAGAAAGATCCGTTTTCGATACAGTAAAGTCAGGGGCTTGACTCCCTATAGGTGGCAGAGCCCCAATCGTATTGACAAGTCTTCCAACATAAGTGACTGATCCCATATGAATCTTGTTTTAGCCGGAATTGCATTTTTCTGCAAGGTTGGTAAAAAGTTTTTTATATATCCGATAACTTTTCGAAGACATAGAATGTCCTTCCCATTTTTTAAGAGGAAACATATGGCATCTGGTCTCGTTGTCCAAGTCTCCCTGGCTAAAGATACAATCGTCGATCTCTTTGAGTTGTTAGTCACAGCATCGGCTAGCAATGGAGATTCTAGCGTCATTGCCGATTTGGCCTCAACCATCATCCCCAAGATTTTATCCAGCGAGGATTCTGAGAAACTCGAAGCTTTGAAAGAAAGGGCTAAAAAATATGTCGAAGAGAACAGTCAATTTCTTTCCGACGCTCTTAGAAAAGGCGTGGAGGAAATTTTCTTTGCATGTATAGATCGCCTCTCGGATTTAGCCAGGAGAGTCAGATCCGTTACATCCTCTGCCAATTTGGATATGATTAAGGACATGCAAATCCAATTTCATCCTCGCAAAGACTCTGGTGCGGAAAATGAGTCTGGAGCTGAGGAAGAGCTCCACTGGCTTGAAGTGGATGTCATAGTAAGAAGTTAGAGCTCAATGGATCCCTCCCTGGTAATTTTCAGCTGGAATTGCTAGGTGGCTGGTTTTGCGCCATTTTTCATAGAAAAGGATGGTAGGCAAAATAACCACCAAAGTTCCTATAATCACTCCAATGATCGGATAGATCGTGCCGTTATAGAGCGAACTGGCAAGACCGACGATCAAAGCCGTAAATAGAAGGCGGGCGCTTGTCAAAAGACTTGCCATCACTCCTTTGATGTTGGGCAATAGTTCCATTCCTTCAGGGAAATAGAGCCCCAATGTCCAATTGCATCCAAAAGTATAGAGCAGCATCCCCGCTGTAGAGAGATAGGGGTTTTGCGGACCGACCCAAGCTGTGAGGGCCAATTCGATCCCTCCCAGGGCGAGTAAAAGGGTGCCTGTGTATTTGATTCTTTGCGTTCCCCATCTGCGGATGGCGCGCGTCGAGGTGAGGCTGGCTACCAGCCAGGCGCCCAGGATGGCCGCTTGGAAAAAGGGGAAGACTTGCTTGCTCATTCCAAAATCGACCACGAAAAGCACCGCTGTTCCTGAAAGAAACGTGAGATAGCCTGCGAACATCAGACTCATAATGATCGTCAGCTGCCAGAAGGGGAGGCAGGTCAAGGCCGCTTTGAAATCGCCCAGGATCTTCTTCATCTGAAAGGGAGATCTATTTTCTTTAGATAAGGTTTCATCGAAGAAAAATAAACAGATGAACAAGCTGACAAGAACGAAGATTCCGATCGTTAGAAAATTCGAACGGAAGCCGTAGCTATGGTTCAAATAGCCTCCGACCATCGGCGCGATGGCCATAATGAAGGGGATGATCAAATTGAGCTTATTGAGGGCGCTGATCGCTTTTTCCGCCCGAAAGGCGTCGAATAGGATCGCGGTACCCAAAGTAAAACAGCCGCCGCTTCCCAATCCTTGGAGAAGCCGTCCCCAAAGCATCTGATCGAAGCTATCGGCAACGATCGTGATGAGGCTTCCAATTAAAAATAGCCCCAAGGCTACTAAGAGCGGTTTTTTACGTCCGAAAGAATCTGAGACAGGGCCGTATAAAGGGCATGAAGCGCAGATTCCGACGAAATTCCACGTAAGAAGGCTTTGGATTTCGTCCTCCGTTGCATGAAAATAGACCATCATGTCGGGAAAGGCAGGCAAATAGATATCGGTTTCAATGCATGCAGCAATGAAGATAGCGATGATGAGAAGCAGGTACTTGGTCCCACTAGTAAACATAAAATTTTCCAATTTAAAATCAGCGAATAAGATAAATTTTTACTTAGAATTCAAATTCCAAGTAAGGCGATTAGCAGAGGAGGGCCGGTAAGGCCGAAAAAGTAGCTAGGCTGTTCTGACCATGAGAATCTTTGATGTATTTAGCCCCACTATAATCAGAGAACCGAATTTCTGCAAGTTCTAGACGATCTCTCATTGTAAGATAAAATTTGAAATGGTAGAGACGAGTCCATAGGTGAATATTGTCTCGGATTCTGATTTCAGGAGCTTCAGGTTTTGTCGGCAAAGCTCTAACCGCGCATCTTTTATCTCAAGGACATACCATTGTCAAACTCAAGAGAAGACGCGTTGAAGAAGAAGAGAATACGCTCTTTTGGGATCCGGAAGAGGGAGAAATTCTCATTCAAGAAAAGTTTGATGCTGTAGTCCACTTAGCAGGAGAGCCGTTCTCCTTTGGCAGATGGTCGGAAACCAAAAAAGAAAAAATCCTTTCGAGCCGAGTAGTGGGAACTCGGCTATTAGCTGAAGCATTCGTAGACAATCCTCCAAAAATTTTTATTTCGGCATCCGCGATCGGTTTTTATGGGGATCGGGGAGAGGAGATCCTTACGGAAAAAAGTTCCCAAGGGAAAGGGTTTCTTGCGCATGTATGCAGCGAATGGGAAAAAGCCAGCAGCCCTCTTGCAAAAAGAGGGGGACGCACAGTCCAAACCCGATTTGGGATGGTGATCGGGAAAGGAAGCAGAGCCCTGAAAAATATGCTTCTTCCTTATAAATTAGGGCTTGGGGGGAACCTAGGATCAGGAAAACAGTGGGTCAGCTGGGTCGCTCTCGATGATTTGATCCGGGCTATTGAGATGATCATAAAAAATGATTCATTTCAAGGTCCTGTCAATATCGTCTCTCCGAATCCTGTGAGACAGGAAGAATTTTCGAAAATTTTAGCCCACATCCTCCATCGACCCTCCAGGATGACGATGCCTGCATGGCTGATCAGGTTTCTATTTGGAGTCTTGGCGGATGAGATGCTTCTGGCTAGCGCCCGGGTGGAACCGGCCAAGCTTCTCGTATCGGGCTTCAAATACAAATACCCCCATTTATCCGATGCCTTGAACAAAGCTATCCAAAAATGAATCTATGAATGTGAACCAGAGGGAAAAATGAATTTCAAAGGAAATCAAAAGCAAATTATTATTATTATAATAGTGGTTGTTGTTGCTGCTATAATTTTAGTAAAATTCTTTTCATATAAAAAGATTGAGTTTAAAAACGGACCAAACAAAACTAAAATAGAGTTTAAAAATTACTAGATGTGCTTAAATTATTGTAAATAAGCACTTTGCAAATTTTTCCATAGAGCTGTAACTATTTTTACATATCCATTATCATAGACGCCTATGGATATGACATTTCCTGAAATCGCCGATGAAGAAGACAAGAGCTCGCCTCTAAAGAATCGGATTCGCAAAAACTATTCTCAGATTGTGAAGTGGGCCAAGCGGACCCAGACCAATTGTTTCCGTATTTACGATCGGGAACGGGTTCCCTTAGCCATCGATTACTATGACGGAAGGTATTGTCTTCATTATTTTTCCCGCTCTCGGGACAACGATGAACCGCCTCCCGACCTGGAGCAAGAGGCTGTAGGCGCTTTGCGCTCCCTGTTCGGAGCTGAACCGGAATCCATCTACTGGCGCACGCGGATCAAGCGGGAGAAGAGGGAGCAATATGAAAAATTGGGCAGGACAAAAGAGGTTTTCACCATTTTGGAATATGGCGTCCAATTCAAGATCAATCTTTTGGACTATTTAGATACGGGCTTATTTTTAGACCATCGAGAGACTCGCAGATATATCGCTTCTGTCTCGAAGGGAAAACGGCTGCTCAATCTCTTCGCCTACACCTGTTCTTTCAGCGTCCATGCGGCAGCCGCGGGAGCCGTCTATACAAAAAGCGTAGACATGTCGAATACATATACTGCGTGGGGAAGGGACAATTTCGCCCTCAACTCCCTTTCCTATAAAAACAATGAGATCATCCGGGCCGATTGCTTGAAGTTTTTAGACGAGGAGATCCGCACTGGCGTTCAGTATGACATTATTGTCATCGATCCGCCGACGATTTCCCGTTCTAAGAAGATGGACCAGATGTTCGATATTCAAGTGGATTATATTTCTCTTCTGTCAAAAGCGCTGAGGCTGCTTGCAGAGGGGGGCGTGATCTATTTCAGCACGAATTCGAGGAGATTTGTATTTGACGAGGCGCAATTCCCATCCTGCTCGATCATTGATGTCACCCATAAAACTCTCCCCATCGATTTCCAAGATCCGAAGATTCACTCCTGCTGGAAACTCACCAAAAAGTCGGCCATTTCACCACCGAGATAAAAATAGGGCGGGGGAAGCCCCCGCGCCCCCAAATTTTTCACCACCGAGGACACCGAGATCACCGAGATAAAATAGGCGGGGAAGCCCCGCACCCCAATTTTTTACCACTGAGGACACTGAGATCACTGAGGCGGGGAAGTCCCGCACCCCAGAAAAAATCATCATTCTCAAAAGGACTGAATGAATATTGCTGGGGATAGAATTTCATTTTTCTACAAATTTTATGAAATCTTTGGGGGCTGCGGGGCATCCCCGCCTCGGTGCTCTCGGTGTGCTCGGTGGTGAAAAAAATGGGGGGTGCGGGGGGCTTCCCCCCGCCCGTTTAATTGTATCTCTGTGGTAAATTATCAGGATCATTTGGAGTAGGATTATGAATTTGATGGAAGCTGCTGCTGAAAAACTGAAGATTGGACTAAAAGGGCGCCATATTTTTCTCTGCTGCGATCAGGGGACGCCCAAATGCTGCCAGAAAGAAGCCGGTCTCGCTTCTTGGGAATATTTGAAAAAGAGAGTGGAAGAGGTCAATCTGCAAGGACAAGTCCACCTTTGGCGCACCAAGGCCAATTGCCTCCGCGTCTGCATGAACGGGCCGATCGCCGTGGTTTATCCAGAGGGGATTTGGTACCACTCCTGCTCCCCAGAAGTGTTGGAGAGAATCCTTCAAGAACACTTGATCCAGGGAAAGGTTGTGGAAGAATATCAGATATTACGAAAGGCCGATGATCCCTTTTGCGATCAGATAGGCGAAAGCTCCCACAAGGCCTGCGCCAGGTAAGGTCAAGATCCAGGCCACAACTAGGCGTCTAGGGACTCCCCAGCTGACGGCATGCAATGATTTTGCAGTTCCTACTCCTGTGATTCCCCCTGCAATGACATGAGTCGAACTGACAGGCATCCCCATAAAGCTCGCTGCAAGGATGACCAGGGAAGAGGAGGCTTCTGCCGCAAATCCTTGAACAGGTTCGATTTTTGTAATCGAAAATGCCATTGTCCGGATGATTCGGAATCCCCCTGAGGCAGTGCCCAAGCCCATCATGAGAGCGCAGAGGAAAATGACCCAAATGGGGATCTCGGGAGTTGCTAAATAGCCTCCAGCAAATAGTCCCAGTGTGATCAGCCCCATGCTCTTTTGCGCATCGTTCAATCCATGCGAAAGGGCGACGAAACAGGCGGATCCGATCTGCAAGTGGCGGAAAATGGCTTTTCCGTGAGCGCCAGGATGGAATTTGAGGTAGACAAAGAGACCTTTCATAATCCCTAGGGCGACAAGGAACCCGACCAGAGGGGAAATGATCATCGGAATGATGACTTTCCAAATCACTCCCGTCCAGATGATCGCACCGCTTCCATGATGCATCAAGGCGGCGCCCACAAGACCTCCAATCAGAGCGTAGGAAGAGCTGCTCGGAATGCCAAAGTACCAAGTAACCAGGTTCCAAGCGATGGCCCCGATGACCGCTCCAAGGACGACGATCTGGGTAGCGTGCTGGGTTTCGACTAGCCCAGTTGCAATCGTTTGCGCAACGCCGCTGATCTGAGTCGCCCCAATGAAGTTCAAAACCCCTGCCATGACAATAGCGGAGATAGGGGCAAGCACCCGAGTTGCAATCACCGTGGAAACGACGTTGGCTGCATCGTGGAAGCCGTTCGTATAGTCGAAAATAAGCCCCAGAACGACGATCAGGATGATGAGTACTTCCATACCTTCTTCCATAACTGATTTTTGAAGAGAGAGCAAGGGGGAATACCTCATCAAAAAGGAATTGGCGGCAAATTGTTTTTTCGAGTAACCTCTCTAACTATTTTAAACCGGAGGTGTTTATGGCGAGATTTGCAAAAGCAGTCGCCTTTGTTCTATTTGCCTTTTTACCTTTCTTGATGCCAACCCAGACTCAAGCCCAGGAGACAAATCCCGTGAAAAATCCCGTTGTTGTTTTTGAAACGAACCTAGGAAATATCGAACTCACTTTAAGACCCGATATTGCTCCAAAGACCTGCGAGAATTTTCTCGGCCTTATCGGCAAGCACTATTATGATGGGATCATTTTCCATCGGGTCATCAAGAATTTCATGCTCCAATGCGGAGATCCGACCGGCACTGGCGCTGGAGGAGAGTCTATTTGGGGAAAATCCTTTGGAGATGAGTTCAACGCGACTGTCAAATTCGATAAACCTGGAATTCTCGCAATGGCGAACCGGGGTCCGAATACCAATGGCAGCCAGTTCTTCATCACAACTGTCCCTACCCCTTGGCTCAATATGCGCCATACCATTTTTGGAACGGTCACATCGGGCTATGACATTGTGAAAAAGATTGAAGCAGTTCAAACAGGCGGCGCAGATCGTCCTATCGAGACTGTGAAAATCGTCAAGGCCTATGTAAAGCAGTAATAAATTATGGCCGCAGCTCCTATTGCAGCACCTGTAGCGCCCTCTCCTGTGAGGGCCTACTACGGCTGTTTAAGAGAGCTGCGGCAAACCATGCGCCGCTATACTCCATTTACCTACATGGCGTATAAGACCTTAGTTCCGTCATCTGAAGACGACTTTATTACCATTGCCAGCAAAATCAGTGATTTCATCACACTGCGCTTTCTCGTCGGCCTTTGCATGAAAATCGTTTCTCCAGTATGCCTCATCATCCCCTTCATTCCTTTTATTTTAGACCTTGGTTGGATCTGCTATCATTGGGCTAAGGGTCACCGGTTTGAAGAACTGCCAGATTTAGAGGAACAAAGACCCCATTTACGGAAAGTTGCGTCTCTTTTTGGACTCGTAATCGGGGTCGTAGGGATCCACTATATGCAAAAATACCTCCCTCGTCTCGGTGAATAGGGAGATTTAAACCAATCCACCCGATTTCGTTGAATTATCCACTGTAACTTTCGCCTGGACCACCATCTTTTCAAATGCATCAAAGTCGGGATGGGTAATCCCTCGAAGACTCTCTTCATCCATGTCAGTTCCGATCATTTTGAAGTGTTTGACAAGGACGCCAAACATGACCTCCTCTTTTCTCGTATTCCAATCATTCCATTTAAACATTTGAGAGGAAGCGTGCCTTGCTTCTACGTAACTCAGTCTTTTAAGATGTTGTGTTAGAACCATGGGACTTTGTTCTGACCGATATTCCGATTCAACATTGATCGGCTTTTTGTAAGGCGGACGAGGTCCAAAGATCACTAATTCAGTGATTACTTCCCGTTTCAGGGCAACGGCCATTTGACCAAAATCGGGAAAATCGGGGTGGGTCATTTTCAGAAGATTCTCATCTGATAAGAATGGGTGGTCCTTTCGTCCGGTCAGTTGATAGATCATCCAATCTTTTAAAACGATCCGCATTAGCTCTTTCTTCTTATCGAGGGAAACAGGATTGGCTGTTCCCAATTCTTGATTTTGTTTCCTCAATACTTCAAAAGATGGAGTCCAGCTTCCGCTAAATTCTTCTGCCTTCTCGGGAAAACAAAGAGCATTATAGGCTGCGTCGATCGTCTGAAATTTCATTACATTCTTCTCTTTTGCTATAGGAAAATAAAAAGACATTCCCGCAAGTCTTGCATTGCTAATCGGGCCAAACATAAAGGATTCGGGAGTTGTCACATTTACGATCTGTTGCATATTTGTCAATGCATCATCCTCTCTGAATCCCACTTTCCTTCTTTCTTTTGGCTTCGGGGTTTTGTTTTCAGATTCATCATGAGCAGCGGGAGCTGATAAGCCAGTGGTACTTCTTGATCGTCTTAAAATAGAAACTGGAGATTTGCTTGAAGCAGGCACGGTTTTGGCCAATGCGGCTCCGAGGGGACTTTGCTCTGCAAAGGTCGCCCTCTTTCGATCCTTTGGAAGCGATTCTGCCGCTGGAAGAGTTTGATCCTTCGGTTTTTCTTGGTAAACTTTCTTGATCCGCAATAGAGCGTCGACACCTAAAATAGCTGCCCCTGCGCATACAGCCAAGGCTCCTTTTTGTCCCAATAAAGGCCGGGCGAGATAGGCGCCTCCAGCGACAGCTGCAGCTGCTCCTAGTTCAAGAGCGCCTTTAAAATATTTATTATTTGTGATACCGCTTAGAAATGACATAATTTCTCCAAATTTTAAGATATTATATCATAATGTTAAATTTTATATTAATATCAAAATTATAACTTGTCGGAATAGGCGGTCCAGATGAGATGGAGGGCGAAGACGATGCCGAGGCCCCAACAGATCGGGTGAACTTCTTTCCATCTGCCTGTGATCGCTTTCAAGAGGACAAAAGAGATAAAGCCAAAGACGAATCCCTGAAAAATATTGAACATCAAAGGGATGGTGACGAGGGTCAGAAGAGCGGGAATGGACTCGGTGGGATCTCGCCATTTTACCGCTTTGGCCTCAGCTGCCATAAAGATGCCGATGGCGATCAGAGCCGGCGCCGTTGCAAAGAGGGGAATAGATGAGATGAGGGGATAGAGAAAAAGGCAGAACAAACAGCAAAGAGCAGCAATGATGGCTGTCAATCCAGTCCGGCCGCCCGCTTTAATCCCTGAAGAAGATTCTAAGGTATAGGAAAGGGAGCCGGTTCCGAGCAAGCCGGCGACCATGCTGCCCGTGCCATCAGGAAGGAGAATCCGATTGATGTTTTTTATATACCCTTTCTCATCTTCTTTATGAGCTAGTTTGGATAAAACGGTGAGTGCAGCTGTGGAATCGATCAGTGAAATGAGAAGTACAGATAACAGAGCGCCGATCCATTCAGGTTGCAAAGGGGTTAAGAAATCGAGCTTGAAAAAGGTAGGGGAGAGAGAAGCGGGGAGTGCAAAGGTCCCTTTCCAGACGGCAAGACCGAAGGATAATCCCAGAACCCAGCAGACCAGGATGCTGATCAAGAAAGCGCTGGAAATCTGAAAGCGGTGGAGGATAAAGAAAAGGATGAGTCCGAAAAATGCAATGGCATTGGGACCAGTAATGAGCGGTCCGAGATGGAAAAAGACAGTCTGTGGAATGAAGATATTGAGATCTTTCAATCCTACGCAGATCAAATAAAGACCGATGCCCGCGATTGCCGAATATTTGATCGAAGGGGGAAGGTGAACGATGATTTTTTGCCGTACCTTCAATTGGGTCAGCAGAAACAGACCAAGACCTACCCAAAAGACGATTCCAAGAGCTGTTTGCCAAGTGGCATGCTGCTTTTGAATAATGGTGTAAATGAGATAGGGGCCCACGGTCAATCCTGGGGCAAGGACGGCAGGGAAGTTTGCATAGATCGCTAAAAAGAGTGTGGCTAGCACCATCACAAGAATGGTGGCTGTCAAGGCCGCCCCGAAATCGATCCCTCCATCTCTGAGAATTTGAGGATAGAGGACGATTAAATAGGCCACTGTGAAAAAAGTAGATAGGCCGGCGAGTATTTCTCTGCGGACAAATTGGGTCATACAAAATTCATACAGTGAAAAAATGTTTTAGGCAAGTGCAGCGAGGCGGGAATTCAATATGGCAATGCGGGATGGAAGAAGGGGATGTTTGAAATCCAGGAGATTGGCCCCTCCTTTCTTTGTGATGTAAAGGCGGCAGAGCTTGTTTCTTTCTCTCCGATCCAGGTTTTGCCTTTGCAATTTTCTCAGCGCTGCAATGGCAACTTCTGTCGCTCTCCGCTGATTATTTCCAAGCCTAATAGCCAGTATATCGACAGCGACGAGATCCATTTTTGCTTGGAAACTCCGCTCTGAATAAAGGTAGAGGCCGAGAGCGGTAATAAAAAGGACGAGGCCGCCGAGGAGCCCTAAAGGGGTCGCATAAAAGACAAAGACTGCGGCAATGATGGCCACTTTGATCGCGATCCGGAGAAGAGCATCGTTTTTTTTAATATGCCCCAACTCCCGGCAAATAAAGAACCGGGTTTCATCATCAGAAAAATTCCAAAGTTCCAGTGATAAGTTTTCTTCGGCGCGCTCCTGAGTAAAAAAGCTTTTTCCCGGTCGGAAAATATGGTGATGGGGCATGAAAAGGGCGGGCTTTGTCAAAGAGAGGGTTCCCCCGCAGCTATAAAATGAATGGGTGAGTCCGCAATAGGGAACGACCTTTCTCCGGATCCCTGCGCACTCAGTTAGATTTTGAATTTCACGGAGGACGAATTCTTTAGGCCCCTCTGGCATCATGGCAGCTTGGGCGGGGTCGTTTAGGCGCATTTCAACATAGCTGGAAGCCAAGGCGCCAAGGATAGGGAATAGATAAAATACTAAACTTTTTTTTGGGTCCACTGTGAGGGAGGAAACCGCATCCATCAGGTAGGCAGCGTGGTCCAATTCGATCCTTAGAGGCCCTTGAGCAAGGGGCGGGGCTAGAGCTGCTGCAGCCATATAGAAATCATTTTCCTTTTTACAGTAAGGGCAGATAGCTTAATATTTTCCTTTAAACATTGCACCGAATTTGTTTTTAAAAAATGATTATTATCTCATTTAATTCCTCGATAATTTAAAATAGCTAGCGATTAGAGGTGTATTATGGCAGTTGGTGAATTAAATCAAATTATTCCTCGCAATGTAGACTATGCTCCAGCGATTAAAATTGAGAGAAAAGAGAAAAACTTTTTTCAAAAGATCATCGCTTGGGTGGGCTCCCTTTTCTGTACAGTTGGAGCGAACTGGCATACCAGCCAGGAAATGCGCGCGCTCTTTCAAAAGCGGGTTCAGATTCATCAAGCTTCTGGCGATCAAACGGCTGTCAAAGCAGTCACCTTAATGCAGCGCTTTCTAGTCGAGCCCAAAAAAGGGGGATTGGAGCCAAGCTGTTTCGAGCAAAAAGGGATCCAAATGAGAAACCTGATGGATCCGCTTCTTCTCGATTTGGCGCTTCATACCGATCCGGCTGAATACATCGAAAGAGAAAAAACGAGGATCGCTACTCACTGCACACAGCTCGTTCAGCAGATTGCTCAGGATTTAAAACGGAGAACGCCTGGAATGGCTGCCCGTTGCGATGGGATTGTTGAGAGAGGCGAACAACTTACGCCCGATGAACTATCAGCATGGATCGAAGAACTGAGACAGGTTCGCGGCATTGCCAGATCAAAGCCGTTTGCCGTTCTCGAAGAAATCGCCGCTTTAAGACATCTCGATGTACGAGTTTTGGATGCGGAACTGGTGACCCATTATTTAGGTTCCCTCCAGATCCATGAGAAATACGCGTTGAAGTATCTTCCCGATAATGCCCTTTCAAGGAGCGAAATCCGCGCGCTCGAAATCTTGAGCGAGAAATTGGCTCATGGCGGCCGGGTAGAAGGGATGGATTCTAAACGCCTCCGGCGCTTTTTAGATGAAGCTCAAGGAAACCTCGAATTGAACCGCCGTCTGATAAGATATGCAGATTCGCAGCATTTGACCATTTCCAAACAAGCCCTTGAACTCGTTCTCGATCTTACTTACAAAATCGGACAGGCCGGCGAATATTTTACAGTCATGGCAAAAGTGGATACTCTCAGAGCACGGCTTCTTGCAAACCAAGGAACAACTCCAGAAGAACGGTTAAGCCTTAAAGAAGTCAAAAAAGTAGAAAGCTTGGCGCGACTCCATGAGAAGTTTGATCAATTGGCGGCGATTGGCGCACCGAGCCAACACCCTCTTGTAGAGACTGCCGCGCGATCAGACCAATTTGTGAGAAACGTATTGGAGAGAGCCGAACACGATCAGCCTCATAAGAGCGGCTCTGCAATATTCTACGATTACCCCAATGCGGATGTGTATCTCAACTGGCCCGGAGGAGCATTCCGCAAATTCCTCTACCGTTTGCTGCCATGGCCATTGATCCACACCGGTTTAGCAGTTCGCCATCAAGATCAAAACTGGATCTCCCATATGTATCACGGCCACCATGCCATGCACAGAAGATCGATTGGAGATTATGCGTTTAAAACATTCGAATTCGACTTTACAAAAGCCATATCCCCTGTCGGAAGCAGAATTCTGGCGGAAAGATTAGGTCGGGACTGGCACTTAGAAGTGGAAAGGATTTACGGAGAAATTACCCACAATATCCATACAAACAAGGAACTTCTAGCACAATTTCACAATCCTCCCATCAAGCAAGTACTAGCTGCCATGAGCATCGGTTTCGGCCTTTTCGATAACCACGCTATGGAACACCGCCCCTTAAACAAGCAGCAGATCTGCTCTTCCTTTGTCTTGAATACAGCTCTAGCTGCGATCGTCCGACTCGAAGAGCGCCTCCTGGAGCTATGCAACGCAAGGCAAGATCTCCCCCCGCTCCCCGCAGACTTCCGCTTCACGAACCTGCCCATCGAAAGAACCCGACTCCTCGACTTCGTCCTGCCTCATCAGCTCGCGAAAAAAGTCTTGCCGATCAGCAAGGAAGTGCCGAAACCCCAGGTTATCCACCAAATCCTGAACTTCCACGACTTCTCCATGCCTTAAGGGTGGGGCTGGGGGGACTTTGCCAAATCGATCCTTCTCAGTCGCCTTGCTTTCCAAGCAATGGTCTCCTTCGTTCGAACCGTTCGCTCCCTTTCCCCAAAAAATCTTCGATTTTTATGGGGCCCCTGTCCGCTCCCTTCGATTTTGCTTTGTCCGCGCCAGCCGCGGACCGCAAACTTCGTTGCGGACTTTTTAATCTAATGTGTGTGGTAATTTGTACCCTAGAAATGAAGCCCAATCTTCATAGAGCTCTGGATCTTTCCAATAGTATTGATAAAATAGATCAGTGCATTCACGGGAAATTGGAATAAGATCCAAACGAGGAATCTTAAACTGTGGAGAATAGGCAACCTTACCACCTAAACAAGTAACTACAAATCTATCGCGAATATGATTCGGGTCTGATGCAAAGACATCTTGTTGACAAAACAGAAGAAGGGGATCAATAGGATCTCCTACAATCTTCTTAACGACTGGTGAAGCAGGCTCTTTAGCTGGTTCTGCAATTGGTGCCGGTGAAGTAGGCTCTTTAGCTGCTTGTTCATTAGTTGGAGCAGGCTCTTTGGCTTGAGGAGCGGGCGCTTTCTTCGGGAAACAGCAAGAGAACAAAGCGAAGATGCACAGAAGCCAACTGGGCCATTTTGACTCAACAGTGACCGCCTTTCCGTTCAAAGAGGCTACCCCATTTCTGGAAGAAGGGGAAGTGATGGTAGGGGGATTAGTGCCCCAAGATGAATGAGACATACATGCAAGCATACTGTTTCTCTTTAGTTAATAGATGTTAATTATACATTAATATTTAATTAAAAACAATTACAAAATCTGTGAATTAAAAACATAAAATATTAACAGTTAATGAGTTGGCCTTTCAGTTCCATATTTGGGGGCTGCGGGGCATCCCCGCCTCGGTGCTCTCGGTGTCCTCGGTGGTGAAATATTTGGGGTGCGGGGCATCCCCGCCGATCTTCTCTCGGGGGTGAAAATTGGTTTTTTTTTGAGTTGAAATTTTTACTTGTGTTCTTTTGAAAGCGAAAAAATATCTTTTCCTGATAATGTTTTTTCTGGTGCGTATGTTCGCCCAAAAAACACTATAGGAGATAGGAGTAGATATGGATATGTCGAGTTATTGGCTTCCAGTCGTGATCGCTGCAGTTATAAATATGATCATTGGGTACTTCTGGTATTCAAAATGGATCTTCGGCCCCACTTGGACGAAGCTTGCGAAGGCGGAAGACATCAGCATGACAAAAAATATGAAGAAGCCCATGCTTTTCGGCTTCATCGCTTCACTTGTCACAGCCTATTTTCTGGCTTTCTTTGAAATGTATCTGGGCGTTGCGACAGTCACCGATGGAATGTTCGTCGGGTTCTTCGCGTGGCTTGGTTTCGTTGCCACCACACAAATTTCCGGAGTGATCTGGTGCAATAGATCGTTCCCGCTTTTTCTCATTGATACAGGATGCAAACTCCTCTCTTACTTAGTGATGAGCGGCATACTTGGTGCATAAATGATCAGGGAACCCAAGAATTGAAAAGTTCTTGGGTTTTTTTCCCGATTGACAGACATTTATTCCTTCTTTAGATAGAAAATTACAAGGACTTAGAGTGCGAGTGTACATGTCGTTTTCAGAATCCAGCCTCAAAAAACCAAAAAAGCTCCTCATTATCACATGCTCGGGAGGAGGAGGCTTGCTCCAGGCGGCCAACGCGAAAGAGCAAGAGGCAAGAGCGAGAGATCCTGAGATGCAGATTATTCGGAGGGATGTCTTCAGAGATTGGATTTGGAAACCATTGGGACAATCGTTCATCAATCTATGGAATGGCTCGCAAATCAGAGGGTATGTCGGTTTTCAAACTTTTTGCGTTTGGGGACAATTATTAGTCGATCGACTTTTCTGGCCGGTTTTTTTCGTTTCTGCTTTATGTACCTTCTTTAAGGAGAAGGTCGATCTGATCATCGATACGCAGAACATGGCCACATCAGCGATAGTAACGGCTTTAAGAATTTATAATCGAAGGGCAAAAAAGCAAATCCAGATTCATAAGGTGCTCGTCGATCTTCCGACAAAAAAAGCGACCCATTTTTTCTGGCCGATCAAAACCCTTTCGAAAAAGAATCGGAAACTCATTCGGATAGTCACAGTGGCTCCTCTTTTAGAAGAGGGGCAGACTGCGGAGGAATTTTGGCAGTCCAATTGCAAGCTGTCCGATGGAGAAATTCTCTATGAAGACGTCTATGTGAGGCAAGCATTCTTAAAGTATAAGAATAAAGGGAAAACCGCGAGCCCGATGGTTTTCAAACTCAATGCGAAAAATACCGAAGAATTGCAGCTCATGCGGAAAAGCTACGAAAAAGGCTTTGCCAGTGGCCGGATCATCAACGGAGAAGTGGAATTTACGATTCCTCCTGAAGATGTTGTCATTACGGTCCTTCTCGGGTCTCAGCCCGCAAGCGACGCGACGCTCAATTATGTGAAAAAGTGCATGCAAATTGCCAAAGAAGAGAGCGGAGTAAGAACGCATCTTTTTGTTTTCTGCTCCGATCATCAGGCTCAAGAACAGACTCTTTTCCGGAAAGTGTCCGATTATATCGTGCAGATCAAGGATCACCCTTCCCATTTTTCCGTCATCCCTTTTTCGTTCCAAAACGATGAGGGGATCGCCCCGCTTTTTTACCGCAGCGATATAACTTGTACCCGTGCCGGCGGACAAACAGCCATGGAGCTGATGTGTGTAGGAAATGGGGAAATCTGGATCCATTCTGAAACAAAAAAGAGTTCAAAGGGCGATCTACCGATGGAAGAACTGTTAAAAGGGATTCCAAGTTGGGAAGCTGCGAACGCTCTCTATCTGCAAAAAATATGCGGAGCGAAAATCGTCACCCCGGATACGATGGGCGGACATCTTAAGAAGGTGCTGCAATCAGATGTTGTACAAGCTTCCTCCAATCATTCTTCTGTGCGCCTTCGAGGATTAAGGGCCTGATTGCTTGGGCTGTCGTCCCGACTGTGGCAGCAAAGTCCGCAATATAGGGTTCTATCTCCGCAAGGCTTTTTCCTGGCGTTACCCGCCTCATTCCCCGGTTCACGCCAGTCATAAATCCAACTCTCGTAATCCAGGAACCGAATACCTCAGGCATCCTCATTTTTAGATCGGGGTTGGAAAAAATCGTCCAGAGGAACCGGAAAGGATGGAGGGGGTCGGGTCGGCCTTCACTGCGGGTTTCAAGTTTGGCCCCTCTGGCATTCATTTCTCCTCCTTTGGAAATATACTCTTGATTCGCCAGGGCTGTTACAATAAATCGGATATGATCCTGGTCTTCAACAGTGCAGGGAAGCTCTCCGAAAAGATTTCTGTGCTCTGCACCCGCCTGAGGCACGGCTAGAACGGGCCTGGCTTCTGGAGGGGGGGCTTGGGTGCGTGGAGCGGGGTCTTGTGTTGGCCTTCTTGGGATCTCATCAGGCCCTTCGGCCATGCCAATCTGAGAAGGTGGTGAAGAAAAGAGGAGTGGACCTGAAGCGCTAAATGATGCTGCGGAGGAAGAGGCTCTCTTTTTTTTCGCCATTCCTGAAATGACACCGCCGCATGCAATCAGAGTGCATGTGGCCAGTTCGATCTTTCCAATAATAGCCCATAGAGGAGTGGAGCTTTTATAGACTTCTTCCCCGCTTAAAGGGGGCTCGAAGCTCACCGGTTCGATCACGGCTGCATCATCAGATGGCGAACGAGATTTTCCCAATCTCTGGCTTTAAAAAAATCTCGAAGACCATCCGGCATGACGTTCAATTCTGCAGCAAAATCCGTGATGTATTGTTCGAGCTTTCCTTTATCTGATTCCCGCTCCAGGCTAGGTCCAAGGCCATCCATAAAGCCATTGCGTTTAAAGTAATCATTGAAAATATCAGGCATGCACATTCTCAATCTGGGGTTAGAAAAGATCGTGGACATGAACTTTAATGGATGGACGTGATTGATCTGGGCGCCGAGCTGTTTCAAATGGCCCGATTTCAGAAGAAGGCTGAGCTTTCCGTTGTCTGCAAGGGTGGTTATGATCTCATAGATATTCGCTTTATCTTGATCGGTACAGATGAGTTCTTGATAGGTTACGGTTTTTTCACCGCTTGGAGGGAATTTGATGATCGATGCAAAAAATGGGGTTGGTGTTGCGAATAATAGGAAAGCCAATATGAGGGTTGTTATGGCTTTCTTTTCCTTGAAGAACGATAAATGCATGGAGCCTCCCAGAAAATAGGTATTTTGCCCCACATCTATATCTTAATGAAATATTTAATGCTAGAAATTATACATGCTGCGAAAGAACTTCGAGATGATGCGCTTCCTGCCAACGGTGATAGGTGCCCTTATAAAAATGGCCGGCGCTTTGTATGAGTTTCCAGCCTACGAATCCTCCAGCTAAAACTTCTCCTGCGGCGACAGGAAAAAAGAGGGATTCGGGAAGAACTTCTAAAAGGGTCGTTCCGAGAAAAAATGAAAGAATGACAAGGATGGGTAAAATGGTGATGGCTGCAAGGGTTGCGAGGATGGCATTCGCGATGCACTTTCTCTGTTCATTTTTCGCTTCCGATTTGGCCGCTTCAATAATTTGGCTTCTCTCTTCTGGACTAAGCTCCTGGAGGGTCTCTTTGTTGAAAGAACGGAGTTTTGCCTCAAGCCACCGGTTTGCTTTTTCAGAAATCTCGGGCAGAGGAACGAATTTTGAACTTTTTAATTGAGGGACGGGCTGCATGCACACCCCATTTTAACAGGGAGGGGAATTCCTTTGAATTTCAGCTATTTTTTGAGCCAAAGCACCTTGCACTTAACCTTTTCCAGAGGTATTCTAGAGTTTTTTTAGGATCGTTGTGTTCAAAAAAATTGTTGCATTGACTTTGTTGGTCCTGGTGGTTTTGTGCATTGGAAAGGGGTGGCATTGGGCGAAAGACGGCTTCCATATTTTGCGCGTTGGAACAGCTTTTCCTGCAAACCGAGAGTTTTCCAAGCCGGCGAGTTTGGAAGCGAACCTAGCTTTAGACCAGCCTTTTCATTTTCTCGGAAGAGGGCGCCAATGCTACGTATTTGCGAGCAGGGACGGCAAATACGTCCTGAAACTGCCGCGCCTCAATATGTTCGATCTCCCTTTCTGGGTGAAAGCCTGCAGGTTTTCTTGTCTAGATGGATATCGAAAGGAACTCTCTGAGAGACGTTCCGTCAGGGAGAAATTCACGTTGAACAGCTTTCAAATCGCTTTTGATGAACTGCAGGATGATACAGGCGTCCTTTACCTGCATCTTTATCAAACTGAGGATTTGAAACAGACTATTGTGGTGCGCGATTGCCTTGGATGCAAATACCGATTGGATCTCGACCGGACTCCTTTCATTTTGCAAGAGAAAAAGGCGTTAATGATGCCCGCCTTCGAGCGCTCATTAAAAACAGGGGATGTAAAAGGGACCCAAGAAATCTTAGAGGCGTTTCTTATTGTGATCGAGAATCGGGCGAGGAAGGGAATATTCAACAAAGATTCTTCCTTTTTGCCCAATTTTGGATACGATGGGAAAAAAGTCGTGCAAATCGATATAGGAAGTTTTTATCGCAAGCCCGGGAGAGGGCCTGAGGCTTTTCAAGACTCTTTTCGGGAAACAGCAAGGCATGTCCATGAATGGCTTGCCAGAACCGATCCGGAAATGATGAATTGGTTTGACCAAAGAGTGGAGGAAAAATGCTCCGCTTATTGATGTTTGCCGCTTTCGTCTATTTTTCTCTCTGTCTTCCAGGAGCCTATAAGCGTGCGGTTCATCCCTTCCGGATCGAAAAATGCAATATTGAGGTCCCCTATCACTCCGAATGGGACATTCCTCAAGAGAGGGAGAAGATTGAGGGGATTTTCAGCGCACCTTTTACCTACTTCAGTAAAGGGAAGCAATCATATGTATTTTTGAGCCAGGATCAAAAATATGTCCTCAAACTATTTCGGTTCGATACTTGCCGGATGCCTTTAGGCCAGAAGACTGTTAGAATGATTTCCGAATGGTTCGGACTGCCTGTAAAAGAGATTAAAAGAACGTTTGAGGCTGACGCGGTGAAGACATTTCTTTCCTGCTATCTTAGCTATACGGTAGCGAAAGATCAAACGGGCGTAGTCTTCGTTTATCTCAACCCGCAAAAGGGGAAATTCCCTGATTTTATTGTGAAAGACCGGATGGGAATTTCTTATAAAGTGGATGCGGGCCGATATCGCTTTGTCGTTCAAAGAAAGGCCGACCCTTTTTTAAAAACTCTTGAGTGCGCCGAAAATCGGGAACCGTTGATCGATTCTTACCGGACTCTTTTAGAAGAACTGCAGTCCCTTGGTTTGAGCAATGAAGATCCGAAATTGAGCGATAATTTCGGAGTGCTGGACGGGAAGGTCGTCGCCGTCGACATCGGCAACTTTATTCCTATGAAAGTATATCCAAAAGGAGAAGTGAATCGATTTAAGGACCGTCTTGAAAAGTGGCTTGAAAAACGATGAAAAGAGGCTTTTTCCTTTTTCTGTTAGCTGGATGCATGCTTTTCCTCCCAGTATGCGCAAAGCGCTGGACGCAGGGATTTAGGATTGCCAAAATACAGCTAGATCTACCATTCCATCCTGAATGGGAGGTAGCCAAGATAGACCATCTCGATCAAATCTTAAGCCAGCCCTACTCCTATCTCAGTAAGGGAGCCCAATGTTATGTCTTCGTCAGCCAGGATGGCCAGTATGTTCTAAAGTTATTCCGGTTCGACCCCCACCTCAATCCACTCCGTTCTTTCTTTCGCACTGTGTTTAAAAAAAAGAAAATCAGAACCCCTTTTGAAGCAAAAGTTTTGCGTGTTTTCAATGCATGCAAGCTTGCATTTGAAATGGCTCCTGAAGAAACAGGATTGATCTATATCCACCTCAATCCCACTTCTGATAAACTCCCGCCTCTTCTGTGCAAGGACCCGATCGGAAGGAGCTGCCGGATTCCCTTGGAAAGCGCCCGCTTTGCATTGCAAAAAAGGGCGCAGCCTTTTCGCAAGACGTTTCTCGATGCGATCAAAAGCGGCGATCCTGCCCAAGTCGAGACGCGGATCGATGAATTTCTGGCTCTGCTCCGATCCCGCACAGGAAAAGGGATCGGCAATTCCGATCCGAATTTGAGCCGGAATTTCGGCTTTTTAGAGGATCAGGCGGTTGAATTCGATTTTGGCAATTACAGTTACAGTCCAGCTATGCTGCAGCCCGCTTCGCAAAGACGAGAAATTGAACATTATGCAAATCGCCTCCGCCGCTGGCTGAAGAGAACCGCACCCGAGTGGATTCCGTATCTAGACGAAAAACTCACCACCGAGAAAAAATAGGCGGGGATGCCCCGCACCCCATTTTTTCACCACTGAGAACACTGAGATCACTGAGGCGGGGATGCCCCGCAGCCCCATAAATCAGAAGCGGGGATGCCCCGCACCCCAATTTTTCACCACCGAGAACACCGAGAGCACCGAGGCGGGGATGCCCCGCAGCCCCATAAATCAGAAGCAGGGATGCCCCATACAAGAAAAATAATAGAAAAAATGCACTTGCCGAAGGCTCCAGGATTTATTTTTTTCCTCCCCTGTGGAGGATCTCTTTAATGGGGGGCGCGGGGGCTTCCCCCGCCTATCTTATCTCGGTGTTCTCGGTGTCCTCGGTGGTGAAAAAAATGGGGGTACGGGGGCTTCCCCCGCCTGTTAATTTCTAGGTGGTGCGCATGGGGAGGTATTTGTGAAACCAGTCGCTGGCTAGTTTGGCAATGATTTCCAGTTTGCCCGGCTCTTCGAATAAATGAGTGGCTCCAGGGACGATCTCTAGTTTTTTAACACAGGCGAGAGAATTGAGGGCCGCTTCGTTGAGTTCAATCACTTCGTAATCCAAACTTCCCACAATCAAAAGTGTGGGAGCTGTAACTCTTGATAAAGAGTCTCTCGCAAGATCGGGCCTCCCGCCTCGGGAGACGACCGCGCGGATGGCAGATCCCTTTTCCGCTGCCGCTCTTAGAGCGGCTGCAGCGCCCGTGCTGGCGCCAAAATACCCAAGGGGTAGCGGATGATTCTTCTGGATCCAATCGGTCGCGTGAACAAGTCTTTTTGCCAAAAAGGGGATG
>Ga0207043_1006_pt1 | contig 45421 bp, 45 predicted proteins | sample Alteio_BWMinCont_71_FD_153304 | JGI IMG/M metagenome (GOLD analysis project Ga0207043, IMG submission 153304) | Enriched cells from forest soil in Barre Woods Harvard Forest LTER site, Petersham, Massachusetts, United States -... | ecosystem: Environmental > Terrestrial > Soil > Temperate forest >... | reverse complement strand
AACGCCCCAAAACCCCAAACAAAACAAAACCTTCTTTCATTTCATTTAGGGACTGAATCGATCTCAAAGATCCGCATCGCTTATGAAAGCGGCAAATACAACGCCTTTTTGCAAGAGATGGATGATTCTTACGAAAAGATCAGAAGCGAAGGACTACTCGCTAGCTTCGCCGATTGCCGTTCACCAATTCCCCCCGGGATCGACTGGGAAGATTTAGCTGTTCAACTGATTCAGAAAATGAATCGGGAATTTCTCAAAGAGATCCCATTTTATGACCATTCTCTTCTTGCTGAAAAAGTGCGTATTGCCGCAGTCGTCAGATTGACTCCAGAAGAGGAAAATGCATGGCTTCACCTTGAGCAGTTCCATCGTATGGCTCCTAAAACGGGAAACAATAGGGATGAAAACTCTCTGATCGATCTCGACCTCGAATATGAATACAAAATGAGTTGTCTCGATAGACCTTTGGAAGAGGGGCAATCCCCCGAGGACCGGAGAGAAAAACAGCACGTTCTTAGAATGCAGAAAATGGACCGATTGGTTCAAGCTTCCCAAAGTTTTAAAGACGAGTCCATCAAAAAATCTGTGCAGCTTGCAGAGCAGAGCCTCGATGCCAAGTTAGCACAAAGCTGGGATCTCGAGGATCTCAATGCCTTGGTAAAAGAAGAAGAAAAATCGCGGCCGGAACAAGAAGACGCCCCAGAACACCTAATGACAGAATCCCCTCCTCCATTACTTTCAGGGACTGAATACATTGCAATGATCCGAGCCGCTTATGAAGGCGGCGAATTCAACTCCTTTTTGCAAGAGATCGATGCTTTCTATCAAAACATTCGAAGCCAAGGCAGGCTCTCTAGCATCGCCGCTATCCGCTCTTCGATTTCTCCTGCGATCGACTGGGAAAACCTTGCATCTCAACTTCATAAAAATAAGAATCGGGAACTCCTCAAGGCAATCCCTTGCGATGACCATTCTCTTTATGCAGAAAAGGTGCGCAATGCCGCGACCGACACGTTGAGCCCGGAGGAGGAAAATGCTTGGGCTCAGATTGAGAGGTTTCACCATATGGCCCCTGCAACTGGAAACAATTGCGATGAAAACAATCTGATCGATCTCGACCTCGAATATGAATATAAAATAACCCATCTGGATAGGTTTTTGATGGAAGAAAAGTTCGCAGCAGACCGTAGAGAGAAACAGCAAGTTCTGAGAATGCAGAAAATGGAACGGATGGTTCAAGCTTCTCAAAGTTTTGAAGATGCCTCTATGAAACAATCTGTCCAGCTTGCAGCGAACTGCCTCGACAGCCAATTGGCTCAAAGCTGGGATCTCGAGGATCTAAATATCGTGGCAAAAAGAAATGAAAAACTCGGGACAGAACAAGAAGAAAAAGTCGCTTCGATTCTTTCTTACTATCAAGGGAAATTCAACGATCTTTCCAGACAATTCATCGAAACCGAAGGAGTGAAAACAAAGATCAGGGCAACTCTAATTCGCTTTTTTGAGCTCTCATCGCAATGGCCACGATGACCCCCGTTAAATAAAAAAGGGGATGAGACCATCCCCTTTAATATCTGTGCATTATGGAGCAAGGAGTTGATTTTAGAAGTCAACTCTGGCTTTAACAGTTAAACCTTGGATAAAAAGACTGCCCATAGGAGCTATGCTTTTTGCAATGTCGATGTCATCCAGCCATTTGCGGAACATAATTTGATCGAAAAAGACTTGGAATCCATACCCTGCAGAAAAGTCAAGATGCCATTTATTGCAATCTAAGTAAGTTTCCCAGCCGATTCCCGTTTCTAAATCAACATGAGGTCTCAGATAACCTAGGTTGTGCTGACTCACATCAATTTCTGTAACACCTACATCGATATCAACGCCGGTTTGTTGTGACTTGATGTTATAGCGGGTATAGAGAATATCGGCGGCGGCATTTCCAAAAAATCTGAATCCGCATCCGACCATCCAATTGCCGTCAACCCCCGTTCTTGGTCCAATTCCCCAGGAATGCGTCTTATCAAAGGTAGTAGTTAAGTCTCCATCAGATATAAATGCTGTTGAATAGCGCTGACGGATGAAAGCGGCCCTGAATCCAAAGAAAGGATGGAATGTGAGTCTTTTGCCAGAATAATACCAGCGGCCCGCAGTCGCATCGACAAAATCGAAAGCCGTACGCCATTTTGCAGATCCGTTCGAAAAATTGGTCGCGGATTCGTCTAACAAAATCGCTGGACTGATCCAAAAGGAGTGGATTTGCCCTGGAGTAAAACCTGAACTAGAAACAGTATCCGTACCACGGAGATAGGTATATTCAGCATAGCCATCCCAGTCATCGCAACCAAAGTTTATACCCACGCCAACTTGGAATCCTGGCTTGAATCCGAAATGCATGTTCACAACGTTCCCGACTAGAGGAGTCACAGGAGACAGGTGGGAATCGTCGTCAGAACCTGTATTGTGGTCTGCGATGCCGAGCTCTAAATTTTCTCCGCTTGGCTGCCAATAGATAAAACTCGCATCGACCCAAGCATCCCAATTACAGAGAAGCTCAATAGCGGCTGGAGCGCTATAAGCGGGGCAAAGTGTCATTTTTGGCATTTCTGGACAGCAAGGCTTTGGAGGACAGCACCCGTTATTCGTTGTCTGTGCAAACCCTAGAGTCGCTACAAAAAACGAAGCGATTAAGTAAGGCTTTTTCTTCAACAATATCTGCAACATTGATTTTCCTTTGTGAAAATTCGCTGGTTCTTACGTGAAAAACAGCTTTGTTGGCTGGTACTTTAAGCGATTTATGAATTTTTTCTAAGGAATTTGTAGAATCACTTTTTCCAAAAATAGAAAAAAATGCCTGCGAGGATGAGCGGAATACTCAGGTATTGTCCCATCGTGAGAGAAGAGGAAAGAGAGAGAAGATGGCTTTGCTCCGTCTTGATAAATTCGATGCAAAAACGGAACCCAAAAACAAGAATCAGAAGAATGCCAACCATCTTTCCCCGCGCAAGAAGAAACGAGTTCCGATAACTCAACATCCACAGAAGAAAAAAGACGGCGAGATAGAAAAGGCATTCATAGAGTTGTACGGGATGTCGGGGAATCGGCAAGCTCCGGTCTGCGGGATGACCGAAAACGATGGCCCAAGGGAGATTTGTGGGAGTGCCGAGTATTTCTTGATTGAAGAAGTTTCCAAGCCGGATGAATGAAGCCCCTAAAGCTGCGGGCACAGAAAGAAAATCGAGAATGCGAATCCAAGTGAGGTCATCTCCAGATTTTCTGATCCGATAACTGAAGAGCATCACTGCCAGAATGATTCCAATCACTCCGCCGTGGCTGGCCAATCCTCCATTCCATACATAGAAGATCTGCATCGGGTTGCTGAAATAGTCCGAAGGATTCTCATAGAAAAGAAAATGGCCTAGCCGGGCTCCTATGACAGTCCCTAAAACGATATAAATTGTGAGCTGGTCCGTCAGATGAAGGGCTTTCTTTTTCAGACTTGCGATATCTGATCCGGCATAACCTGGCCGGTTTAAGAAATAGCGCAGTAAAATGCTGACAAAAAGAGGAAACCCGAGGGCGAAACCCAATGCGAAAAAGATCCCGTACCATAAAATGGGCCAATTCACTCCAGGGAGAGTGAATAGTTCAGGTTTTGGGTCCCAATAAATCCAGGCCAGCTCTATCATAAACATACATGTTTTACGGAATAAATATGTTTAAAGTCAAAGTTTTAACAATGGGCCGCTGCAGAGAGACTTGGCTTCAGTGCGCACTTGCTGAATATGAAAAACGGCTTCAAGCAACACTCCAAATCGAATGGCTGATCGCAAAAAATAATGCCCAGCTCATCGATTGGGCAAGAGAGGAGCCTTTTCTCATTGCGCTCGATCCGAAAGGAGATCTTCTCGAAAGCGAAAAACTCAGCAGGAAACTCCACTCGCTATTGAGAGAAAAAGGCTCCCGCCTTCAGTTTATTATTGGAGGGGCGGAGGGGATTCCTCCTGAAATTGAGTGTCATTGGCGTTGGAGCCTCTCTCCCCTCACCTTCACGCATCAGATGGTAAGACTCCTTCTTGCGGAACAGCTCTATCGAGCTTTAGACATCGAAAAAGGAAGCGGCTATCATAAATAGACGTTTACGAGCTCTGAACTTGCAGACCTCTTGCAGCGCGGAAATAGAGCATGGCGCCGTTCACAAGGGCGGATCCGATGGCGACATCGACGGCGCCTCGGAGATCTAGAGGAATCGGCAGAAATCGGAAAGTCAATCCAATGCCGACCATAGCAAGGATTAAAATCCAATAAGAGGGACTATAAACATCTTTAAAACGGATGGGCAATGGGAGAGATGCAATCCGGGCTACAACTCTCCGGACGGTCTTGGACAAGACAAATTTGGCTTTCATATATCCAATAATCAGTCCTGCTGCAATCAAAACCGTACTTGCTTGCTGAGGACTTCCGAACATTCCCTGCATCCGAGCAGAAAGGCTATTCGGCTCAAAAGCTGCCTGTGCGATAAAATGGAGCCCTTTATAAAGAAGAGATACTCCTATGGCGAACCAGAGGAATCCTGAAAAAGCAACCCAAGCGCGATGTTTCATAAAAAATATCGTAACAGAAAGTCTAGTTTGAGCCAATAGTCTTAAAAAAATTTTTAACTTTGATGACAAAAATCGGCTCTGCTAATACAATGCGCATCTTATTTAATATTAGGTGTCCCTATGAATGTAGCTCTTGCCTTTACCCGCGTATTTTTCATGATCTTGAGCATCTTTTTCATGACCACGTACATGATTGCAGGTCCTCAGGGTTATACAACAATGAATCTCCTATACGGCGCAGGTCTTGGTGTAATTTTAGGGCTGGCTCTAATTGGTTTTGATCTTTTATTCAAAAGGTTCAATCTGCGCGCTTTCAACATCGCTATCATTGGACTTTTTGTCGGCTACCTCATGGGCCAAGCGCTTGTTTTAATTCTATCGGCTGTCCTCGATATCAGCTCCGCATCGATACATCTCCAACCTCAATCTCTTGAAGTGATCCAGATCGCCCTTTTCCTTTTTGGCATCTATCTGGGAACATTGATGACCCTACGTGCCGCCGACGAGCTCTATGTCAGCATCCCTTTCGTCAAATTCACTCCGACAGCGCACAAGAAAAAAGACCTCCTTGTCGACATCTCCGTATTATCCGATGCCCGCATCATCGATCTGGCCGCTTCTGGGATTGTAGACCACCACCTCGTCCTTCCCCGATTTATGATTAAAGACCTCTATGCCCAAGCGGAAGTGGCCGACGAGGCTACGAGATCGAAAGCCAAGCGGTGCCTAGAGGTCGTAAAAAAACTGGAAGCTCTACCAGATCTTGACCTCCGTTATAATGATACCGATTTCCCTGAAGTCAAAGACCACATGAGCAAGATGATCCGCCTGGCCCGGCTGATCGACGCAAATATTCTTTCCGCTGATATCAGCCGTGTGCAAATGGCTGCGATCGAAGGCGTCCGGATCATCAATCTCCATGCACTCTCCAATGCCCTCAAGCCCCTCATGCAAGCCGGCGAGCATATCAAGATCAAGATCCAACGCTACGGCAAAGAGCCTCGCCAGGGAGTTGGATATCTTGACGACGGCACGATGGTCGTTGTCAATGGCGGAGGCCAGTACATCGGCGAGATCATCGAGGCCCAGGTTCTTTCCGTCAAGCACACTACATCGGGTCGGATGATATTCTGCAATGCGATGGATGAGGAGGGTGGATTCCACACCTATCATGAGGAGCATGAAGAGCAATAACATACACGGCCTTGGCAATGACATCATTGAAATCGATCGGATGCGGCAGAGCATCGACCGACATGGGCTTCATTTTCTCAATCGGCTCTTTACCCAACGCGAGCAAGATTATTGTTATAAATTCAAAGACCCGGTTCCCCATTTTGCCGGACGTTTTGCTGCCAAGGAGTCAATCGTAAAAGCTCTTGGGACAGGTTTTGGGGCTCAAGTTTCCTGGCACGACATCGAAGTTCTCAACGACGAACTCGGCAAGCCCATCGTCACCCTCACCCCCACCCTCCAAAAACAATTCAATAACCCAACAATACTCGTATCAATAAGCCATTCTTCAACTCATGCCACTGCAGTTGCGATTTGGTGCTAAAAAAAATAAATTAGAAATATAGACAGTCGGGTTGCTACGCCCCTTGCTTCGCAAGGAATTCGGGCTGCATCGCGGTCCCAACTTCGTTGGGTCCCTTCCGCTCTGCAGAAATGCGGGAGGGATGCCCTCCCACAAACCCCTCCCCGCCTTCGGAGCTATCATCCTTCTGTGGTTTGAAAAGCATTCGCGCGTTTTTTGGGTGGGGGCATTGGGGGAGGGCATCCCTCCCCCGAGTACTGCACGCGGGAAAGGGGCCCCCGAAGGGGGATTCCGCGGGCAGCCCGAGGCTGCTACCGGGGCCCCCGCAAATGCATCATTTGTGGGGTGGTACGGCAAAGAAGAAGCGCAGCGCAGTCCGCGAAGACAGTGCTCTGCACGGCGAGCGGCAAGCACGCGCTAATGAGGCCGAAGGCCGAATGATCTTCAAAGCCATAACAGCCACCTGGGCAGCGGGGGCGGAGCCCGATTCCTTGCGAAGCAAGGGGCGTAGCAACCCGACTGTCTATATTTTTGATATTTTTCTTCTTTCTTCTTAGAAACAGAATGGGAGTAAATATGAAATAATGAAGCTGTTGACTTGGGCGGGGCAGGACTTGGCGAGGACGCGGCGCTCGTAGCCTAGGCGGAGAGTGCCCCAGACACCTATACGATAGCCATAACGAAACCCAAGGTCTATCGCCTTCTCGCGGATTCGAGCATACCCAAAAAAATGATCGGGGTTAATCCGCGTATGGCGCCCATATCCATTGATGCCGTCTGCGTAGAGGGCAAATTTGTGGACATCGTCGATATTGGTTTCGATCGCAACTATGCCTCGGACCCAGGGAGATCCTCGGTTAGAGTGCCCTACAGCTCCATAGCCCCACGTGCGGAACCTCCAGCAATCAGATGCGTCGAATTCCTTCCCGATCGAAAAATTGAGCTCAAAATCGACATTTCCATGGTAAGGACAGCTGACATCTTTGAGGCTGCGGGTTGTTGTGGGCCGTATGCTGGCGCCTGTCGCTAGGCTGACGGGATCGCCGACAATGTCATCCAGCCAGAGATAGCGGGCTTGGACCGCAACTGTGCGAAAATTAAACGGCTCTTTGGTGGTTGCAGCGAATTGCATATCCATATCGATGCTCCATTCAGGCGTCGGAGAAAAATCCAAACCTGTGTAGAGGACATGGGAATTGAAAGGCGAAGTCAGTTGCGGAACGGCATGCTGGACATGATTAAAACGGCTATAGGTATAGCCTCCCAAAAAATGGAATTCTAAAACGTCCCCAAACCAAGGCTGGACCTCGAGAGCATTTGCACAAAAAGGAATAAGGAAAAGAAAGAGAAATCGTCTCATTCAGATTCCATTTCACTGAGCCACCGCTCCGCATCTAATGCCGCCATGCACCCAGTGCCGGCAGCTGTAACAGCTTGTCGATAGGTGGGATCTTGCACATCGCCACAAGCAAAGACTCCTTCACAGGATGTCCGGGTCGATCCATTTTTCACAATCAAATAGCCCGTTGGATTCATTTCGAGCTGCCCTTTGAGAAATTCCGTATTGGGCTGATGGCCGATTGCAAAAAACACCCCTCCAGCTTCGCGCTCTTCGATTTTCCCATCGTTGAAATTTTTCAAATGGACCTTGCGGACCACTTGGTCTCCCGATATCTTTTCAATGCCGGAATTCCAGAGGATCTCAATCTTTGGATGCTTCAATGCCCGCTGAGCCATAATTTTCGAAGCCCGAAGCGCGTCGCGTCGGTGGACGATATAAACGCGGCTTCCATATTTGGTCAAAAAGATCGCCTCTTCCACCGCGCTGTCGCCGCCGCCGATCACAAATAAAGGGCGGTTTTTGAAAATAGGGGCAGCCCCATCGCAAACAGCGCATGCGGTGACTCCTTTCTGCCAAAATTCCCCATCGCGCGCGCCTTCGATATCGAGCCTCTTTGCAGTAGCTCCTGTGGCGATAATAATGGCTTCGGCCTCGATGTGGGTAGATGTTCCCCGAACGACAAAGGGTCTTTTAGATAAATCAACGGATTCAACGTCTTCAGTTAAAATCTGAGTGCCGAAGCGCGCAGATTGAGAACGGAAATTCATCATCAATTCAGGACCCAGGATCCCCTCAGGAAACCCAGGGTAATTTTCTACTTCTGTCGTCGTCATCAGCTGCCCGCCGGAAGGACCCGTCATAAATCCTTCATAGAGAATAGGACTTAAGTTCGCTCGCGCGGCATAAATCGCTGCCGTATAACCAGCGGGGCCCGATCCAATAATGGCCAGCTTCTTCTTTTCCATGCGCAAAACACCCCAGTCTGAAATTTTTTTGATTCCATCATTTCTACACCGAAAAAAAGTTTTTCTCAAGAGGAGAGAGAGTATTGAAGGATTCTTTACCAATTTTCCTAATTGACTCTTGTTGGTAAACTACCAGCAATTATGACAATTGCCCGTATAGCAATCAATAACAAGATTTTAGAAATATTGCCCGCTGAAATTCCATCAGTATCGCCGGCTTCAAGAGAACTTTTTAAAAAAATCCAAGCCAATCCCGAGCCGCCGGCTTCCATGGAGAGATTGCAGGGGCGGGCCGAAGCATTGAATACTCTGAGAGCCCAAGTGGTAGAGCCGAAAAAAGAGAAGGTGAAGGCTGTCTTGCTGCTGATCCTGCACGTCGCTTTGATCGCGCTGGTCGCTTTAGGTTTTTCTGTGAACCCCATTTTGGGAGTTGCGGCTATCGTTACATTCGCAGTGATTCAATATTTTTGTTATAAGTACGCAGTTTCTTTAAACATCAAAGATGGATTCCCAGGCGCGGAAGGATCGAAAGCTCCAGAAAAGGTCTTTCTTGCCGGCGCACCGATCTTGGTCCACCATTTATTAACACGCGCTACAACCGTTCCGGAACGGCTTACTCAAACAGAAAAGAAAGCGAATGAGGAGTTTCCAGAAGCCGGAGCCTACTTCAAGCAGCATTATCAAGTCTTGAATACTGCCCTTCAAAATAAAATTGCAGCCCCTGGAGCTAACGAAGATCCAGAACAACTTCGCAAAGCAAAAGAGGAACTAGATAAAGGCTTCCAAATGGCCCAAAAAATGACGGCCGCTGGGATCCTAGTCTAAGTACTAACGCGCTGCTGACGGGCTAAGCGTATTTTCCGCTCTTCGTTCTGCTTTCTTATTTCTTCCTGTCTTATAGCTTTTTGTTCGGCCAAAGTAAGAGTCTTTTTGGGGGGCTCTACTTTATGTTTATTTTTGAAGATCTTGGATCCTCCATACCAGAGGCCGGATAGGATTAGGCTCGGTAAGGTCCAAGCGATTCTAGAGATAAAGAAGGCGACTTTGTAATTGTTCGATAATTGGAGTGGATTTTTCTTGAACTTTAGAAACTCAAGTTCAGTTTTTAGGCCAAACTTTTTGAAGACCCATAATAAGCCCGGTCTGATCACAGATCGAAGAATGGGTTTAACAATCCGTCGAGGAATCACCAATGAAAAATCGTAGGTTTTTTTAACGAAAATCCCCAAGGCGAGAATAGGAACTTTATGGATTTTAGAATAAACCGAGTGTTCTTTTGATTGCGCTGTGGCTACAAGGCTTTTCCAAATCAAACTCACTGTTGATTTTTCATGGTATTTTTCATGAGAAGAAGAGAAAGGATTTTCCGCTTTCTTTGGATCTTCTTCTGAAGTTTTTTCTGTTTTTTTCTCAGGGAGAATATTCAGTTGAATCGGCACTTCTGGATGAGGCTGACGATCTTCGTGGGCATCGTGCCCCTTTTCAATGGGATCGATGGCTCCGTGGAATACTTCTTCTTCTTCGTGGTCCGATTCGGAAATCACACTCTTTGCCTTCACCTTGCTATTGAGGCGCCCTCCCCCTTGAACGGGGCGGCGACCGGCGGCTTTTGCTATCACCAGATTCACTGCATTGGATAGGATTCTCCCGACCTGCGAAGCCTTAGGTGCTTTAACCCCATTCCCTTGAGCTGGAACAGACTGGTTAGAACCTAAGATAGAATCAATTTTATTAGCCATTGTATCCCTGTAATTTAATTAATTATTAACTATATTATATACAAATATTTAATATAATTAAACACAAATACACGAACACACAACTTATTTAAATAGAAGGACTTATCCTGAAGATCTAAGAATATTGTTCTGAGAGTTCTTTGGAGCGTTTGGCAGAGGCGTCTACAACAGATTGGTAGTGTTTCTCGATTTCGGTCGCTTTCATCATTTTGAATCCCGCCTCGGTAGTGCCATTTGGGGTAGCGATTTGTTGGATCAGGATTTCCGGAACCCCCCCTTTCAAGATCACTTTGGCAGCGCCTAAAAAGGTCTGCGCGGCCATTTTCAGCGCCTTCTCGTAAGAAAGGCCCTGCTTCTCCCCTTCCCTGGCCATCGCCTCGATCAGCCGGAATACAAACCCAGGACCGCTTCCTGCGATCCCACAGGAGATATCCATGAGATTTTCGGGCACTTCAATGACCTGTCCCATATTGGAAAAAAGAAGGTGGGTCATGCTCTTGAATTCTGCGGAAGCATGGGGGCCGTAGGTAAAGACCGACATCCCCTCACCTACTGCCGAAGCGAGATTCGGCATGACTCGCAGAAGCTCAGTTTTGGGTCCTAAATATTTTTGGAAAAAAGAGAGCTTGGTCCCTGCGAGGATGGAGACGATCATTTTGGATTCGACCCCGATCTTCTGGAGGTCTTTGAGGACTGCTTCAGCCTGGTTCGGACGGACGCAAAGGAGAATCAATTCGCTCTTTTTCGTTAGATTTTCCAGGGATGTTGAAGTGATTCCATACTTCTTCTCATCCTCTTTCATTTTCCCAGGGTCCCGCCTTACGAAGGAGATTTGGTGGCGAGGGACCAACCGGGCCGCATCAATCGCCTTGAAAATGACCTCAGCCATATGACCGAAGCCTATGAACCCAATATTGTAGTCTGAAATCTTCATCCACTCATCTATAAGAAAAAAAAGTTTTTTTGGCCAGAGCTTGTGAAAAAATTGGGACATCCACCGATTTTGATGAGATTTTTCTGCAATTTTTTTGATGCAAGTCAAGGGCAACTCGAGAGGAGTTGTCCGCAGTCTAAAGCAAAAAAAGGGCCAAAAAGCTCTCAAAAGCGGCTGGGTAACGATTTATTCACATGCTCTCATATAAATGATAGAGAAAATTCTCCATTGCCGTACAATGGTAAATAACCCTTGTAAGGACTTTATTAGAGAGATGTTGCAAAGAATATTTCGGAAAGTTTTTGGGATTTATTCGGGCGAAGGCAGCCATGCCTTCCGATTCGCCCGCCTGGCAATCCTTTGGGCTTTCGGGAGCTCTTGCCTAGATACGCTCTCCGATGGCCTATTCCTGGAAAAAATCGGCGCCGAATTCCTTCCCAGGGCCTACCTCTCGATCGCTCTCGGGATGATCGGCGTTTCCACTCTCGTCCTCTATAGCCTTCGAGTCACCAGCCCTTACCGGATTTTGATTTTTGCTCTGGGATTCGGAGTCCTTATCTGCGCTACGTCGGCTTTTTTCGTCGGGACTTCGCCTCCAATGTGGTTTTATTACGCTTTGAAAATCGCCTCAAGAATGTTCTTTGCGGTCATGATCGCCTGCTCCTGGACTTTTACCGACCAATACCACGACCTCCAGGACGCCAAAAGGGTCTATTCGATCTATAGCGCCGCCTACTTTTTCGGGACCATCCTCTCGGGAACGGCAATCAATCTTCTCTTGGATAAGGTGGGCTTCTCCGGCCTTTTGATCTGCGCCTCCATTTCGATCCTTTTCGCCATGGCGCAAGCAAAGGGAATCGCCCTGAAATCCAAGGCGGTCCACGACGATACGATGGAAGGCGTTTTCTCGGGCAGCCGCGACTCTTTTTCCTCGGTCGTCCAGCTGATCGTCCGATCCAAATTCGCCATCGTCCTGCTTTGCTTAAGCCTTTTTGTCCAGCTCCTGCTCACCGTGACTGAATTCAACTACATGGATTCCTTCGGACGGTATTTCCATTCGAGCAGCCAAGAACTGGCCGAAGGGCAGATCGCAGAATTTTTAGGCAAATGCCGCGCCTTGATTTCACTTTGCAACATTCTTTTCGGAGTCTTTTTCTACGGCCGGTTTGTGCGGCGGATGGGGCTCAACAATGTGATTCTCATCACTCCCCTCTTTTTTGCGGCGGTCTACTCGGGATGGGTCTTTCACGATGCGATGTTCCTCGCAATTCTTGGCCTTGTTGCAGTAGACGGCATCTTATTCACTGTCGAAGACAACTGCTTCAATCTCCTTTCCAACGCAGTGCCCGCCAAGCTCAAATCGAAAGTGAGGATCATCAACGATTCGTTCTTTGAACCGATCGGAATGCTCCTCAGCTCTCTCCTTCTTTTCGGCCTCCAATCCGGCAGCCGCTGGCTTGGATTCACTTTGACCCTCATCGTCCTCGTCCTCGCCTTCACAATCCGAGCAATCTACTCCAAAGCATTGATGATCAATTTGAAAGACAACGCCCTCCATTTTGAGCGGAAATTAAAAGGGTGGCTCTTCTCGATGACCCGCCGCGAACAAAAAGAGGCGAAAAAAGACATATTGGAATCGCTCCGCTCCAATTCCGAAGAGACGCAGCTTTTAGCCATTGAGTCGCTATTGCAGCTGGGAGATCAAAGCGTACTGCCTCGGATCCTTCAGGTGGCAGGCCACTTCGGGACCCATTCAAAAATTCAATTCCTCCGCCTTCTGGAAACCAGCTCTTTTGGCAGCGATTCCCGCGTGATCGATGCGATCGACAACTGGACGTACGAAAACGAGTCTCCCGAACTTTCGAAATGGGCCAATTATTACCTCGCAAAGCGGGGGCTCCACCATCCGGAAAAAGTAGAAGAGGACCATCCCGATCTTTTGCTCCGCGGCGCTGCGATTCTCACGATGAAGAAATCGCTAGCCAACCAATCGCTCGATTACGCCGCATTAAACCGGACGATCGCAGCAAAAAAACTCGACCTGATGCTGAAATCAAACCTCATCGATGAGATGAGTTTAGCCCTCGATATTCTCGCGGAAGACGCCTCTCTTGAAGCTGCCGAAAAGGCGCTCCCCTTCCTCTCCCATGAATCGGTCCTCGTGAAGCGATCCGCAGCCCGCTGCACTGCCCGCCTCGCCGATAAGCGTCTCAGCCGACACGCTCCCCGCTTGATCGAAGAATTATCGGCCGCCCGCGATAACGCATTCCGCCTCTCTCTGATCGACGCTCTTGGCAAGATCGCCGACTCTACGACGATCAAGGAGATCCTCCTCGCCAGCGTCCATTTCCGCCCGAACGAGCGGCGCCGCACAGAAGAGATGATCGTTCAAATGGGCTTGAAGATCGTTCCGCTCCTTTTGACATTGACCAAAGATATTGCCCTGCCGGAGCGCGCGAGGATTTTGGCCGGAAAAATTTTAGGCCGTCTGGCTCTTCCCCAACTCCAAGCAAACCTGATCGATATCCTCGATATCGAGATCGAACGGGCCTATTTTTATTTCTATTTCGGTCACACGATTCAAAATCAGCACCCATTGTACGACCTCGAGATGCTCCAAAGCGCACTTCTCACTGGTTATCAATCGGTGATCGACTTCATCATCCACCTTCTTGGAGCGGCGGGATCGTTGGAAGATCCTGAACTCCTCGTTCGCGCCCTCCATAGCCGGAATGCGAAGGTCCATTCCCACGCCGTCGAGAGCCTTGAAAAAACTTGCGATACCCGCATTTTCCGCCTCATCGCGCCTCTCGTCGACGATCTGCCTCTCGAAGAAAAAATGGCCGCCTGCTTATCCTGGCAGGGAGATTATCCCAAACTGACTCTTTCGGAGCTGCTTGGCAAGCTCGAGCAATCCCCTTCTCTTTTCGATAAGGTGGTCGCTGTGCGGCTGAAGGCGAAACTCCAAATGCCGAATTGGAAACAGCAACTGCGCGAGCAGATGAAACAATCGGATGAAACATTCCATCAATTTGCTTATGAATTACTCGAGAAACCATGAAAAGCCTCATTGAAAAAGCATTCTTCCTCAAAAAATTGCGGCTCTTCAATGAGCTCGATCTCGAGATCCTTCTCGCAATCGCTGAAAAGCTTCATGAAGATGATTACGACGCCAACGAAAAGGTCTTTTCGTCAGGGCAGGTCGCCAACCGGATCTACCTCATCGTCCATGGATCGGTCCAGATTCTCGATGAGAGGATGAAGCCGATGACAGAACTCCATGCCAACGATTATTTCGGCGACGAATCTCTCTTCAATGAACAACCCCGCGCTTATGCCGCGGTTTGCAAAAGCGACACTCTCTTTTTGACCCTTTCCCGCAGCCATCTCCTCTCCATCATCTCCGAGTGTCCCTCGGTCGCCGTCTCTCTTTTGCAATCCTATTCACAACAGCTTCCCTGCCGCTATAAAGGAGCCTCCATCTACGCATGAAAATCCGAACCCGCCTGCTCCTATTCCTCCTCCCGACCATCATTGGAAGCATCACGCTCGTCTCTTCGCTTCTCGCCTACAACCTCTACGGAGACCCCAAATTCCACGAGAGCCTCTTCCTCATCCTCGTCTGCGCAGGCATTACGATCCCGATTGTCGTGATCACCCTCTTTGTCATCGCCAATAAAATTTCCCGGCCGATTCAGAAGCTCAATAATTCCGCTCTGGCCATCGCCGCCGGACAATATGGGGAATCGATCCAGGTCAACGGCCCTAGAGAGATCGCAGAATTGGCCAACACCTTGAATACGATGAGCGAATGTTTGCTCGAGAATATCAACCGCCTCAAGGAAAATTCCCTCGTGAGGGAACGGATGTACGGCGAATATGAGTGCGCCATGCTTCTCCAGCACATGATGCTTCAGAAAAATATCGACGACTGCAGATCCGACGCCGTAGCGGTCAAATCGATCACGCTCTTTTCCGATTCTCCGAGAGGCCTGCTGCTGGATTTTCCGAAGACAGAGCATTCCGATCATTTTCAACTCCACTTAGCTGAGGCGGTAGAAGACGGTTTTGAAGGGATGTATCAACTCCTCACACAATACAAACTTTCTAAGGAAAGCCAGACTCATACTTCTCTCCTTTTCGACCGTGCAGACTCGACTCTCCAAATCAAAGGCCCCCACCTGCCGATCTTCTGGTCTCTCGACGACGAGAAATTTCTAGACCCTGTCCAAGGATCTCTCAAAGTCGATTCAGGGGATTTCTTTTTCCTCTTCAATCGGGGCTTCCTCCGTTTCTACAAAGAACCCCAGAAAATCCAGGATCTTCTTGCGAAAGTCCTTAAAGTCTTCGCCTCCGACGGCCTCGAGACGATTTCAGCCATGCTCCAGAAAGAGCTCTCCTTTGCCACGAAGCGAAAAGATCTGGAGGAAGATATCCATCTTCTCTGTTTCCAGATTCTGAATCCTTGAAAAGAATAGGGGGGACCACCCCAAAGATGATGCATCTTCGGGGACCCCGGTCAAGCCCCCCACTCCCCCACCAAAAAAAACCAAAGTTTAGCTATAATCGCTAATTCACTCTTTTCCAGACACATAATTAACAACAATTAACTAATTTGTATTAATTTACATTAACACATCAAATTACTATAATCCTGGCGATTTTAAAATGGGGATTATTATGTCATCTTCTATGGCCACAATGCCAGCAGTGGCATCGCCAACTCCGTTGCCTGAACAAACGCCTGGTTCTCAAAAAAAATGTAGTAAATTTTGCGAATGGGTCTGTGCCCATAAAAAAGCCATCGCCATCGCCTTGATCATCATTGGCCTTACTTCCCTCTTCTTTGGACTTGGCGGAATCCTAGCCGCTGCAACAGGGGCAACAGTAGCCATCGCAGCATGTGCAAAAGGGGTCGCCTGTGTGGGTCTTGTGATAAATAAAGGCTTGCTGGTCGCCGGAGCTATCGTCTCTTTATTAGGACTCACTGGAACAGCTTTTGGAGTCGGCGTCCTCGCTTGCGCTGCATCCAGAAGATAGTTGCTGGCAGCCGGTTAGGATCGATGAAATTAAAAATCAAGCTGACTTTCTTGATAGATTCGGACGGTAAATCCCTTTATCTATGATTTCTAACAATCTCAATGCAGAATGACTAGGAACTCGAGCGCCTGATTCCCAAGATTGCACTGTTCTGACACTGACATTCAAAATGATCGCGAAAATACTTTGGGAATAGTCGCCCTTTTCCCGGATTTTTTTAATGTCTTTGGCTCCATATTCCAGAGGGGGTTCAGGAAGATTGATCAATTTCGTTCTTAGTGTCCTCTTGCCTTGTTTATATTCGAGGATCTCTTCCAATCCTTTTTTTACTTTTTCAGAAAACGAGCTCATTGTTCTACGCTTTTTTAATCTTCTCGATAAGTTTTTTAAATATTGCTTTGTCTTCTTTCGATACATTTTCTTGCTCGTTCTTTCCATAAATCACTATAAAAAATAACTGTTCACCTTCTGGGAAATCAAAATAACAGACTCGAAATCCTCCCCGTTTCCCCTTAGTGGATGATTTGAGTCGTATTTTTCTTAATCCTCCCGTTCCCTGGATTAAGTCTCCTAGTTCTGGATTCTCAATAAGTATTTTTTCCAGATCTTCATAGTCAATCATCAATTACTTATTTTCTGCGATCAGCTCGTCCAAATCTTCAGAAAATATCTTGGTCTGAATAAACAGTCTTTTCATAGAAATTATAACACAGTGTAGTAGGTTTGTCAAATTAGAGGAAGAGGAAAATTGCCGAGTATCGCTTTAAAACGAACTTAATGGATTGCATATCAGGAACTTTTAAAAAACTATCGATTTTTTTATTCTTTATTGAATTCAAGTTCGGAGTTATCAACAAGAGGAGTTTTGTCGTTCAGAACAATTTTAGCGATTTGGTCCTTCCGCATGAAAGCAATGCCCTTGTGCTGTTGAGCATATTGAATGAATAAATCAATCGCCTGAACGATGGCCGGGGAGCCGCCAATGCGATCGTGAGCGCTCACTGACATCATGCGTCGCCGCTTCTTCCCCTCAGCATAGAGTCGATCAAAACCAAGTTTCAATTGATTGAGGAATTGATCTGCTGAGAAATGTCTCCCTTCGACTAAAACAATGTCATTGTTTTGAAGGGTATACGGAACGACTGCAAATTTCTTCCCTCTTACCATCGTGATAAAGGGCTCATCTCGGCTGATGTCGTCAATGTGATAGAGAAAGTTGAGGTCTTGGAGAACTTTTAACGTGTTTTTGCTGCGGCGAAGCCAATTGCAATTGTATCCTACAGCTCGTTTACCGGTTATTTTTTCAACTACATCGATGCCGTCTTTAACGAATTTCTTTTCTTCCTCATAAGACATGTCGTATTGACTGCTCCAATATCTTCCGTGGCCGGCGATTTCATGGCCCCGATCCCCAATGGCTTTTGCTACTTCAGGGTTTTTTAGAGCCGCCTCGCCTACGACATGCGAAGTCACTTTGATATCGTATTTGTCCCATAACTCCAGCAGGCGCCAGATCCCTTCCTTATAGCCATACGAAAACCAGGTTCGAGCGGGAAGATCGGGCGTTCCTTTGGGCAGAGGAGATCCAGAGAAGGGACTTTCTGCGCCTTCAGGCTGGCCCCCTGATTCGAATTGCATAGAGAACGAGATGACAAGCTGTTCCCCATTCGGCCATTTCGATTCTGTGCCCATCAACCCCCCTCAGCTTAAAATATTCCTTCATTTGTGACTGTAGAGAATCCATAATTTATGTTAAAGCTCTGCCCCTACATCGATTTCTATGATACAATCTCGCTCTTAAAACTAAGAGGCTTATGAGTTTTCATTCGAAAGTTTACGCTGAATATCGCGGGGAGATTTATCACCCAGTTGATAGCAGCCAAGAGTCCTGTATCCGAGAATATAATCACGCACAAACCCGCGCAAACAAATCAGCCCTATACCCGATGATATCAACAGCTCTCCCCTATCTTGGACATGGGGTATCGATTTTGTTTAAACGGCCTATACTTTTCAAAAGTTCTATCCTATGTACTTTTGCTGCATTTCCCCTGTCCTTGTGGTCCTTTAAGCATAATACCCAAATTGCCCAGGGGTATTCTCGTCTGTTTCAAATAGAGCACAGATCTTTCAGAAGGGTGAGCATCGTGCCGAAGGATGGCAAAATCGTCCATATTTCAGAAAATTAAAATCAAAGTAAAAGTTCCGTGAAGAAATAATAAAGCCTTAAATAGCGCCATGAAGTAATATATGGGGTGATCAACATTAGAAACAAAGTAATAATGTTTTTAAATCACTTTCGGTCTATGTTGATAGATTTTATTTTAAAACTTTAAACAATGTGAAACTTATGAAAACAAAAAAAATGTTACTGACACTGACTTGCTTTACAGGTTGTTTATGTTTTGCAAGTGGATCTCTCTTTGCGGACAACAAAAAACCTGGAGAAAAACTCGATAAAGCTCTCGATTCTGCTAAAGAAAAAGCTAAAGATGCAGAAAAGGCCGTAAAAGATAAATACGACGATGCAAAAGAGGCCGCAAAAGATGCTAAAGATGCAGCAAAAGAGAAATGCGATGAAGCTAGAGACAACCTTGCTGACAAGATAAAACATTCATAAGTAATTGATGTGCTTGAACATTCAAGCATATTTCCTTCGCCTGTTTCATATAATTTTTAGATGTAAGGAGCCCTAATGATTCTCGATCAATTTGAATTTTTGACGCCAGCCGAACTCATTATTTTAGAACAACATCTGAAATTAGGAACGGCTCATCTAAAGCAACACCTCAGCGAAAGTGAGCTGAAGCAGATATTGAGATCCCTCTCTCCAAACCAGGCACAGATGGCTAAAGTAGGACAGAGCGATACCGAAATCTCGGGGAATCTGTCACTCGTCCTCAACACTATTTTCACCGCTGTATTCGGCGCTTGGATGGGGTATTCGGCGTTCTGGGGATTTAGTTTGGCCTCCATCTGGGTCTTTGGTTCCATTATCTCTATCGCCGCCTTCATTGGAGCCATCATTGGATATCTAAGTATCCAGTTCACAAAGCAACAAGCGAGAGAATCCATTAAGAATGAAACACTCCACCTTTTGCAGATCGAGATTTTAAAGAAAGTTGAGAAAAAAAGAATGGAAGAAGTGAGCACAATTGGCCGGGAGTTAAACGACCTATTTTTAAATCTTAGCCGAGGAACTCTTTTTGAGAAGAAAATTTATGTTTTAGATTTAGTAGGCAAATCTAAAAATGAGATCTCTAAATGGGCTGAGAAAGTAGAAACAATGGGAAGGGAAAAACTGGCGACGTGTTTCAGCAGTCTTGTTCGAAAAGCGTGCACAGATGAATGGGAGGAGATACAGGCTGAATTAAGGCAAAATTCAATCTCATATTTTGAAGAAAAGGGGGAGTTAGGAAGCATCCATTCTGAGTCTCAAAAGAACAAAAATGAGGTTCTCGATTCTTCTCTGAAAAAGTTGATCTCTACATCTCCGAAAAATTCATCAGCGCCCCTCTCCTGGATCCGAAGCAATGCCCGCTCTCTTATTTTGGGGCTGGCCCCCACTCTTTTAGGGGGATTTAGTTCTCTTGCCGTCTATTTGAGGGGAGTGCCTACGATTTTGGAAAGTTTCGGCTACAATAAATCCTTCATCTTCTTCTCAAATCCTAAAGTGAAGATAGTGGAATTTACTATTTCAGTTTTGATTACCCTTTATTTTGGATTTTCGTTTGTCTATACGAATTGGAAGATTTTCAAGCGCTACCGAGAACTTGAAAAAACAAACAAAAACATCGTTCAAAGGGAATCCTCTCTCACTGTCTTGGACGCGGATATGCTCAAGCTGAAGGAAGTAAAAAAGAGCGCTCTCCAATTGACGAGATTTTTCAAAATAGTGGACAGTATTTCTTTCGCGCTAAAACCTTAAAAAGAAGTGGCTCGTCTGCCTGGTTATCGCCTCTATCATTGTAGTAAAATCAGCAGATTCGCTCTTTTTTAAGTGATGTCTATATTATCATTAGATTCATGATTCCACTTCTGATTGCGTTCATTTGGGGACTTGCGGAAGCAACCCTGTTTTTTATCGTTCCTGACGTTCTATTTACCTATCTTGTTCTCTTCAATCGGAATTTAGCCCTCTGGAGCTGTCTTATTGCCCTTGCAGGAGCCTTGATCGGGGGGACTGCAATGTATCAATGGGGGAAGAAAGATTTGGGTTCCGCCACCCGTCTTGTCTCATTGCTGCCAGGCATTTCAAAAACGTTGATCGAACGAGAGAAAAACGGTCTTAGAAAAAAAGGTTTATTGGCCATTCTTATCGGCCCTTTGAAAGGAATTCCCTATAAGATCTATGCGATCTGCGCGCCATCCACAGGAATTTCTCTTTTTCGATTCCTTCTGATCTCAGTGCCGGCCCGTCTCATCCGGTTTGTCCTAGCTACTCTGCTAGCGGACTTGGCTTTCCACTGGATGTTGCCGAAATTAAATCTGACTGTCCAGGTGAGCATCCTTACGGCGTTCTGGCTGATCTTTTACGCTTGGTACTTCATGAAGATGAGGGATCTCTCGAGATAAGCTCTCGAATGTCTCTTGGACGCAATGCATAAACGCTGCGCGCTCCTCGCAATGGGGCAAAGGATTCCCGATTGCAACATCGACGACAAAGGGAACGAGAATAGGGTCTCCTTTAGGGAGAGCTTTTCCAAGGCCGTGGAGAAAGACGGGTGTAATCGGAACATCTGGAAATCTTTTGGCCAAATGGGCGATGCCGTTTTTCATGGAGGAAAGCTTTTCAGCCTCTCCCCGGCTTCCTTCAGGGAAAAAAATGATGATCTCGCCTCGTTTTAACGCTTCTTCCACCTGTTCGAACGGATTCTCCCTGCATACCTTCCGTTTAAAGGGAATGATTCCGATGATCTTCGTGGAAAACCAGGCTAAAAATCGATTGGACAAAAAGTAATCTTCAGCCGCAACGGGATGGATCTTTTTAATCAACCTTAGGGGAAAAAGAGAGATCAAAATAACCGCATCCAAATGGCTATTGTGATTCGCGATCACAATCGCCGGCCCGTCTTTAGGCAAGCGGCTATAATTCCGGACGTTCATCCCCAATATAAAAGTCGCCAAAGGGCGGATGAACAAAAGAAAAAATAGAGTCCGCAGGTTCATAAATGCATCCAGAAGTAGTTGAAAAAATGGAAAAAGAGGGGCGTTGTAAAGGTCAAGCTGTCGATCCGATCGATAATCCCTCCGTGTCCGGGCAAGAGCAAACTCGTATCCTTGATTTTCAAATCCCGCTTCATGGCAGAAAAAGTGACATCTCCTAAGAAACCCGCAACTCCTATGAGGAGCCCTGATAATGTAGCCAAGCCGGAAGAAAGGGGCGTCATCAATGGGCCCACTGCAGCCCCAAAAGCCGTTGAAAAAAGGACTCCCCCTATAAAACCCATCCATGTTTTCCCTGGAGAAATCTTGGGCAATATTTTCCTCTTCCCAAACAACTTCCCTGTGATAAATTGCGCAATGTCATTCGCTTGGGTCAGAGTGATCAAATACAAAATGGTGGAAATCCTCTGTTCGATGGAGAAGTCCCTCTCTGTAGGCAGGAAAAACATGGCGCCGTGGCCAATGCAGAACACCAGTGTCATCAATCCCCAATGAAAATAGGAAAGGGAGCGGAGAAAGTTTACAGTATCCCCAGACAGAATCAATCGAATCGGTAAAAATAAAAAGACATAAATCGGAACAAAAATCAGGGAAAGGACAAAATTGTCATTAGCGATGAGAATATATTGAGCTGGAATAGACAGGTAAGCCCAGAAGAGCGTCCTCCTGTCTGTAGGCCTTGTCGGCACAATCGATATATATTCTTTAAAAGCTAAAAAACTAACGATCCCGAAAAACCAAAAAATCCCCGACTTCCCAAGCAAAACAGCAGAACTTAACACCAATAAAATGATGCCCCAAGTATGAATGCGCCGCCTGGTTTCTCCAAACAGCTCGGGATCCATCTTCGCCTTCAGCCGATTCAAGATAAACTGCCCCAAGAGAGGCAGCGAGAGATAAGTGGCAACACAGATACCGGTCGGATTTACGATCATTTTTTCCCTAGTGCATTTCTAATTCTTAAAAAGATCGTCATACATATTAAGATCGCAATGCTTCCGAAAATGACGTTTGCCCAAACATCATTCACGAGGCCAAACGCCATCAAAAGTCCCATGCTTCCTAAACAAAATGCGCGGTCGCTTTTGCCCATCGGACCGTCATAACGGCGCTCCTCGCCGATGGCCGCGGCCAAGATCCCTGCCACCTCGCTGAATAAACTTAAACCTATTACCGCCCCCATCAACCAAGGAAACTCGATCGCAAAAGGCATATATAGGAATAGATCGGAGACCATATCTCCCATTTCATTCAAATAGGTTCCGAGACGGCTTTGCATTTGGAATTGGCGGGCCAGCATCCCATCGATGGCATTGAGCGCCATGCGCACTAAAAAAACGATAGGCATCAACCACCAACTGCTCCTGCCTGCCCAGGCAAAATAGAGTCCGAAGCCCACCGAAAAAAGAGTTGTAAAAACGGTCACCTGGTTTGGGGTCGCCCCAACTCGGAACAGAAAACCTAATAAAGGTTTAAGCGCTCTTTGAAATAGAGGTTTAATAGAATAAATCGTAATCATAGCAAGACATTATAAACGATCGGGGTAATTCGAATAGCCCAAATTTTTTTTCTATTTCAAAAAAAATTGATATCTTTCACCTGTTCCAGTAAACTATTTCGCCTACCAAAAAGGTGCATTTATGCAAATCAATGGGATTTCCCCTGCCCTCCCTCGAACTTTCCAAGAAGGCCTTTCCCCCGTTTGGAAGAAAATTGCGGAAGCCATCGCAGTGATCACAATTGCAATCTTCGCCACCCTTCTCGCTGGCTGGGCCGGCTTGATAGCCACGGTATTGATCTATGGTGCAATCAAGGCCTGCGCATTGACTCCCCTTCCCCCTCAACACCGCCAACAAGATCCAGTTGAAAAAACTTTCAATCTGGAAGAGCTTCTCCAAAATCCCCCTCATTTTTCGAATCAAAACAAAGCCCATGCATATCAAGTCTTGACCGCGGGAAGAGATCTTACTGAAGAGAGCATTACAATCAGAAAAACCACCCTCTCAAATCCTCCCGATCGCGAACACCTTTTTAATCGGCCAAAAACACAAGTTCAACTTTTCGAGGGGACCTTTCCTTATCCTGTCGGAGAACATCATTGGACAGCTAACTTTGGCGATCCCCACCTCTTTTTTGGATGCGAGGGCCCCCTTTTAGCCCAGGACGAACTGCAAGTTTTAGAATTCCCCGCCTTAAGCCATTTACATAGAGCAATCCTAAATACTCCATTCGCACGCTTAGACACGATGGGCTCCTGTCTTCTGATTGAAGGGGCAAAGCGGCATGGCCATCTCGATACTTCTCGAGAATTTCCTGGGTTTGGGAATTTATATGGCAATCGTTTCCGAGCTGCATCTTTCCAGCAGATCGACGAAGCCCTTGCCCGTTTTGAGATCCCTTTAAACAGCAAACTTTTCGTTTTTTGCGCCCCCAACATTTCTCCTGACCTGGAAGGACAGCCGTACCGGTACGAACATCTCCATCACCTATTTATAAACGCCTATGCCGCCTTTAAAGGCATTCAAGAGAAAGATCCGAATGCGGTCATCCATACAGGAAATTGGGGCTGTGGAGCCTTCGGGAATAGTGTCGCAGCGCAAGCCCTCATGCAGATAGCGGCAGCGCGGCTAGCTGGGATCAAACGGATTCATTACTATCCCCTGCTTCAAGCGGCAGAATTTAACGCAGCGGAACAGCTCTTCGATCAAATCGAGAGGGAAAACCCCCGAATGACGGTAGACGGATTCTTGCGCTATGTCGAGGCCCATGCTGCCGAATTTGGCCTCCTTTACGGCCGTGGCAATGGCACTTAAATTATCTTTAGATCTTGTGAATATCTCAACCTAGTCCATAATTATCCCGAAAAAACCTATGGAGAATTCTATGGCACAACCACCAAATTCATATTTTGATGCAGCTTCCCGCTACCAGCAAGCAAAGATTGCTGAAAGAGAAACACTCGCCGATGCATCATTCGTAGCTGCGAAAGGACAATTGAAGACGGCATTCGCATCGTACCGCGTCGATCATCAAGTCAATCCCTCTCAATTAGCGAAAACGCATTTTACAGACGCATCCGTCCAAGAAAAAGCGACAAGAAAGTTCACAGAATGGATGAAGAAGCAGCCTCAAGCTGCACCTAACGCAAAATCTTTGGCAGAAGCCAGCCCCGAATTTGAGAAAGCCTACCTCGCTTCAAAAGAATCTGAGCCTGTGATGGCAGCGCGAGCAGCAAAGAGGGAGTTTAAGCAACTGACAAAAACGCGATTAACTTCTGGAGAACCCGTTGAAACACTCACTGTGGAATTGGCAAGCCTCAGCGACAAAACCCGTGCAAAAGTAGCTTATTGGGCTACAAAATTCAAACCAGTAGACCCTTCAGCTTTCCACGGAATCGTTTAAATCAAAATCAGTGCCAGTCTAAAAAAACTGGCACTACATTACAATGACTGATCCGGCACAGAGAAATCGAAGCGGACGAAGTCCGCGATCCGACCGAGCGAGACATTCCTGAGCTGCGAAGGCGAGCGAGGAGGATCGATTTATCAAAGCCGGATTCAGCCATTACGCGTTGACTTTGCGTTTTTCTATGTAGTCGACCACGTCGCCTACAGTTTTCAGCTTCTCGGCGTCTTCTTCGGAAATCTCAAAGCCAAATCGCTCTTCAAAAGTCATGATTAACTCAGTGAGATCTAATGAATCGGCGTTGAGGTCTTCGACGAAGGACTTTTCCAACGTCACGTCGGCAGTGTCAACACCTAACTGCTCGACAATAATATCAATTACTTCTTGCTGTATTGTCATAGGATTCCTTTGTTCATAATTTACATGACCATTCCGCCGTCGACTGTGATCACCTGTCCGGTGACATAGCTGGCAAGATCGCTGGCTAAATACAAAGCCGCATTGGCGATATCGCGGGGTTTCCCGATACGGCTGAGCGGAATCTTTGTGAGGATCGACTCTTTAATCTGATCAGAGAGTCCCTCAGTCATCTGAGTTTCTATATAACCGGGCGCTACGCAGTTGGCACGGACGTTGCGGCTAGCCAATTCCTTGGCTAGAGATTTAGTGAACCCAATCATTCCCGATTTCGAAGCAGCATAATTCACCTGGCCCGCATTTCCTGTCAAGCCGATCACAGAGGTGATATTGATGATCGTCCCTGCTCTCGCTTTCATCATCGGACGGGCAAATGCACGGCAGAGATTATAGACGGATTTTAAATTTACATCGACGACAAGATCCCAATCTTCCTCGCTCATGCGGACCAGAAGATTGTCGCGGGTAATCCCCGCATTATTGACGAGGATATCGATCTGGCCCCAGCTTTTCAGGAGCTGTTCGACCGTCGCGTCGACCTCTTTAGATTGGGAGACGTTGACAAGGTAGGATGCGACTTTCTGCTCAGGATTGGCTCTGCACGCTTCGATTTCTTTTACGGCAAGATCCGCCCGTTCCTTGTTCGTTCCAAAAATGACAACATCGGCTCCCTGCTCGACATAAAGACAAGCGATCGCTTTTCCGATTCCTGCCGTGCCGCCGGTGATCAGCGCCTTTTTCCCTTTAAGTAATTGCATCTTATACCTTTGCCATTAAATCTAATGCCTTAGCAAGTGCGTCGAGATCAGCCCTTGAATCCACTGAAAGAGCCCGATCTGGAATACCCATTTTTTTATTGAGGCCAGTCAGGGTTTTCCCGCAGCCGATCTCCAAAAACAGTTCGATTCCCGCCTTCTTCATCGCTTCAATTCCCTGCTCCCAGCGGATCGATTGGGTCACTTGCAACGTAAGATTTTTACGGATCTCATCGACTGTCTTTACATAGTTCCCAGTCACATTCGTGACAAACCCAACCGGACTATCCTGAATGGGAGCTCTCTGAATCCAAGGAGCTAACCCATCTTGGGCCGATTGCATGAGCCCGCTATGAAAAGCTCCATGGACAGCAAGCGGAATCACCCTCTTGGCTCCCTTCTCTTTCAAAACGAGAGCGGCCTGTTCAATTCCCTCTTTCGTTCCGGAGATCACGGTTTGTCCTGGGGCATTATAATTGGCGACCCAGATCCCTTTCAACTGTTTTACAGCAGCCTCAATACCCGCCGCATCGAGCCCCAATACCGCAGCCATAGTCCCTGGGACTTTTTCGCATGCTTCGTTCATCAGCCGGGCTCTTTCTTGGACCAGTCTAAGCGTATCCGCAAATCCCAGCCTTCCCGACGCGCAAAGCGCGGTATATTCACCCAGGCTCAATCCAGCGCAAACGTTCGGAATTAGATCGGGCAATTGCTGCTGGACGGTCCTTAATATTGCCATGCTCACAGTAAAAATCGCTGTCTGGCTGTATTTTGTCTGCGTCAGAACGTCTTCAGGTCCGAAAAAAATAATTTGAGAGAGCTTTTCCCCTAGAATCTCATCTGCTTCTTCAAAGGTATCCCGGGCCGCGGAGAAAGCATCGCAATAATCTTTTCCCATTCCGGGATATTGGGCGCCTTGTCCAGGGAAGATAAATGCGAGTTTCTTTTTCATTCGGCCCTCAGAACAGCAGCTCCCCAAGTGAATCCCGATCCAAATGCTGTTAAAAGGATTCTTTCGCCCGTTTTGACTGTATGGGCTTTCAGGAGTTCGTCGAGAGCAATCACTACAGATGAAGACGAGGTGTTGCCATATTTTTGGATGGTTTTGAAAATTCGTTCGGGGGGTAAATGTTCAAATCGTTTGGCAATGGCATCGATGATGCGCATATTCGCCTGATGCGGGATAAGCCAGCTGATCTCTTTTTCCAGAGCGCCGACAGCATCCAGACATTCCTTGCACGCGGTTTCCATTCGCCGGACAGCATGCTTAAAGACCTCGTTTCCAGCCATTTTAATATAATGCTGGCCATTCGTTACAGTATCCAGAGAAGCGGGAAGACGGCTTCCTCCAGCGGGAAGCATTAAAAGTTCCGCTTGCTCTCCATCTGCACCGACCTGAATGCTCTCAATCAATAACCCTTTTCCTTCAGCAGAAACGACGCAAGCGCCGGCTCCGTCTCCGAAAAGAACGCACGTAGACCGATCCTTATAATTCGTGATGGAGGAGAGTTTTTCAGCGGCAACGACAAGAATATTTTTATATGCGCCCGTTTCAACAAAAGCCTTTGCAATCGACAATGCGTAGATATAGCCCGTGCAAGCCGCCTGGACATCCATTCCGCCGGCTTTCTTCGCTCCCAGAGCTTTCTGAATGAGACACGCCGTGCTGGGGAATAGATAATCGGGTGTATGCGTAGCAACCAGGATAAAATCGATTTCCTCGGGCTTCAGACCCGCATCCTCAATCGCCGCCCGGGCTGCCGCAATCCCCATATCTGAGGTGAATTCGTCGGCTCTCGCTATCCTTCTCTCTTTCATGCCAGTGCGAGATACAATCCACTCATCGGAGGTCTCGACCATCTGTTCGAGATCGCGATTGGACAGCACTCGTTCCGGGAGGTAGGAACCGGTTCCTCTAATCTTTGCTTTTGCAACCATTTTTTTGAAAAGACTCAGCTTTTTTTGGGGTAAAAATATTGGGCATCAGTTTAGCCGAATGTCCTTTAAAAGGAAAGAAATGGAGATTCCGCCTAAAAAATGCCAAGAAAAAATTTAAATAATGTCTCAAAAATTGACCGACTTGGTATGGTAGCGCCTTATGTCAAATAAATACCCTGAAGACTTACTTGCTTTGATCGCCCATCTGAAGAAGCTGCCTGGGGTCGGAACCAGAACTGCCGAGCGATTTGCCTTTGAATTCTTAAGTTGGCAGCAAGAGCATCTATTAGATCTGGGAGACTTACTGAAATGCGTCCAGGAAAAGATCCCGCAATGCGCGGTCTGCGGATGTTTGACGCATCAAGGTTCCTGCCATTTTTGCAATCACGCTCTCCGCGATGCGACATCGCTTTGCCTGCTTGCCTCTCCCCGCGACGCCTATTCAATTGAAGAAACGAAATCCTACCGCGGGCTGTATCATGTTGTGGAACATCTTTTATCTCCTCTTGACGGCCGCCATGCAAACACCTTGCGCGTCGACCGGATTGAAAAGCGGATAGCTCAGCACAATGTGCGGGAAGTGATCATTGCGTTTGATTCGACGCTTGAAGGCGACACGACCGCTCTCTTTTTGAAAAATCAACTTCTTCGGCCGGATCTTGCCATTTCCCGTTTAGCATTTGGCCTCCCGGTCGGGAGCAGTCTAGAATATATTGACGGCGGCACACTGGCCCGCGCGCTCATCGGCCGCCAAACTCTATAGTCAACCGGCATGGATCCACAGGGGCACTTCGCCCTATTCATCGCAAAGAAGAAAAAAAGCCGCAACAAAGTTGCGGTCAAAAAGAAACTTCTTTATGTCGCGAAGCGCTCTTCGCGGCGTGGAGAAGATTGTTGCAAAAGACTATTGGTCGCGAGAGGATGTCCTTTTTTCCTCAGAAAAAAGGACCCTCTTCTTCTTTCTTCGCGATCTTTGCGACTTTGCGTTCTTTGCGTTGAATAGAGCCAGGTGCCCTTGTGCAGGGAAGCCGGCTTGCGCCTCATGAATGGATTGACGTCTGCCTAAACCCATAAATATTGATTAAATGTTTGGAGTTTTCTATAATCGATGGACTACGAAGTCGAAAAGGATTCAGTAACGACATGACAAAACAACGCCGCCGCGATCCTTTCATTAGATCCTATGTGCTCTTATCTATATTGTTTGCTAGCGCTGCAAGTCCGCTTGTTTCCGCTGAACTTTACGACGACAAACGCGTTTCTCAGATCGAGATTGTCATCGATTCTCCCGATGCGGAACCGTCTTTCGACCCGAAGCCGATTCTGTCGCGGTTGAAGACGCAGCAAGGAGATGATTTTTCTCAGATCACTTTTGATAATGACCTGAAGAGCCTTTCCGAAGAATATGACCGCGTTGAACCTATATTAAGGCTCAAAGATGGCCAGGTATTCATCTCCATCCGGGTGACGCCGAAACCTCTCATCCATTCGATTGAGTGGTTTGGAAATGAACAATTTAAAACTTCGACCCTGCAGAAAGAACTCGAGATCAAACCGAATACGATTTTCAACAGGCAGGAATTCAACAAGGCATTCAATAAGGTCAAAGAGTATTATTTCAAGAAGGGGTATTTCGAATCGCAAATCTCCTACACAATTCAAGCCGTCCCGAATACCAACCAAATCGATATCGTGATCGATGTCAGGGAAGGGCGTCCCGGATATATTAAAAAGATTGTCTTTTCCGGTTTCACAAAAGAGGAACAAAGCGACCTCAGCGACCAAGTCTTTCTGAAAAAGTACAACTTCCTTACCAGTTGGGTCACAGGCACCGGAATTTTCCGAGACGAGGCGCTAGAACAGGACCGGATGACGACGCTGAATTACCTGCATAATAAAGGTTATGCCGATGCTCGTGTGCAGGTTCAACTTCTAGACGATCCGGAAAGCGGAAAGATGATCGTCGAAATCATCGCCCACCGCGGACAGCTTTACCATTTTGGGAATGTAACCTTTGAAGGAAATACCTTAATTCCCATCGAAGATATTAAAAAGAAATCCCTCATCACTTCCAATGAGACCTTTTCGCCAGACAAACTGCGAGATACTTCCCAGGCAATCAAAGATCTCTATGGGCAGAAGGGGTATATCGACGCCAGCGTCCAATATGAAACCGCCCTGAAGGAAGACGAGCCGGTTTTCGATGTCAATTACTACATTGAAGAGGGCCAGCAATACAAAATCGGTTTGATCCACATCTTTGGAAATACTTCTACGCTGAATAACGTCATCCTCCGGGAATCTCTCCTTTGCCCCGGGGAAACTTTTGACTGCCGCAAACTCAAGGCTACGCAGCAGCGCCTCGAAGCGATCGGCTACTTTAAGAGCGTCAATGTCTACGCAGTGCGGACAGCGGATGACGTAGGATTGGGAGAGAATTATCGAGACGTCTATATCGAAGTGGAAGAGACGACCACGGGCAATGTCAGCCTGTTCATGGGATTCAGCTCCATGGACGATGTGTTCGGCGGTCTTGATCTGACTGAAAGAAATTTTAATATCCGAGGGATTGGCCACGCTCTCACTGGAAAGGTTTCCCGCTTGCGCGGCGGAGGGGAGTTCTTCCATGTTCGAGGCACTCTCGGCAAGAAGCAAAACAACGTTTTGGTCTCCTGGCTAAACCCTTATGTCAACGATTCTCTCTGGCGACTTGGGGTCGAGATCAGCCGCACATATAGCCATAATTTACAAAAAGACGTGGTCGTGATCACGTACGGCGGATCTGTCTATACCAACTATCCTCTATCTAATTACTGGACTGTGGGTATGAGGCAGCGCGTCCGCCATTCCAAAGACCATCTCAATCTCGACCCGATCGATCCACACTCTGCTATTTCAGTAGCATCTGCAAATGCGATGGAAAAACTCCTCGACCAGAAGGGGCTGATCTCTGCATTCAGCGGCAACCTCAGCTATGATTCCACAGATAATTCTTACAAACCCCATCGCGGTTGGAGATCCTATACCGAAGCAGAAGTTGCCGGTCTTGGCGGCAAGTACGACTTTTGTAAATTTAGCTATCTCAATGCTATTTATTTCCCTGTCTGGTCAAAAGGCACCTTGAAGCTGCGAGGAGATTTCAAGTATATCCTCCCCTTCGGCAAAACTAAGCAAAACGGGGTTCCCTACAGTGAGCGCTTCTTCCTCGGTGGCGAGACTACAGTACGCGGATATAAACCTTTCTTGTTAGGTCCTGTCGTTGAATTGCTCGATGCAAGCGGAAAAGCGCAGCCTACCGATACCCCCTTTGGCGGACTTTCATCGGCTCTCATGTCCTTGGAATACAACCAAGAAATTTTTCGAATGCTCGATGTATTTACCTTTATCGACGTCGGCAGCGTGACATTTGGGGAATTCAAGATGGATGAAATCCGGCCCAGCATCGGTCTTGGCCTACGCCTAGACATAGGAAATCGGACGCCAATTATGGTCGGTTACGGTTACCCCCTAGTCAAAAAGGACCGAAATGAAGGAAAATGGCAAAAAGTCTTCTTCTCAATGGGTGGACAATTTTAACAATAACACGGAGAATGTATGCGAAAATTTTTCTTTTCAGCAGCGATGGCTTTCAGCCTTATTGCAGCATCGGCCTCGGCTGCTGATAGCCCCGTAATCGGCGTCGTCAATTTTACTTCCTGTATCACTGACTCGAAAGTCGGCAAGAAAGAACAGGAAAACATGGAGAGCATCCGCAAACAGATGGCATCTCTCATCGAAGATACGGAAAAAGAACTGAAAGAACTCGCTGCAAAATTCGATGATACAGAATATCTCGACAGTCTTTCTCCAAAAGCCGAAGAAGAGCTCAAAATCAAATTCCAAACTCTTCAGGAAGATCATGGCCGCTACCAAAATCAGTTCTACCAAGTGCTTCAGCATGCAAATTACCAGATGATCCAAAAAATGAGCGGATCGATTGCCAAAGCTGCAGAAAAGATCGCAAAGTCCAAAAAACTTGACTATGTGATGAACAAGGAAGCCTGCTTCTATATTCGTCCAGATCTCGATGTGACATCTATGGTCATCAACGAAATGGACACTAACTTTGAAGCAGATACAAAATCTAGAAAACTCTCTGATAATGCCGAAGATCTTGCTCCGATCAATGCAGTTGATGAAACTGTGCTTGATAAGGCCGGTTAATGCGGAAGAGTTACACTCTCTTTGAGCTGGCGGCGAAATGCGCCGCCCAGCTTATTGGCGATCCTTCTTATACGATCACTGGGGTAAACACCCTTGAAGAGGCAACATCAGCCGATGCCTCATTTCTGGCAAACACCCGTTACACAGAAGCCATGAAAAACTCCTCTGCGGGAGTGATTTGCGTAGGTCCAAACGGCCCTATTCATGAAGGGAAGAACTTTCTTATCTCCTCCGATCCTTCCCGAGCCATACAAATTATCGCTGAACTATTGCTCCTTTCTGAGAATCGCGATTCAGGATTCCAAGGGATTCATCCCACCGCGGTGATCCATCCAACTGCCCAACTCGGCCCCAATGTATCTGTCGGCCCCCAATCGGTCATCGACCGCCATGTGAAGATCGGCGCAAACACCGTGATCGGCCCAAACGTCTCGATTGGCTTTGAAGTGGACATCGGAGAAAAGTGCCATATCTATCCTTCCTGCGTCATTCGGGAACGGTGCCACATTGGCAACCGGGTCATTCTTCAACCGGGCGCTGTCATTGGTTCCTGCGGCTTTGGCTTTACGCCGGATCATATGGGAAGACATATAAAACTCGAACAGCTCGGCATTGTCATTCTCGAAGACGATGTGGAGATTGGCGCCAACACAACGATCGACCGTTCCCGATTCAAGGCAACGATCATCAAAAAAGGGACTAAGATCGACAACCTCGTCCAGATCGCCCATAATGTGGAGATCGGCGAGCACAATATCATCGTCGCTCAAACCGGCGTCGCCGGCTCTGTCAAAACGGGAAAATATGTGATGATGGGCGGCCAAGCCGGCATCGTTGGACATGTAGAGCTTGGCGATCACGTTCTCATCGCGACACGCGCAGGCGTCAGCAAATCATTAAAGACCGGAAAATACCGCGGCAGCCCGGCTATACCGATCAATGAATACCACCGTCAAGAAGTCCATGTCCGCAAACTCGAAGAATATGTAGAGAGAATCAAAGAGCTCGAAAGCAAAGTAGAGAAACTTAGAGATCGCTCTTAAATTTTCTTGGCTTGGAAGAGTTGCCCTATTTCTTCTTTAAGCGCTTGGCTCAATGTAGAATCTTCAAGAGTTCCTTTTTCGTTGAACGCCTCATAAGCCCTGGGAACTGAGACCTCTTTTTGGATCACTTCCCCGCCAACATCTTCGATCACCGCACGCAAATGGGCCAATCCCCTCGCCCCTCCCCCTTTACCAGGAGATGCGCTCATAATTCCAAATTTTTTCCCTTTGAAGGCCGCTCTCGAAGATGTGCCGTCTTCGCTTCTAGAAACCCAATCCAAAGAATTTTTGAGAATCGCAGGTATGGATGCGTTATATTCCGGAGATGCGATCAGAATGACATCGCTCTCGATCATCAAATCGCGCAGCCGTTTGGCATTTTCAGGCATCCCATCGCTGATCTCTAAGTCCGCATCATAAAAGGGCATCGGATAGTCTTTGAGATCGATGACCGTGACCTTGGCCCCCTTCTTTCCCGCTAGATCGGCCGCTTCGCGGGCCAATTTCTTATTGTAGGAATCCTCTCGAGTGCTTCCTGCGAAAACCAAAACATTGGTCTCAGCAAAAAGGGTCGCGCTCAAAAGAGTCATGCAAATCAACTTTTTCATATGCCTTCCTGGGTAAAGGGCTATTATAGAACAGGAGAATCTGCCGGGCAAGTACTTATCCAATTTTTAATGGACTGCGAAGGACTCAGCTTGTTCATATCATTTTCATTATAAGTATTTTATGGAACAAAGCTTTTAAGCTTGCCATATCGATGCCTCAAAAGCTATTTAGAGGGTATGATTGAGATCTATTTCAAAACGAACCGCGATGCTGCATTTAAAAGGATTGAAGATTTCCACGCAGGCTGCTGGATTTACGCAAAAGAGGCGAATCTTGAAGACCTGTCAAAAATCACAGAGATCACAGCCTTAAGCCTCGCCGATATACGAGACAGCCTCGATAAGTATGAACTCCCCCGTATCGAACAAAAGGGAGAGAACATGCTTTTCTTTGTCCGCCATCCAAGCGAACAGGAATTCGGCCTCTATACGCAAACCCTCACCATGATCCTTACGGACACCTTCGTCATCGCTATTTCTCCACACCGCAGTGAAATCATAGAACAGCTCATTGAGAGTAACACAGCCTTAGGAACCGCCCAAAAATCCAAATTGATCCTCCATATTCTATTGAAGATCACTCAAGACTATACCAGCAGCATTAAACGAGTGCGCCACAGCATTTTAGGAGCAGAGCAACCCACGCAGGTCATCGATAGCAATGCGATCCGCGTCCTGACAAAAAATGAAGAAATCCTCAACCAATACCTCACTTCTTTAGTCCCTATGAGGAACCTTCTCGAAACAATGGCCGGAGGCCGCCATAACAATCTGTATGAAAAAGATCTAGACCTGCTTGAAGACCTGATGATCGCCATTCGGCAATCGGAAGACCTTTGCCGCGTGAATATCAAAAGCATCCGCTCATTGAGAGACTCCTATCACATCATCTTCACTAACGACGTGAACAGGACGATCAAACTCCTCACAGCCCTCACGATCGTCTTCAGTATTCCAACCATCATCGCTTCCATCTACGGAATGAACGTCGCGCTTCCCCTGGCGAACAATAAATACTCGTTTTTTATCGTTCTCGGAATGATCGCTCTCGCCTCGATCATCGGCGTCCTCATATTCCAAAGAAAACGCTGGTTGTAAATTGATTCCTCTTTGTAAGATGGCCCCCATTTTTTAATGAGGAGCCCCGCCATGCTGAATAAAATCATCCCTTTAACGCTTGCCGCAGTATCTCTTTGCGCAGCCGACCGCTATTTGGAAAAATTGTATCCTGAATGGGGGCAATCGTTTGAGATCGATGAAATGATTTATCAGGAGAAGACGAACTTTTGGGACTTATCGATCTTCAAAAATAAACGGTTCGGCACCGTCGTGGCCATGGACGGGATCATCCAATGCACGGAAGCGGACGAGGGGATCTACCATGAGATGCTCGCCCATGTCCCTCTCCTCGCTCACGGGAATCCCCTCTCCGTCCTCATTATTGGCGGAGGAGACGGCGGGACTTTAAGAGAAGTGGTGAAACATGAAACTGTGCAAAAGGTTGTCCTGGTCGAGATCGACGGATCGTTCATAGAGCTTTCTAAGAAATACCTCCCCCACTTGTCTCAGGGCGCCTTTGATGACCCTCGAGCAAAAATCGTCATCCAGGATGCCGCTGTCTATGTTAAGGAAGCCGAGGAGACATTCGATGTGATCCTCTGCGATTCGACAGATCCGGTCGGCCCGGGAAGAGTTCTATTCACCAGCGAATTTTATGGAGATTGTAAAAAGCTGCTCAACCCTAAAGGGATCTTCGTCAATCAAAACGGAGTCCCATTTTTACAGAAAGAGGAACTCCATCTCACTCTTGAAAACCGGAAGCCCCACTTCAAATATGTAGAATTCTATCTAGCTCCTGTAGCGAGCTATGTGGGAGGATTCATGGCTTTTGGCTATGCAACCGATTTTAAATACCGCCTTTCGAAAAAGGCGCTCCAAGAGAGACTCGAGAAAGTGACAGGAAAAATGCACTATTACACCCCTGCCATCCATAAAGCGGCCTTTGAATTGCCGCAATATGTTTTGGATGCAATCCATTAGAAACTGGCAATGGCGACGAAATGGAATCGGCCGCCGCCGCGGTTATCTTGGTCTACTTTCGTCAAGCGGAGGCCGTAGTCCACCTGCAGATGGAGATAGGGTTCTATCAGATAACGGAGGCCGGGACCTACCCCGACGAGAGTTTCTCCCGATTTTTCTCCTGGGATATTCTTTTGGACTGCAGTGGTGCCAATATCGACAAAACCTAAGAGTCTAAATGAATCGCGGATCGTATTGCAGCAGCGCTTTTTAAAACGGTCTTCGCAAGAGACGCAATTCCCATCTAGGCAAACGGCGCAATCCTGGAAGAAAAGGGGCGGCGTAAAGAGTTCAAGATTGATCAGCGCTCCTCTGTCCCCATTTGCGATCCGTTCCTCGTAACCCCTTACAGTATCCATGCCGCCTATGCCAAATTCTTCGCTCGGCAATAGATTCCTGGAGGCTAGCTGGCCCTGTACCCGGCCGATAAAACAGATTTTATAGGGAAGGCGTATTGTCGATTCAAAGAAGGCTTTTCCATACACATAAAAAGGTTTTGCAAATGGACGCAAGCTCTCGTAATCCAATGCATTTTGATGAGGCATATTAAAATTCGGAGAGACCATCACGTCTATTTTAAAAAGAAGAGAGGCCCAAGTAGGTTCAAGTTGAAAGCGGTAGCCTCCTACAAATTGCAGAAGAGCTGCAATCTTGGAAAAGATCGGAATTTCTGAAAATTCCAAGTTATTGTTCGTCTGTTTGAAATCGGCTCCGACGGTGATCCACTGCATCCAGTAGCCTCTTGGCTTAAGAGAGATGTCATAGCGGAAACTCCCCTGCCAGCTGTGTCCTTTATTGTGGAAAGAATATCCCAAATGTTCCGAATGGACATGGGAATACCCCCCCATAAAAAGAGAGCGTATCCCCCCAAGGAAGATAGGATTCGTAGCGCCCTGAAACTGCTTGCAGCTTGCTGTATTGCGAGCTTGCAGTGAATTGAACAGAAAGTACTCCGTCGTAATAAAAGGGACTCCCCCAATTTAGACCTACGAATTGGCGGTACTTGCCAATCGCATCATTTCCTCGGTCATCCCACCCATAATAGCCGCGGAAATGGCGTCTCTCATCGACTAAAAGTCGGATACTCGTCGTTCCGCAGTCTGTACCCGGCTCAAAAATGGCATCGACGCGGCGGAAGGGATTTCGGTTCATCCACGTCAAGCTCCGAAGAACGGAATCGACCATGATCGGACTGCCCGGTTCTAGGCGAAGATAGTTCAGCAACCGTTTATCCGAGGTCCACCAATTTCCGCAGATCTCGACATTACATAGCCTCGTTTGCAGGATAAGGAGTTGTAAAACGCAGTCGGTTACTTCTTGAGGAGGGATGATTACGTCGACAAAGCGATAACCAGAGCGTTTAAAATACTCTAAGATCATGCACTTCATCTCTTCCAGATCGCATTCGGTCAAACAGCGGCAAAGGTATTTTTTCTGTAGATCTTTCTCGAGGCCTCTCAAATTTTGGTCGCACTCAATTCCCTCCGATCTGACTCCTTGAAAGGGCTCAGGCGTTTCTTGGACAAGGCACGGATCTCCAAGGAGATAAATCCCCTGAAGATTCCTCATCCAAACTTTTTCTTTCGGATTTGGCCCCACTGGGTCTGCCGCAAAAGCGGCTAAGGGAAGAAGGATTAGAAGATAAATGAATGATTTTCTCACAAACTTCCCTACTCGTTACAACAGTTCATGCATTCTGCGATCATAATACAAGGAAACCCTGGGCAATAATGGTAGCGCCGCAAGAAATAGCGCTCTGCAACATCCGCATTGATCCCCATCAACTCCAGAGAGGAAAGAGGAATTCCAGGCGGAACAAATGGAGGAAGAGGAGGAGTGGGTCCAAAGAGCGAAAATTTATACCAGACTACCTGGCTTCCAAAAACTCCATTGCCAGGAACATAGCTGTTTCCGAAACCTGGACCATGAATGGGGCCCCCATCTTGATAGGAAGTGCTGTATTTAGAGGCGAGAAATAAAGGGGGTAAAGTTTGATCCCATGTGGCCATCGGAGGATTGAGATTTCCAAAAACAATCTGGTCTGGAGGTGAAAATCCGACCGGAGCTTGCGGCCCGCTGGCAGCGTAAATAGCCAAATTCATCGGCGTGCTTGGACTTGTAATCGTGCCGTTGTTGATGAATTGCCCCGTTCCCACGCTTAAAGGAGTTGCCTGATCGACAATGAATGAAGCATCTCCAATCAACAGGAAAGTGACCATCGATCCGATATTGACATTTTGATTGGCTGCGCAAATGAAATCGGTTCCCGCAACGACTGACCCCGGCATATTGAAATTCACATTGGCCGTCCCCGTTACAGCGAGTAATGAGATGGTCCCTCCCCTCGTATTGAGGTTCAGATCCATTTCCAGATCGTTGGCCAGACTCTCGATCAAGATATTTCCAGCGTTGTTTGTGCTAACAGCTCCTGATCCTGACAACAACACTCCTTGGCCAGTAGGTCCGCTTCCTGTCCCTTGGATCGTCAGGTTCGCATCGAAAGTGATTACTCCTCCTGATGTCATTGCAGCCACCCCGATATTGCCTGCGCCTGTGCCCGCCGCGATCCCTTGGATGGTCAAAGTGCCCGGAGTCGGTAAGGCGCCGAGGGCAAGGATTAGAGTAGAACCTGTGATGGCAACGCCGATATTGTTACTTCCGGTTCCCCCTCCAGTCCCTGTGATTTGAACAGATCCCAACATTGCAGTGATGTTGCTGTTTTGCATCACGATCCCGGCATTGCTATCCGTTCCGCTGCCTCCCGTACCCGTAATGGTAACACTATTAGCCGCCGTAGAGGTGACAGTAGCTCCAACGAGATTCGTTCCGAAATTTCCCGTTCCCGTGCCATTGCCTCCGCCTATTCCTTGGATCGAGATGGTTCCCGTCGTAATGATTGTTGATGCGAGTTCATAATCAAAACCAATATTCGAGTTAACGCCTGTAGAGCTTCCTGTTCCCATTAATATAATGTCGCCTGTTCCGGTACCAAAAGTGGTTGTTAAGAATTCGATCCCAAAATTATCATTTCCGCTTCCCATCCCGGTCCCTGTGACTTGCAGAAGTCCTGAATTTGTGGTCTCGCTCGTAGAGGCATCGAGAAGTACCCCATAATTCGTATCCGTTCCATTGCCGCCGATCCCGGTAAAAGTGACCGATCCTAAGCCGCTCGCAGTTACCGATCCGCTGCCTGTGATCCAGATTCCATAATTCGCAGTTCCAGTGCCTTCGCCCGTGCCAGTCAATGCTAGCGCGCCGTCAACAGAAGAAACTCCCACGTTGTTGACTTCGACTCCAATATTGTTAGTCGTTCCATTGCCCGCCATTCCCGTAATAGTGAGCGTTCCCGCCATCGTTGTTTGAACAGGTGTGAGGACATTCACTCCGATATTTCCTGTCCCCGTCCCAGTCCCCCCTGCTGTACCTTGGATTAAGATATTTCCGCTCGTCGTAATGGTCCCGATTCCAGCAAGATCCACTCCAATATTCGAATTGACGCCGGAAGTACTTCCATTTCCTATGAGTGTGATGCCCCCTGAAGTTGAGACCAAAGATAATCCTTCGTATTCGATCCCATAATTGTTATCCCCGGTGCCCATGGCAAACCCGGCGATCAGCAAAGGGCCTGAATTCGAGCTGACATTCGAAGAGGGATCGAGAAACACCCCATAATTCGTATCCGTTCCGCCCCCCCCCGCCCCCCATGAAAGTGACCGATCCTAATCCGGTTGCCGCTACATCTGCATTGCTGATCCAGATCCCATAATTCTCCGTTCCAGGGCTGTTCCCAGCACCATTCAATTGGAGAGCCCCATCGACAGCAGTGATCTGAGCCAGGTTGAGGGCTTCAAGTCCCACATTGTTCGTCGTACTATTGCCAGCGATTCCAGTCAAAGTGAGCGTACCCGCCATAGTGGCTTCAACACTTGCGCCGGCATTCACCCCTGTATTGCCCGTCCCGGTTCCATTCCCTCCTCCCAAACCTTGGATCATGATATCTCCATTGCTCGAGATAAGCCCGGCACCTTCCAAATCCACTCCAAAATTATCATTGACGCCCGTCAAACTCCCAGTTCCCATGAACGTGATGGATGCACCGGTATTTGAATTCACCTGCATCGCTTGGCATTCAATTCCGATATTATTATCTCCAGTCCCATTGGCATTCCCCGTGATTTGAATGGACCCAATTGGGGTTGGAGAGACGGTGTTGGCGTTCAAGATAGCTGCTGTATCTAGAAAGACACCGTGATTGTTATCTATTCCATCGCCTCCTGTCCCATTCAGAATGATAGAACCGCCTAAAGTGCAACTCACATTTGAACTGTCAATGTAGATCCCATAGTTGCCACCAAGAGTCCCTCCCCCCGTGCCAGTAATATTGATATCCCCGGTTTCGGTGGTCAGGAAATTGGGTCCAGGATCAATTTGAACGCCTACATTCAAGTTCCCGCCTGTCCCTCCTGTAGCTGATAAAGTGATCGACCCGTCGTCGATGCATTCCAAACTGCTAGTATTTGTAAGATAAATCCCGTAATTATTTGTCCCCCGCGCTGCCCCACCGGTCCCAACCTCAATGGAAATCGAACCTTCATTTGAATCGATGGATCCATTATCCAGTTCGACCCATGCGATTCCCGTTCCATCCTGATTCGTTTGAGTGATGGTGATATCGCAAGGAGCCGTGTTCGTTGTAATGCTCGTGCCAGGATTCATAAAAAACATGGCCTCTCCAGCTATCCTGAATGCTGGTTCGGCATTGATGTCATTGATCGTGGCCGACAGTCCTCCCGTAGAACCATTATTCCAAGTGATGGTTCCTGCCGGATTCGGGGCCGCTGCCGAAGCAAAAATGATCGATCGCCCTGCTTCCAAGGTCAAATTCATACCCGGGTGAGGAACTGCAACCGTATCGTTAATTGTAATATCTGTGTTGGCCTGAAGGGTGACATTATTTGCAGCAAGTAGGGCGCCTAAACTGGCTCCAGTGATTGTGGTGGTCCCTGGATTTGGAGGATCGGCAAAATCGATGTCTCCGGCGATCACTCCTCCGGTTGTCGCAACGACGATGAACTGAGGATCTAGAAGAATCGTACCCGCCGAACCCTGTGGCGCGGTTAAATCGAGCTTTCCTTCGAATTGCATCTGGTTTCTTGAAGAGACTTCAGCAAAGCCGCCGTCTCCTCCCAAGCGCCCCCCTCTCGCAATAATCTCTCCCCAAAAAGAGTTTTGTTCATCGGCCCAGACGATCACGGTTCCGCCGTCTCCAGATTCTTTGGCATCGGCGATCAGCTGCGCTCCCGGTTCTAAAAAGGTCGATTTCGCATGGACCAGATCCCGATCCTTTCCTTTGTAAGATCCCCCTACGAGAATCTCTCCTCCCCCATTATCCCCGGATGCGTCGATCATCGCGGTGCTTCGCAGCCCCACATGATCTCCAAGAATTTGGACGGTATCTCCAGAGACTTTCCCCGAAACTTCCACCTTCCCGGATTGAGCGACTAGAAAGACTCTGCCCTCCCTCTCTTCGACCCCTTTTGCTTCGATGATCCCTTCATGCTGGATAGAAAGAGCATAGGGATTGGCTGATGCTTTCACCTCTACCTGCATAGCGGCAATGACGCCGCCATTCACCGCTTTTGCCTCATCGACCGAGGGCTTTAAGTAAATCCTCTCCTGGCCATCCGGCTTGATCAACACCTCGCCAGCTGCAGCCAGGCCGCCCATTGCTCCTTCGATCTGCCCCCTATTCTCTACAAAACGGCCAATGAGCAGGACATCGCCGCTCCGCCCTTGAATCGTCCCCAGATTGATTAAGACCCCTTTACTGTCTCCATGGAAGAGGAGATCTCCGTTTGCTAAAAATTGTTCATTGGAAACATCCAGACACGATGCGATAAAAGAGGCTGTGTCTACGCGCCCCTCGTTTCCAACAATGATCCCTTGGGGGTTGATCAAAAAAACTTGTCCGTTAGATGACAACAGTCCATCGAGTTGGCTCGGCAAGTCTCCTGTAACGCGATTGAGAACTTTAGAACTCTCATCAGGAAGAAGAAATTGAGTTATTTCAGATTTTGAAATAGAAAAATCTTCCCAGTGGATTATGCCCCCATCGGAAGAGATCACCTCGAGGACTTCAGGACTTTGGACAGATAAGGAAACATCCCCATGAATCACTTCGGGATTATGAGGAAGCGCCCACCCTAAAGAACTGGAAAGAAGAAAAATGAACGGGAATCGCATGGAACCAACCTATACGTTGATCCCATTTCATCTAAAAATTTGATTTTATACCACAAAAATTTAGGTTTAAAAAAAAGCAGAATTCTTAAGAGAAAAAAAGACTACTTTAATCGGCAATTTCTTTATCGAGCGCTTCCACATTTACTAGAGATTTTTTAATCGCTTGTAGAGCTCCGGGTGAAAGAGTTCCGTGAGGAGAAATTTTGATCCAGATTTCTGGATGGCGGCTATTCCGATAATATTGATGATCGGTCTGCCGTTCTAGATAGAATCCATAAGAGAGTATTGGACGAATGGCTTTATGCCATTTCGCCCCTTCGCTGGGTAAAGGGAGAAACTCCTTTTCTTTTCTGGGCCGAGGATGGATAGTGTCCAAAGTTTTCCTTGTGCTGAGGCGAAGCGACGGTCCTTTATATTCATCTAAACGCAATTGTTTTGGGACAACTGGCAAAGCAGGCGCTGAATCCAACATCACAGATGGCCCTGCTGCTGGCGCTGGCAAAGCAGGTGCAGGATCCATCCTCACAGATGGCCCGGCTGCTGGCAAAGCAGATTCGGTATCATCATCAGAACTGTCATCAGGGCGAACGTCTAAATCCACATAATCTAATAAATCGGGAGGAAGATTATTATTCCCAACCTGGTGGTGATGCGCGTTGCGCAAGGCATTCAAATCATGCAAAACAATAAACAAAGAAAGAAGTGTTTGAAAGCACTGTAAATAACTCTCTCTCGCTTTCTCGCCTAATTCACTCGCCTCCATCATGGCCTGGGAATGCAAAGCTTTAATTTCTTTTTTGATCTGTCGCATGATCTCTGGAAAAGCGTCAAAAGTTGGAAGAGTACGAATCACCGCTTCAACGTTGGACGTAGTGAGAAGCTTGATCATGACAGGATCAAAACGATCCCCTAAATTTTGAAGCGCTCTTGTGAGGATTTTCTGATATTCAGAATGAAAGTGTCCTTTCGGTTTCTCTTTTAAAGCGTTGAAGAGCTGGATATTATCCAGAGCTCTTGTTTGCGTTGAATGAGGGTCCTTTTTCAGATGGAGCCTTTCAAAATGAGTTTTCAAACCGGCGACCCGCCGCTTCATTACATCTGCGCTTGCCAAAGTAGTCATTTCTTTAGAAAAAGATTCTCCAGCTTCCCGTTTAGTACGAATTTGCAGTCCCAGTTTACCCGCTATCTCAAAGCATATTTCATTAGTCTGTAGTATTTTCTGATAGATTTGATCGGGCGGCAAACGACCTATATCTGCTGCATCAACTTTCAATGGAAAATCTGGGTTCAATAGGTGTAAAAAGTGGATGTATTTCGCTAGATGTTCATTGCTGGTTTGAGCTCTTTCCTTCAGATAAAAATCGAGAGAATACCGATGGAAAAATTCCCGGCTTACTGGGTCTTTAAGAAAATTTACAAGAAGCCCGACTTTATTTGAGATCCCTTGAATTTTTTTCAAGATATGTGGAGGAGCTTGACCGGTAAGCGTTTTAAATATTCGCTGTTGCAGTCCTTTCTTGAATTTATCCAACTGATTTAAATCAAACTCAAGAAGTTTTGTAACTTCTGTTGAGGGCTGTCGAAAAAGGCCCTTTTCTAAAGTTTCTCTATCTGCAAGAGTGATTAGATTTGGATAGAGTTCGAGGAATTCATCTTTGAGTGTCTGATCCCTTGGACAAAGAACTTGGAGGTCATTTAAAATATCCATCGATAGGAGATCAAAAAAATGGACATTGCTTCCCACCTGCCAGAAATGGAGAATCCCATCTATCAAAGTTTCTGCTTGCGGAGATAAAGGAACGAGATCTCTCACCCCCAGCCACTCAATTTGTTTTTCCCTCATGGATTCTATAAAAGAAAGAGGTTGCGCCTCTGTCTGAGCTGCAAATGCCCCTGTAGAAATGGATGGCCCTGCCAAAATCGAGGGTCCTTGAGCAGTGACAGACATAGATGCCATAAAACGATTGATATCCAAATTTAAAATTAACAATTATTATACTGAAAAAAATGGTAAAGATCCACAATTAACGAAATACTCTTATCCCGATTGCAACTCTCTGAAAGAGAATTGGCTAAATCAGTAAGAGCGAGGGATTTTCCAGGTATTTTTGAACGGTTTTGATGAATTTGGCTGCTTCAGCTCCATCCACCACTCTGTGATCGGCAGAGAGGATGACGTTCATCCGCTTGCCAGGGACCACTATCCCATTTTTCACCTGGGCGCAATCTTCGATCCCACCGATGGCAAGAATGCATGATTGAGGAGGATTGATGATCGCGCAAAAATCGGTCACCCCGTACATGCCCATATTCGAGACTGTAAAGGAGCCGCCTTTATATTCTTCCGGCTTGAGCTTGCCCATTCGAGCTCTTGTAGCCAGCTCTTTCACTTCGGCAGCGATCTCGCCGATATTTTTATAATCCGCATGGCGGACGATGGGAGTGATCAATCCCCCTTCAACGCTGACGGCGACTGCGATATCAATTGTTTTGAAAAGGATGATCGACTGGTTCGTGGAATCAAATCCGCTATTGGAATTTGGATGTTCCCGTAAAGCTAAGGCACAGGCCCGAATGACAAAATCGTTGAAGGAAACTTTCAAATTCCCATTTTTCAGCTGCTCGCGCGCTTCAAAAAGAGCCCCTGCATCGATTTCTTGCCGCACATAAATATGGGGGATGAAGGTCTTGGCTTGCTGCAGGCGCTGGGCGATCACTTTCCTCATCGGAGTGAGAGCCATCTCTTCGTAGGCTCCGGGCTGAGCCGTCGGCATTTCCCGCTTTCCAAAGGAGACAGCCTGATCGGGTTGTGCGAGATTGAGATCTTTGCTGGTAATCCTTCCTCGAGGCCCTGTTCCTTTTACAGTAGTGAGATCGAGTCCTTTTTCTTTCGCCATTTTTTTAGCTAATGGGGAAGCAGGCACGCGCGACATAGGCTCTCCTGTTGGGAATTGAAATTCATATTTTTCTAAAGGCGGCTCGGGTGCAAAACCCGGCTGCTGCATAGCAGCGCCGGCGGGAGCCTTTGAGGTCGCAGGGGCCTCTTCTTTTTTTCCACTGACTTCTTTTGGCTCTGCTTTAGCTGGGGCTTCTCCCTCGGGCTTGTATCCTTCGATTTTCTCATCAGCTTTTTCTGTGAAGACCGCAATCGGCTGATTCACAACCGCAGCGCCTCCATCGGGAACCAAGATTTTTCTTAGATATCCCTCATCCAAAGCATTGTATTCGACAGTGGCTTTATCGGTCGCCACTTCGACTAACACATCTCCAGATTCTACTTTATCGCCTTCTTTTTTATGCCATTTCGCAATCGTCCCTTCTTCCATAGTTGGAGAAAGTTTCGGCATTGTTACAGTAAATGGCATAAATGACCTCTCAAATACTAATTCCCATTATGCAGGAT